>Ga0126376_10000662_pt1 | contig 17275 bp, 14 predicted proteins | sample PanSoiMetPlot_15_FD_92760 | JGI IMG/M metagenome (GOLD analysis project Ga0126376, IMG submission 92760) | Tropical forest soil microbial communities from Panama - MetaG Plot_15 | ecosystem: Environmental > Terrestrial > Soil > Tropical forest > Bulk soil | place: Panama | collected 2016-02-17
AGGACTGAAAATCCTGGTGTCGGCGGTTCAATCCCGTCCCTGCCCACCATTGTTTCCAGCAAGTTGCCCGCTTCGAATTTCTGCCTCGATTGAGTATGTGCCCAGATTTGTGCCCATCTCGGGCACACTCCAGCGCATTCCAGCGCAGGAACGCGTGTGAGAGTCGGGGTGCTCACATGGCGGAGTCTGCCAGGCGAAGCCAGGAGCTGCTCGCTGAGACCTGGGGCGTGGGTAGGGACTCCCATCGGATCTGAGTTCGAGGTTGCTCCTGCTTCTCCGGGCTTCGCCAGGCGATCCGACTGCACTTCTGTGGCATTGGCTCCGAGAGCGGCCGGCGTCCGAGTCTGGCAGATTCCGTCAGGGGGCCGGCGACCACCCGGGAGGCGCCGCAGCGTGCTGCCGCAGCGCGCTAATGTTGCTTACGCTCCATTGAGGTTGCTATCCGCGGGGTCGAATTCGCTCCCATTGCGCGTCGGTGAGCGCTTACCATGCCATGGCATCACGCTACCGGCCCCTCTCCCTCAATCCCAAGTTTTGAAAATGATTTCTAGGGTTTTTGTGTCCACTCGCGGAATGAGCAGCTGGCGAGTCTCGTGAGGTTCGTAGCTCTTTGACTGCGAGGGTATCTGGTCCTACTATGGGGCGTTGCCGCGCCCAGTGAGCGCCTATCGCGAGCTAGGGCTGGAGGCATTTGCATGGCAATTGCGCCAGGTTACGTGTATGACCTGTTCATCAGCTATGCGCACGCCGATGATGTCCCTTCTGAGGGTGAAGACGGTTGGGTGTCGTACTTCGCCAAGCGCTTGGAACTCGCCCTTCGTCAGCGGATGGGAGGCGCAGAGGCGCTGAAGTTCTTTTTCGACAGCCGAGCTAATCGAGCCAATTCTCAGCTGTCCGATCTACTGGCCGCCGCGACGCAGTCGGCTCTCTTTCTAGCCGTCGGTTCGCCAAGCTATGCGGCGCGCGATTGGCCTCGACAGGAACTCCATACATTCATTGCGCGGGTACCGGATCCCTCACGGTTATTCATGATCGAGTGCCTGCCGCTCAACGAAGGGGAGTATTATCCGCCCCCACTCGATAGCCACATCTGTGTTCCGTTCTGGAAAGCGAGCGGACCACGGAGCATTCCGATGTCTTACTCGCCGGTCGGGGATGCGGAGGAGTTCCAACTGTTGATCCATGGCCTGGCGGCAGATATGCGCAACCGCCTACTGCCGTTGCGCCTGTTGGCAACTCACCAGACGGAGTTTGGCACCCGTCTGGAGGTGAAAGAACCGCCCTCAAGACCCGAAGGCCAGAGAAAACTGGTTCTTCTCGCGCAGGTAACGGACGACATCGAGGACGAGTCGGACCAACTGAGACGCTACCTGAGCCAGTACGAGGGAGAGATTTCCGTTTTGCCTCGAGCAGCCTACCCACAAGGCGGGCTGGATTTCAAGAGAGCTTTGGAGCAAGACCTGACGCACGCTCATTTGTTCGTTCAGCTTCTTGGACGACGAGCCGGTCGTGTGCCGCCTGACCTGCCCGAGGGATACACCCGCGGCCAGTTCGAGGCAGCCAAAGCGGCGGGCGTCCCGATCGTGCAATGGCGACATCCTGCTCTCGACATCGAAACTGTCGATCCCGCCTACCGGGTGCTGCTGACGGCAGAAACGGTGGTTGCCTGCGGATTCGAGGCATTTAAGCAGCACGTTCTGAGCTTAGTACGTAAGCCGGAGACGAAGGCGGCTTCGGTGCGACCTTCAACGGTATTCATCAACGCCGATGATAAAGACATAAATGTTGCCAAAGAGATCGGACGGGAGTGCTTGCGCCACGCGCTGACGACGGTCCTTCCGGTTGCAGTGGGATCGCCTTCCGAAGTCAGTCGTAAGGATCTTGAGGATAACCTGACCGACTGCGACGTGCTCCTCTTCATCTATGGTGACACCTCCCTGGAGTGGATTCGGAGTCAACTTCGGTTTTTCAACAAAGTAAGGCCAAGGAGGGAAACAGATCCCAGACTGCTGGCCATTTGCTGCGGACCTCCGTCCGGTAAGCCTGAAATCGGAATCACATTTCCGAGTGCGCACGTGATCAACTGCCCCGACGGTTGGAGTATGGACGAGATTCGGACGCTCATCTCAGGGCTGGGCCAATGACGTTGTCGAAAGATCGACTGCCATATCCCGGTCTCCGAGCTTTTGCTCGTGAAGAGTCAGACCTGTTCTTCGGTCGGGAAAGTTGTGTGGACGCAATGGTCGACCGCTTGGCCACAACCCGGTTCCTGGCAGTGCTGGGGGCGTCGGGGAGCGGGAAATCCTCGCTGGTCCGTACGGGACTCATCGATGCCCTGGACCTCGGTCTCCATCCTTCGCCAAGGCCGCGTTGGAAGATCGCCGACCTGCATCCCGGAGGACAGCCGCTCCGCAATTTGGCCGCCGCCCTGTTGGAGACGAAGAACTCGCCGTACGAGTCCATGGATGTGGACTTTCTGGGCGCGTTTCTGAGAAATGGACCGCGCTCCATCGTCGAATGGGTTTCCGGCGGCAACCTTCCCCCCGACGCGAATCTGCTCATACTCGTGGATCAGTTCGAGGAGCTGTTCCGTTACAGCGACTACGCCCAACGGGAAGAAGCCGAGGCATTCGTCTCACTGCTTCTGGAGAGCACCACGAACGTTGACGTCTCGATTCATGTTGTCCTGACGATGCGCTCGGAGTTTCTCGGGGCCTGTGCTCTGATTCCAGGCTTGGCGGAACGGATCAACGCGGGGCTGTACCTGACTCCACGGATGACTCGCGAGGAATGCCGCGCCGCGATCGAAGGACCGGCCAATGTGATCGGCTTCACCATCCAGCCGGTCCTCGTGAACCGTCTGCTGAATGACCTGGCTGCTTTCGCACCTTGGGAGGATGACGGACACTCTGACCACGCGGAGCAGTTGTCACGCCGTTCTGATCAGCTGCCCATCATGCAACATGTGCTCAACCGCCTTTGGGTCCGGGCAGCGGATGCTGCGCAGGGGTCGGCAGTGGAACTTAAGCTGGCCGAGTATGAGCAAATCGGTGGTCTCTCAGGTGCCCTCGACGCGCACGGCGCCGAAGTCCTGGCAGGATTGAACGCGAGCCAGTCACGTCGCGTGGAGGACGTCTTCCGGGCTCTCGTGAGTGGGACGTCGGTCGCGTCGGCTGTGCGGCGACCCGCCAGACTTCGGGAACTCGTCGAACTTGCGGAGGGGGCCCGTGACGACGTCGTGGCGGTTGTGGAAGCCTTCCGCGCGCCAGGCTGCAACTTTGTCCGAACGTCGGAATCATCGTTCCGCAGCGACATGCTCATCGTGGACATCAGTCACGAAAGCTTGATCAGGCAGTGGACACCGCTTCGGGAATGGTTGCATAAGGAGGCCCGAGACGACGCCGCCTGGAGGCGATTGACTGCCGCTCAAGAGCGCTACTCGGAAGGTCAAGGTGATCTGCTCACTGGGCTGGATCTGGATAGCATCGCAGCGTGGTGGGAATCAGCGAAGCCTACCCCGATATGGGCTTCCCGCCACGGTGGCCAGTTCGAGACAGCGGCTACGTTTCTTCAAGAGAGTCGCCAGGCTCAACAGGCCCGAGTCAACGCTGACCGTCAGCGCCAACTGCGAGAAAGGAATCGCCTGCGCAGGCAGCGCGCTGCTTTGGCCGTAGCATTGATTGCTGCTTTGGGCCTTGTTGGACTAGCCTTGTATCAGCGGAGCAGCGCGAAGCAACAAGAGACCAAGGCGAATGAGGCCGCTCGAAGCGCCCTCGCTCTCCGGAATGAGGCGGAGGCTCAACGTGCCGAGGCCGCACGGCAAGCGAAGGTGGCAAGCGAGGCCTTGGAGACCGCAAACACTGCGACCGTCCGAGCCGAACGGGGAGAGGAGGCAGCCCGTGAGCAAAAGGGACAGGCGGAAGAACAAAAGCGACAGGCGGAAGAGCAAAGGCGACAGGCAGAAGAACAAAAGCGACAGCTAAAATTGGTCACTGATTTCCTGGGGGGAAATCCAACTCTCAAGGAGGCGGTAGAAACCGCATTGGCTCAAATTGACCCTGCGGCTCTCGAGCAACTCCTCAGGGAATTGAGTAGGATCTCGTTCAAACCCAACCCTGCGCTGAGCACTGATGAAGCTGGCATCGCAATTTATGGCTATGACCCGGTGGCGTATTTTGGGCCGAAGGGCCTCCCCGTTGCGGGCAAGGTCAACTTCTACCTCGTATGGAACGGCGGTATATGGTTGTTCTCGAACCCGGAGAACCGTGAACGCTTTAGGATCGATCCACGGCACTATGAACCTGCGTATGGAGGATTTTGCGCTTTTTGCCTCGCCACTGGTCATAAATACCATGGCGACCCCAGGCAATGGGTGATACACGGGAATCGACTTTATCTGCATGCTAGGGAGGACTATCGCCAACTGTGGTTGAAGGACCCCGACAGTTATATCAGGCAAGCAGAAGACCAGTGGTCCACTGTATCTGATTGGCGTGTTGAGTCGATCAAGAATATCGCGATTTCAGACCAGATTGTGCGGGAACTTAAAGCTAGGCAAAAGGAAGCCGAGCCACAATACACGCTGGCTCAGAACCTTGCTGTGCAGAAGAAATGGGAGGAGGCGGCCGAAGTCCTGGAGAATCTATTGGCGAAATACCCTCGGCATCTAGACGGGCTGAAACTTGCCGCCGGGATCTACCACGAGAGGCTGTTCCGCTACGATCGCGCCTACGAGCTCAATGCGCAGCGTCTTGAACTCGGTTCATCCGGAGAACTCGACTTCGTCGAAAATCACCTCACCACTGGCCGTTTCGAAACTTGTGCAAAACGCGCGGCTTTCGAAGAGACTCGGGGCTACGAGAGGGATGCGCTATTGATGCTTTCGGGGATCCAGTTTGCCTGCCGGGCCGGAGGCCAGGTAACCGAGGGCGTCGCCGCGGCGCGCGACTTGCGCACGAAGATAGCTGGGCTCGGCAAAGTTAGATGGACATTCGATGGTACCAAGCACTTCCTGGGCACTGACCCTAGGTTCGCAGCAAAAGCCAGGGAGTGGGTCGCGCTCTTTGAAGCACTCGAGGAGGGTAACGAAAAGAAGGCGCTCGCTTCCATCTCGAGCATAGCTCCGGAATGACTCAGGACGGTTGTGCTGTGGCATCGGCTCTTGGAGCGCGTCCGGAGCCCGTAGATCTGGATGTTCTTCCCATACACACAGCCGATCTTTCACGCTGTCCACGCTGATCGAGTCGCCCGGGGAGCCGTGCGGACCCGAGGAAGCTACTTGGCGGCCCAGTATCACAAGCTGGCCCAGGCGATCAAAGCGAGAGGTCAGGATTCGACGTGAGACCAGCGGAGGCCTGCGCGGCCTGCTTGGCGGCCATCTTACGCTTGATCTCCTCGATGAGTCCGGCGCGCAGCGTCTCCTGCGGTTTGGCTGTCGTCCCCATCGTCAGATGAGAACGCGTCGACTCCGGGACGAACCGAGTTCCTTCGAGCGATGGCTGGCCGATCTTCCGCCGGGCTCCTTCGCGATCGTCATGGCGACGGGCATCATCGGGGACGCGGCCTTTCAGCAACGGCTCGGCTGGCTCGCCCGGGTGTTCTTCTGGACGGCCGGAGGGCTCTACGTCGCGCTCTGGATCTTGTTCCTCCTGCGCGCCCAACGCTACGGGACGCGATTCCTGCGGGACCTGACCAGTCTTCCACGCGCCCCTTCGTGTCTGGCCATGGTGGCGGCAACGAATCTCCTTGGCGCCAGCTTCGTCATGATCGTGGGGTGGCGCAGCGTGGGGTTCGCGCTGTGGGTGTTCGGCATCATTTTGTGGGGCGCGATCTTCTACACGGTTCTGGCCGCGGTCACGATCCGCGACCCCAAGCCCGATCTCGCCGGTGGCGTGAGTGGCGAATGGCTCATGCTCGTCGTCGCGACCGAGTCGGTGGCCGTGCTCGGAACGCTTCTGGCTGCTTCATCGAGTCGGCCCGCCGAGCTGCTGTTTGCCGCCCTTGCGATGTGCATGGCCGGGCTGTTCATCTACATCGTGATCATCACGCTCATCTGTTATCGGTGGTGGTTCTGGCGCATGACGGTGGGGGAGGCTACGCCGCCCTACTGGGTCAACATGGGAGCCCTCGCGATCACCACCCTGGCCTGCGCAGAAATCGACGCTGGCATGAAGTTCGTGCCCCAGCTCGTGCCGCTCGGCCCGTTTTTCCGCGGCATGACCGTGCTCGCGTGGGCCGGTGCGAGCTGGTGGATACCACTCCTCGTCATCATCGGGGTCTGGCGTCATCTCATCCGGCGCGTGCCGCTTCGCTATGACCCCCACTACTGGTCCCTGGTCTTCCCCCTCGGGATGTACGGAGTCGCCACGCACCGCATGGCCGGGGCCCTCGATCTGCACTTTCTCGACTGGATCCCCAGGGGCTTCCTCGAGATCGCTCTGCTAGCGTGGGTACTGACGCTCAGCGGGATGGTCCGTTCCTGCGGCTGGCGAGTTGAAGAATGAACTGGGGGAGGAGGCGACATTAGAGTCCTTGGACTCCGCGCTCATGTGGTGGTGAGGCAGGCGAGAGCGGAGGAAGACGCCGAGGAGCGCGCCACCAAACACGCACCAAAGACGACCAGCCCGATGATGAGTGCGCTCATGGCCTGCCCTCCTACCGCGCGCGGGGCCGGCGCCTGCGGGTCACTGGCCGACGGTTACGTCGAAGTGCAAGGTCGCCTCCCCGGGATCGCTAGTCCAACCCCACCACTCGACCGCCCGCGCTCCCGGACTCGCGATGTTGTAGTCCACCGGCACGATGGGATTGAGGTGATTGGCACAAATCGACCCGTTGCCCGGACACTGCTGCGTGTTGCCGCATGCGCGGCTGCCGCTGGGCCGGCATTCGAAGAACACGGCGCGAATGAAGAGGTTCGGGGGAATGTTGTCAGGCAGGACGAGCCGGCACCGCAGATACATTCCTCCGCTTGCGGCTCGTTCCTGCGTCATGCACGAGTTCGGCGCGCCGGCTATCTTCGGGAAGTCGATAGAGAACGTCTGCTGGGCGAGGGCAGAGTCGGGCCAGGCCAGCGCCACCAAGAACAGCACCGCGGCGTAGGGAAGCAGCGTGAGGACGATTCGTCGGGCGGTTGAGTTCATGGATGCCGTTCCTCCTCCAGTTGATCAGGGGAGTTCGGAGATTGTAGGTGACATGAGGCCCCGTCTTAGTCACCGCCGGGTGTTGCCCTGCTTAGCGCAGCGCGGATAACGCCCCCCTGCCATCGTGCGGCGATCCTGCCAAAGTCCGTAGGCGTGGTCAAACGGCAGCGGCCGGCGGGCCGGCGACATCACGACGGGAGCGCGAAGAGGGGCGTGGGCTGGTAGTCTCGCGGTCGAGCACGTGCGCCACCTCGGCGTCGCGGGGCGGGATTGCCGGATGGTAAGCGAGTCCGCCCACCGGAGCCGGGCGGAAGACATCGTCGAGACCAATGTGTGGAAGTGCATGTTCAGGGTCAGCCCAATACCGGCTAAGCCGCTGCGGGCGGGGGCCCATTTCTTGGGCACGGCTCCGGCACCTGCTGGCGATTACAACGCGAAGATCGGTCAGCGCATTGCTCGGATCAAGAGCACCTGCAGTGTCCAGTAGCGGCAGTGTTTTCCGGTATCCAAACCGAGGGAACATCGCGTGCGAGGGACAAGCCGAGCGTGACTAAGGCGACATCTATTACAGTTCAATTATTAAGTTCAACTAAGATGCCTGCCCTTGTGCTTGACCCTCTGACGGGATAGGGCTAAGCTCGCCCCGCCGTTCCGACAGTCCTGGCTTTGTTGGCCGGGAGGCCCGGTATGAATTGCTCCCGCGGCTGGTCGCTTATGGGAGACTTCGGATGCGTCCAGGCTCGTGTCTCCGGCAGCCACTGTCACTACCTAAGCCATTCCGTTCCATGCGGCGGGCGATCGCTACGGCCCTTCCGATCGTTCTGACCCTGATACTGCTCCCCCCGATCGCATTCGCCAGCCCTCCGGATCCGTCATGGATCGCCGGATTCTACGACGGGGCGGACGGTGACGACATCGTGTGCCTCGTCTGCGAAACATCTGCTATCAGCCCGACCACCCCGTCGCATCTTGGCCCACTTCCCTGCCTGCTGGAAATGCCCCTCGAGGGCATCGCCTGCAATGTCCCCGACCGTTATTACAGTTGTGACCCTCGTTCGCCCCCCGTTCTGCGTTCTCTAGAGTTCGGTTATGTCTTCAACTCCTTGCCCCCTCCCACATCAGGCGCAAAACCTCCTGCCATCTTCCAGCCTCTCGGCAAGTTCCGGCCATCTTGGAGTGGCGACCTCCAAACGCTTCGCGTCGCCATAGAGCTCGCTCGGCATGACATGACTAGCGGGATGTTGCCGATGGTTGCCAGATGGGTGCCTCTGACTCGCGCGACGACCGCCCGCGCTCGCTCACGACGACGGATGTATCCAGCAGGAACGCACGCGTGTATCAGCGGAGGTCGTCGGTGAACACTCCGGCGGCGATGGTCTTCGGGCCCTTTCGGCTGGATCTCCGCGCAGGGCTCCTGCTGCATGGCCGCGAACCCATTCCGTTGCGGCCGAAAACCTGGTCGGTGCTGCGTTACCTGGCCGAGCGTCCAGGCGTGCTCGTCACGAAGCAGGAACTGCTGGACGCCGTCTGGGCCGATGCGGTCGTCACCGAGTCCGTCCTGGGGAAATCGATCTGGGAGCTGCGCGTGGCGCTCGGGGACAACTCCAGGACAGCGCACCTCATCCAGACGGTGCAGCGTCGGGGGTTCCGCTTCATCGCGCCTGTCAGCGAGGAGCTTCCGCACGAATCGCCGTCAGGCAGGACCTGGCATTCCGCGACCGCCACGGGCGGCGACTCACTGACCCCTGACGATGCTCTGGCCGCTCCGTTCGTCGGCCGTACCGAGGAGCTCCGGCGGCTTGCCGGCCTGCTTGTGCAAGCGCGCGCAGGCAGACGCCAGGTCGCCTTCATCACCGGGCCGGCAGGCATCGGCAAGACAGCTCTGGTCGAGGCCTTTCTCGCCGCGCCAGAGGTCCGCGCACAAGCCGGCGCATTATGGGTGGCGCGGGGGTTTTGCGTCGAGCAGGTAGGGCCACGGGAGCCGTACATGCCGGTGCTCGAAGCGCTCGGTCGGCTCACGCGTCAGCCCGACACCGGCCGCCTGAGCGAGCTCCTGCGACGGGTTGCGCCGACGTGGTTGGCGCAGACGCCTTGGTTGATCGGTGAGGAGGACACGGCGCGCTCTTTGGAGCGGAGCCTGCAATTCGTACGACCCGAACGCATGTTACGGGAATTCACCATTCTCATGGAAGAGCTGACGGCTGAACGGCCGCTCGTGCTCGTTCTCGAGGATCTCCACTGGAGCGACCCATCGACCGTCGACCTGCTATCGGTCCTCGGCGAGCCCAACGAAACCGCACGATTGCTGGTGATCTGCACGTACCGTTCCGCGGAGGCCGTCGTCCATGAGCATCCCGTGCTGCACGCCGCCCGCACCCTGGAGGCGCATCATCGGTGCGTCGTGCTTGCTCTGTCGGACCTCACGGTAGAGGGAGTCCAGGACTATTTGCAGGCTCGTTTCCGCGGCAGCGACTTTCCTCCCGGGCTCGCCTCGAGGATCCATCAGAACACGGACGGCAATCCGCTGTTCATGGTGGGCGCTGTCGACTCCTTGGTCTCTCGCGGCCATATCCTCAACACGGGGCCAGGGTGGGCGCTGCCGGTGCCGCTCGAGATGATCAATCTGGACATGCCCGACAGCGCGCGGCTGCTGATCGAGAGTCAGCTCGACGATGTGAGTCCCGCGGACGGCGCCTTGCTGCAGGCGGCCAGCTGTGCGGGAGAGGACTTCAGCCCGCTGGTCGTGGCGGCGGCGCTTGGCCAGGACGTCGCGGACACGGAGACGCGCTGTGAAGGTTTGGCGCGTGCACGACGCTTCCTCCGAGCCGAGGGACACATCGAATGGCCGGACCACCGCGTGTCGCCGAGGTATGCCTTCACGCATGAGTTGTACCGGCAGGCCGTCTATAGACAGGTCACCGAAGCGCAGTGCATGCGGCTGCATCAGCGCATCGGCCAAGCGCTGGAGGCGGCGTACGGCGCACGACGGATGGAGGTCGCGCCCCGGCTCGCGGTCCACTTCGAGCGTGGGCGCGATGACGCGCGGGCTATCACGTACCTGACCGCAGCCGCGGCGGGCGCGCGCAAGCGGTTTGCCAATCGCGAGACGATCGGATACCTCGAGGCCGCGTTGGCGATCATCGCGCGCGCCCCGGACGACGGTGCACACCGCCGCCGTGAACTGGAACTACGCCTGGCTCTCGGGCCGGCACTGAGCGACACCCAAGGGTGGGCTTCGGAGCGGGTGCTCAGGAACTACGAGCGGGCCTCGGAGTTGTGTGCGAACACGGGGAGTCCGCCGCAGCACTTGAAGATCCTCTACGCGCGTTGGTATGCGCATGGGGCGCGTGGCGAACGGAACGAAATGGTGGCGACCGCGCATGAACTCCAGGACCTCGCACGCCGCCGAGGGACGCCGGAGGATCGAGTGCTGGCCGACTCCGTTATGGTGCGTACCATGGTCTGGGACGGCCGCTTCGTCGACGCTGATCGTTACATGCAGCGCCACCTCGCGCGCCGCCCCGGCAGACGGATTGCCGCCGACCCGAACGCATACGGGCCCGACCCACTGCTCGCCGCCACCGCCCAGCACGCTAAGGCGCTCTGGTTCCTCGGCCACCCGGCGCGGGCGCAGACAAGCGCCGAGGCGGCCTTGCGACGCGCCCGGGAATCTGGCCATCTGTTCACGCTTGCCTCGGTGCTCCACCATACGGCTCGCATCCACCTGCTCTGCCGAGACACGGCGCGTGGCGCCGATCTGGCCGCGGAGGCGGCGTCCTTGTCGGCCGAACACGGGTTTGCATTGTGGCACGCCGTCGCGTCGTTGCTGAGTGGTTGGGCATTGGTGCAAGAGGGTCGAGCATCCGAGGGAAGCGGCATCATCGAGCGGGCGTACTCCGCCATCGAGGCAACAGGGACGGCCAGGTTCTACTCGACGTTCGCGCGTGCCTGCCTTGCCGAAGGACGTATGCGCGCTGGCTTTTCCGCCGACGCGCTGGCGGCAGCTGACGCGGGATTGGCGCTGTCGCGGAACACCCTCGATCGGAGCTACGAACCCGAGCTGTGGCGCCTCAAGGGCGAGATCTTGCTGCTAGGCGACACTCCGCAATCTGGCAGACACAAGAGCAGGTCGCGCGACGCATCACCGCACAGTTCCGGAGACGCGGCAGATGGTCGTGGGTCGCTTACGCGCTCCCCGGCGGAGGCCGAGAAGTGTTTCCAGCGCGCGCTGAGACTTGCCCGCGCGTCGCGGGCGAAATCACTCGAGCTTCGCGCGGCGACCAGTCTGGCCCGCGCGTGGCAATCAAGCGGACGCACCGCCGATGCGCACAGGTTGCTCGAGGGCATCTGCCGATGGTTCGAGGCGGGAACCGAAGGGCCGGATCTCGCGGAGGCGCGAGGGCTCCTCGGTCAGGTGCGACACCCCGAAGTCGCTCGTCGCGACGCCAAGCCGAGCCGTCCCTCCGCACGACGGTAGGGCCGCTGCAGGGCTCCACCAGGGCCTGATCAGGAATTCGACGGCCGGACCCTCCAGGCCGCCCGACGAGAATGACCCGTGGCCTGACGCCCAGGCGTCAACCATCAGGATGGGCGGAGAATTAGCGCGCCGATCCTCCTCCGCTTCCACGAACTTTCCAGAAGATCTCCAAAAGAATGTCAAGACAACCTCGGGCATCCCAGCGATCCTGCGCGCCGTGAAGGAAAAGCGGACCCCGGATCCGGGCCGGCCAGTGGCCGCCACCGGCAAGCACACTGTCGAGTTCGACTTTAAGTACGAGAAGCCGGGCCTCGGGCAGGGCGGCACCGGAACGTGGTGACCACGCCATGAAGACCGTCGCCACGCGGACCACGACGACGACGCTTGCCCTCCTCCTCCTCGGAGGCTGCGCCAAAACCACTACAACTCAGGAGCAGTATTACGAAGGGCCGCGGCTGGCCAAGCCCGCGCGCATCCTCGTCTACGATTTCGCCGCCAGCGCCGCGGACCTGCCCGCTGGATATCGCATGGCCGTGGCGGCGCCCGCGGCTGACCAGTCCGCCGACGACTTGAGCCTGGGCCGGAAGCTCGGCGCGGAGATCGCCAAGGACCTGGTCAGCGACCTGCAGGGCATGGGGTTGCCGGCGGTAGGGGCCAATGGCCAGCCGCCGCCGCAACTCAACGACATCACGATCGCGGGCTACTTCGTCTCCGTCGATCAGGGGAGCATCGCGAAGCGTTTCGCGATTGGCTTCGGCTCTGGCGCAGCCGACTTGCAAACGGTGGTTGAGGTGTACGTGATGTCGCCGCAGGGGCTCCGGCGGCTGGGTTCGGCCGAACTTAACTCGACGGGCCCCAAGGGTCCAGGGGAGGCATTGCCCCTTGCCCTTGCTGTGGCGAGCGACAATCCGATCGGGCTCATCGTGAGCAGCGCGGCGAAGATCGGCGGCCAGGTGAGCGGCTTCAGCACCGTCGAAGGCTCGGCCAAGCGCACTGCCAAGGACATCGCCGAGCAGCTCAAGCTGGGGGCGCAGCGACAAGGCTGGATCTAGGATTGCGAGCTTCAGCCTCGACCGGGTGATGCGGAAGCTCACCCCGTGAGGAGACGATGACGAGATGGCAGAAGGGGCTATGGCTGTTGCTGAGCGTCGTGATGCTCCTTCCTTTGCCTGAGAAGGGAGGGGCCCAGGGACTCTACGTCTATCCTGCGCGCGGCCAGTCTCCGCAGCAGGAAGAGTCCGACAAGGGACAGTGTTACGGCTGGGCCGTCCAGCAGACTGGCTTCAACCCGGCGGATCCCCGGGTGGCTGGGCCACCCCCGCCGCCGTCGTACTATCCGCAGCCGCAAGCTCCTCAGGGCGGACTGTTCCGGGGAGCCATGGGCGGAGCGGCCCTCGGGGCCGTCGGCGGCGCCATCGGTGGAGACGCCGGCAAGGGCGCGGCCATCGGGGCCGGTGTGGGAGGTCTCTTCGGCATGATGAGACGCCGCCGATACATGGAAGAGGAGCAGCATATGCAACAGCAGCAATGGCAACAGCATCAAAGCTACATGTCCCAGCAGCAGAACGCCCTCGCCCAGGGGCGCAGCAACTACGACCGGGCCTTCAGCGCCTGCATGACGGCTCGCGGCTACACGGTGAACTGATGAGCTCGGAGCGTCTGCACCATGGATTCGATGGGAGCACGATCATGAGGGCCATGCTGCTTGTCGTCGCAGTCTTGGGAATGTTGGGCCTGAGCTTTCCCCAGCCGTCCGCCTATGCTGCCGGCAAGTTCGACGGATCGGCGCCCGTCATCTGCGGCACCACGGCGGTGACGGAGTGTGGCGCGGACGGCCGGTGCCAGCGCGGCACGGCGACCGATGTCAACTTCCCCGCCATCTTCCAGGTCGACGCGGCGGGCAAGAAACTCCGAAATCTGCACTCGAACCCGGGTGAGCAAGGCAAGGAGTCGCCGATAAGGAACGTAGATCACGCGAACGGCAAGATGATCCTGAGCGGCGCCGAAGGCGACCGAGGCTGGAGCGTACTCATCCACGAGAGCACTGGACAAATCTCGGCCGCGGTCGCCGGCGATGGCGAAGGATTCGTCATCTTCGGCCAGTGCGCGCTGCCGTAGGGGGACCAGGACCATGAGTGGCACGTCTTACGCGTTCGGTCGGTCCAGGGTGAAGCTACACGCCCGCTGGCTTGCCGGCCTCGCCACTCTTTTTGTCGCGCTATGGGCTCCGGCGGCCAGGGGCCAAGGCGTGGTCATCCCCTTGCCCGCCTCTGATCAGCAGGCGCTTGCCAAGTATCTTGGCCCCGGCGTGGTGGGCGCCGCCTTGCCAAGTGACCCGATCGCCGACGCCACGACCTATTTCCCGCTGGCGGACCAGATCTTTGTCTTCCAGGTGACGTCGGGCTCCAATTCCGGCGCCGTCCAGAACCTCGGCCTGAAGCAATCCCAACGCCCCACGGGAGCACCCGCGTGGCGGTACCAGCTCACCCCCTCGCTGGCCGCCTTCATCAACTCCAGCACGGGCGGCGATCTCCTGATGCCCGCGGTGAGCGACAGCGACAAGGGCGTCGTTGTGGTCACCACCCCGGCCAACCCCTTCGTGCTGAAGGGCATGATGCCCGGCGAGTCGAAGAGTTTCAGCCAGACGGTGGCCGTGAACTATCTCGATGACCCGACCAAGAAGGACTGGGGCGGCAGCCTGAATGCGACCTACACCTACGTCGGCACGTACCAGGTGACGGTTCCGGGGGGCGCATTCAAATCGATCCTCATCCGCTTCGCCTACACGGGAAAGGTGGGGCCGGCCGACGTCACCTACACGGCCTATTACCTCTTCGCGCCCGGGACGGGCCTCGTCGCCACGGTCAACCTGGAGGACGTCTCCGCGTTCTGGATCTTCCACATCGACACGACCACGGGGAGGGTCCTGGTCTCGAAATGAGCGCACAGGCGGGGCCCAATGTCGTGGCGACTGTGGAAGCCGCGGAGGAGTAGAGGCATGACAAGGAGCATTAGCTTCAGCCAGAGCGAGGCAAGCCCCTAGGGTAGCAGCGGCCGGGTGGCAGCGCGGGTGGCCTCGCACTCGCCCGCCTGCTTGTGGAGGGGCCTGGGGCAACGATGTGCGACCGCCATGAGAAATGGATCGTGAGTGTCACGGCAGCCAGTTTCATCGTGTTCGTGTGGGTCTTCGGAGGCGCGCTGCTCGGTATGTTTCTTCGCGCCTCTCTGCCCGAGCATCATCTGAGTGCGGATTCAAAGGATTTCGTGAAGCTGGGGATGGGACTGATCGCGACGATGGCTGCCCTTGTCCTTGGCCTGTTGATCGCTTCGGCAAAGAGTTCGTACGACACACAAAGAAATGAGTTGACGCAAATCTCCGCAAATATCATCGCGCTGACGCCATGCTTCGGCGCACGGTGAGTAGTCCGTGCGGTGGGAGGCGGTGATGTCGCCGATTCAACCTACTCAGCACAAGGAGCCAATCATGACACGGTCCAACGGCATGTCGGTTATCGCCTGTGGCTTCGCCGCCTTCGCACTCGCCACTGGCTGCGCAATGCAGGAAAAGAAGACCATGGAAAGTCTCGATCAGCCTATCAATTGCAGTATGGCTGAGGGCGACATCCGGGTGCTCCAGAGCGAGAAGAAGAACGTCGCCGAGCAGGTCGCCCAGGGCGTCACGGCGATTGCGCCCGCCGGCATCGTGATGGGCATCCTCACGGGCACCGAGGGGACGAAGGTCAAGGTGGCTGTCGGCGACTACAACACAAAGATCGATCAGCGCATTGCTCAGATCAAGAGCACCTGCGGTGTCCAGTAGTGGCGGTGTTTTCCGGTATCCAAACCGAGGGAACATCGCGTGCGAGGGACAAGCCAAGCGGAACTAGGAACGGGAGCTGTGGCGCCCCAAGAGCAACGCGCTGCCGATGCGCGCAGACTGCTCGGCGGCGTCGGCCGATGGCTCGGGGCGGGAACCGAGGGCAGGATCTCGCGGAGGCGCGAACACTCCTCGGTCAGCTGCGACACCCCGAAGTCGCTCGTCGCGAAGCCAACCACGATTCGCCCTTCCGCACGACGGTAGGGTGGCCGCTGGGCTCCACCAGGGCCTGATCAAAAATTCGACGGCCGGACCCCGGAGGTCCGCTCGACGAGAACAACCATTGACCCGACGTGCAGGGGTCAACCATCAGGATGTGCTTCGATTAGCTCGACGATCTTCGTCGCTTCCACGAATCTTCCAGAAGATTTCCAAAAGAATGTCAAGACAATCTTGGGCATTCCATCGATCCTGCGCGCCGTGAAAGGGAAGCGGACCCCGGACCCGCGCCGACCAGTGGCGGGCGCCAGCGACGGCACGCAAGTGCTGCCGGCGTGGAAGGCCTTCGTGGTGCAGTTCAGCCGCGAGACGAACCCACGCACCCGCACGGTAGGCGGGCGGGTCGAGCATATGAGCTCGGGGCGTCGCGCCCACTTCGCCTCATCGCGAGAGCTGCTCGCGGTCCTGGAGAAGCTGCTCCGTGAGCTCGAGGAAGAGTGAGGCGAGCTCAAACTCGGACGGGTAGGAGGAGACAGACGATGAGCAAGGCAAGGCGGTGTACTTGGAAGGCAAGGTCGCTCATGTCGATGATCCTGGCGTTCGTCGTAGTGGCCATCCTGGCTGCGGGGGCGGCAGCTCAGATCCAGACCACCGGCGTTCCCGGCTCCCCCGACGCGACGACCACGATCGACGGCCGCCACATACCGCCGCCGCCCCAAAAGTTCCAGGGCGATATCAAACTCAACGCCATGCAGTCGACGCCGGCGTGGCCGGCGCGCGTCGTGCCGCCGAAGGGCGCGCCGAACATCCTGCTGATCATGACCGACGACGTGGGCTTCGGCGCGCCGTCGACGTTCGGCGGCGTGATCCCGACGCCTACGCTGGACCGCATCGCAGCGAGCGGGCTGCGTTACACCAATTTTCACTCGACCTCGCTGTGCTCGCCGACGCGGGCGGCGCTGCTCACCGGGCGCAACCACCACTCGGTCGGCTTCGGCGTGATCGCGGAGCTCGCGACCGGCTTCCCCGGCTACGACAGCGTGATGGGGTCGGAGAACGCGACGATCGGCAAGATTCTCAGGGACAACGGCTATCGCACCTCGTGGTACGGCAAGAATCACAACACGCCCGCCTTCGTGACCAGCCAGGCCGGCCCGTTCAACCAGTGGCCGACCGGCATGGGCTTCGACTACTTCTACGGCTTCAACGCCGGGGACGTGAGCCAGTGGGAGCCGATGCTCACGCGAAACACCACGCCGATCACCCCCTTCGTCGGCCATCCCGGCTGGAACCTCATCACCGCGATGGCCGACGAGGCCATCGGCTGGATGCAGCAGCTCAACGATGTCGATCCCTCGCTCCCGTTCTTCATCTACTACGCGCCGGGAGCCACGCACTCGCCGCACCACCCGACGCCGGAATGGATCAAGAAGATCAGCGACATGCACCTCTTCGACAAGGGTTACCAGGCGGTGCGCCAGCAGATCTTCGAGAACCAGAAGAAGCTCGGCGTGATTCCGCCCGACGCGAAGCTGACGCCGTGGCCGAAGGAGATCATCAAGGAGTGGGACCAGCTCACGCCCGAAGAGAAGAAGATGCTCATCAGGGAAGCGGACGTCTACG
>Ga0126376_10000663_pt1 | contig 17270 bp, 17 predicted proteins | sample PanSoiMetPlot_15_FD_92760 | JGI IMG/M metagenome (GOLD analysis project Ga0126376, IMG submission 92760) | Tropical forest soil microbial communities from Panama - MetaG Plot_15 | ecosystem: Environmental > Terrestrial > Soil > Tropical forest > Bulk soil | place: Panama | collected 2016-02-17
AGGGTGATCAATGGGTCGCGTCGACAAGCGTCGAGCAAGGCATTGTGCATATCGATGCGGTGGATGATGATGTAGGGATATTTGAAGCGAGCGCGAAACGAGGCACCAGTCGGCACGCGCGTTACTTCCTTGCCGTTGAGTGCGTCGAGCATCAGCAGGGCCGGCGGACAATCGGCTTTCTCGAGCACTGCCTCGCTCACGCCGATGCGATCGAGCGCGTGAAAGACGTTGGGGCCAAATTGGATTCCATAGCCAATGGCACCAAATGCGGGAGCGCCTTCAAGGACAATGACGGGCCACTCGTGACGGGCCAGGGCCAACGCGGCCGTAAGTCCGCCAAGCCCGCCGCCGACAATGAGAATTGGACTTTTCGACGCCAAGGGATCTTCCTCCATCCCCTCTTGCTGGTCGCGGGTTTCATCAAAGAATTCTGATCTGTCCGAAGGCTAAATTACCGGCGAGACGCCGAACCGCAAGCTCGAGGTAGGTCACGAGTGCGACTTGCGTCCTTGGCGCTAGCGATTAGTCGTTCCCACGACCGCTGATCACCGGCCCACGCGGCGACGGTGTCGGCCACCGCCGGATCGGCGGGATCGACCGGCGTGATCAGGCCAAAGCGACCGGGATGCGCCGCTTTAACCAGCAGCGCGTAACTGGGGTCGTAGCGATGGATGGTGAAGGGTGACACCAACTGCGCGCCATCGACGCCGACCACATCCATGGCCGCCACCATGTCACCGCCGGTGACCCTGTGGGGGGCCATGCACAACCCCCGCCTACGGCCGGCCTGGGTTGTCGCGCTCATAGGCATGCACCCGGGCATCGATGGTGATGATGGCATGGCTCCCCGCAGCAACCCCCCGCCAGCATGCCCCGATCGCAAGGGGCGCAAACGGGCGCGCCGCCCGCAAGTTGCCGCGCCAGCCCGCCGGCTGGCGCGCCGCGGGCCGCGTGCTATGACACACCGATCGCCTTTAGGCAGGGAGTGAGCTATGGCCGACGACCAACCGCAGCAGACCTTGAGCGAGCTCAACCGCAACTACGTTCGCGCCGTCGACGAAGCCGATGTGGCCTGGTTCGAGGCCAACCTCGCCACCGATTTCTTCAATACCAATCCCGACGGCAGCCTGGTCGACCGCAACGCCTTTCTTGCCCAGATCGGCCGCGGCTCGAGCGTCAAAAATATCCGTCCGCACGACGTCGTGATCCGCCTGTTTGGCGATTTCGCCATCATTCACGCCCGCACCAGCTACCAGCGGCCGGATGGCGCGGAGGGCGCTGGCCGCTACACCGACGACTGGCACTGGCGCGACGGCCGTTGGCAGTGCGTTTCGGCCCACGTCACGCGGCTCTAGTCCGCCCGCCGACCGACGGCCGCCCCGGTTGCGGTCCGCGGCTGCGGGCCGGGGCCGGCCGAGCTTCGCCCATGCCGACGCCGTCCCCTCGCCCCCGGGCGGGCCTACACCAGTCGGCTTTGCTCGACCGCTGCCTGGATGAAGGAGGCAAACAGCGGGTGCGGCTCGAACGGGCGCGACTTCAGTTCGGGGTGGAACTGCACGCCGATGAACCACGGATGGTTCGGCAGCTCGATGATTTCCGGCAACAACCCGTCCGGCGACATGCCGCAGAATTTGACGCCGGCGGCCTCCAGGCGCTCGCGGTAGCGGGTGTTGACCTCGTAACGGTGGCGGTGACGCTCGGAAATTTCGTTAGCCCCGTAAATCTTCGCCACCCGACTGCCGTTGGCCAGTATCGCCCGATAGGCGCCGAGCCGCATGGTGCCGCCGAGATCGCCATTGGCAACGCGGGTTTCCAGTTCATTGCCGCGCATCCACTCGGTCATCAGCCCGACCACCGGCTCCGGCGTCGGCCCGAACTCGGTCGAGCCGGCGAGCTTGACGCCGGCCAGGTCGCGCGCCGCCTCGATCACGGCCATTTGCATGCCAAAGCAGATGCCGAAGTACGGCACCGCGCGCTCGCGGGCAAAGCGGGCGGCTAGGATCTTGCCCTCCGAGCCCCGTTCGCCGAAGCCGCCCGGCACCAGGATGCCGTGCACGTTTTCAAGATAGGGGGCCGGGTCCTCGCGCTCGAACACCTCGCTTTCGATCCACTCGAGCTTCACCTTCACCCGGTTGGCGATGCCACCGTGGAACAGCGCTTCGTTGAGCGACTTGTAGGCGTCCTTGAGCCCGGTGTACTTGCCGACCACGGCGATCGTTACCTCGCCTTCGGGATTGGCAATGGCGCTGGCGATCGCCTGCCATTTCTCCAGCTGCGGCGGCCTGGCGTCCTTAATGCCGAACGCGGCCAACACCTGTTGGTCGAGCCCTTCTCGATGATAGGCCAGCGGCACCTCGTAGATGGAGGCGACGTCGAGCGCCTGGATCACCGCTTCCTCACGCACATTGCAGAACAACGCGATCTTCCTGCGCTCCGAGCGCGGCACCTCGCGATCGCAGCGGCAGAGCAAGATATCGGGTTGGATACCGATCGATCGCAGTTCTTTCACCGAGTGCTGTGTCGGCTTGGTCTTGAGCTCGCCGGCGCTGGGGATGAACGGCAGCAAAGTCAGATGGATGAACACCGATTGGCCGCGCGGCAATTCGTTGCCGAGCTGGCGAATTGCCTCGAAAAACGGCAGTCCTTCGATGTCACCAACGGTGCCGCCGATCTCCACCAGCACGAAATCGACGTCGTCGTTGCCACAGCGCACGAACTCTTTGATCGCATCGGTCACATGCGGGATCACCTGGACGGTGCCGCCGAGGTAGTCGCCACGCCGCTCCTTGGCCAGGATGTCCTGGTACAGCCGGCCGGTGGTGATGTTGTCGGACCGCTTTGCGGGAACGCCGGTAAACCGCTCGTAGTGGCCAAGGTCGAGGTCGGTCTCGGCCCCATCGTCGGTCACGAACACCTCACCGTGCTGGTAAGGGCTCATGGTGCCGGGGTCGACATTGAGATAGGGATCGAGCTTTCTCAGCCGAACCGAATAGCCGCGTGCCTGTAGGAGAGCCCCAAGAGCCGCTGAAGCCAGCCCTTTGCCGAGCGAGGAGACCACGCCGCCGGTAATGAAGATGTACCGCGCCATGGGCCTTTAACATACAGCGACAGGGCGCGATTCGTAGAGTGTTTTTTGCGTTCCATCCACGAGCTTTCGCCGCACCACGTGAGACTTTGCGCAAAATGGTTGCGGACGCCACCGAAGGCCGCTGCCGGGTGCCTGCGCGCAGGCGCCGGCGGGCTCGCCCAAGCGGCAGCCCCGGCGCGGGCTTAAGGCTTGTGCGTAAAAGCAACGGCGGCTGGCGGCCGCCACCTAGGCGGACCGAGTGGGCGCCGGCGCGGCGCGCAGTGGCGCCAAGATCTCTTGGCTGTGCGCGCCCAGTGCCGGCTCCATCAAGCCGGGGCGGGCCGGCTCTTGCTGGTAGCGGATTACGGGAGCAATGTGCCGCCGGCCGAGCGCGTCGGTGATCAGCATGCCGCGGGCGGCCACGTTGGCATCCGCCAACGCCTCGGGCAGCGTATTGACCGGGGCGAAGCACACATCGAGCCCCGACAGCCAGGCCACCGCCTCGGCCAGCGTCTGGCGAGCGAACACCTCGCTGAGGAGGGCGATCACCGGTTGCTGGTGCGGGCCCGGACCCTGGCGGCACGGCCCGATCAGGTCGGGCCGGCCGAGGGCGCCGAGCAAGGTCTCGATGAATTTCATCTCCTGGCCGGCCAACACCAGGTGGCGGCCATCGCCGGTCCGGTAGATCTGGTAGAAGGCGGCGCCGCCGGTATTGCGCTCGTGCTTGGGCTCGGGCTGGCGATGCTCGGCCAAGGTCGGCCCGAGGATATTGGCGCACGCCGCCAAGGTGGCATCGTGCATGGCGATATCGATGACGTCGCCGCGCCCCGTGCTCTGGCGCCGCACCAGCGCCATTAGGATGGCGGACAGCCCGTGTAGCGCGCTCAGCTGATCGGCGATCGGGATGGCGGTCATCGCCGGTTGCCCGTCGTTGCCGAGGGTGATGCTCTGGGCGCCGCTGATCGCCTGGAGCGCAAGGTCATGCGCCGGCCGCGCGCCGTAGGCGCCCGCTCGACCAAAGGCACTGATCGAGCAGTAGACGAGGCGCGGGTTGCGCGCCAACAGCACGTCGGCGCCGATCCCCAGCCGCTCAGCTACGCCCGGCCTGAAGGTCTCCAGGAAAACGTCGGCCGTGTCGCACAGCCGCAGCAGCAGTTCCTGGTCGGCCGCCTGCTTGAGGTCAAGCACGACGCTCTTCTTGCCGCGGTTCAGATTGCGGAAGAACACCGTCGAGGGGCCATCGGCAAGGCCAATCTGCCGCCCGGGATCGCCGGCGCCGGGCGGTTCGACCTTGATCACCTCGGCGCCGTGATCGGCAAGCGTCATGGTCAGGAACGGGCCTGGCAGAAACGATGACAGATCGATAACGCGATAGCCGTCGAGCTTCATGCGCGCACCCGCGCCGGCAAAGTCGGCGCGGCGACTTCGGCCAGCACCGCTTCGCTATCCGCCCCGAGGTCGCGGGCGGCGGCTTGCGCGGGGCGCTCGCCATCGATTTTCAGGGGATTGGCCAACACTTTGAGATCGCCGCGCGCGGGATGCGGCACGCTGCGTACCATGCCAACTTCGGCAACGAAGGGCGAATTGAGCGCCTGGTCCATGTCGAGCACCGGGCCGGCCGGCAGCAGGCCGGAAAAAGCCTGCAACCAATCGCCGGTCGTGCGCCGCCGCATTTCCGCATCGAGCACCTGGGTCAGGGCCTCGCGATGCTCGCGCCGCACAGCCTGGCTCGAAAAGCGCGGGTCGTCGGCAAGGTCGGCACGACCGATGGCGGTGATGAAGTTGACCCAGAACTTGTCGGTCATGCACATCACGAAGATCCAGCCATCGGCGGTGGGAAAGGTCTGCACCGGCGCCACCGCCGCGTGCGCACTGCGTGGCTGGCGGCGGGACACGTCCTCTTCGTTCAAGTACCAAACCGCCGCGTAGCCGAGCTGATGCAGGGCGACATCGAACAGCGAGGCATCGACATCGCAGCCGATCCCCGTTTGCCGCGCGCGCAGGATGCAGCTCAATAGTCCGACGGCGCCGGTGGCGCCGGTCATGTAGTCAACCATCGACACGCCGACCCGCGCCGGCGGGTGGTCGGGCTCGCCCGTGAGGCTCATCAGGCCAGCCTCTGCCTGCATTAAGAAATCGTAGCCCGGCCAGCTCTTGCGGCTGTTGTCGCGCCCATAGGCGGAAATGTGCAGGCAAACGATGCGGGCATTGAGCGGCCGCAGGCTGGCGTAGTCGAGCCTGAGCTTGCCCGGTTGATCGCCGCGCAGATTGTTGACCACCGCATCGGCGGTTTGAACCAGGCGCTCGAACGCCGCCCGCCCATCCGCCGACTTGATATCGAGGGCGACGCTGCGCTTATTCATGTTCCAGGTCTGATAATAATGGCTCTGGCCGCGGCTCAGCATATGCGGGCCGACGTGGCGGGCGGCGTCGCCGCCGGCGGCGGGGTTCTCGATCTTGATCACATCGGCACCAAGATCGGCCAGCAGCAGGGTGCTATAGGGGCCGGCACCGAACTGCTCGAAGGTGAGGACGCGGATGCCCTGCAGCGGCTTCATGGTCGTGCGTTCCGTTTGATCCATTGCTTGGCGATGATGATGCGCTGCAGTTCGTTGGTGCCTTCGCCGATACACGTCAGCGGCGCGTCGCGATAGAGCCGCTCGATATCCATTTCCTTGGAGTAGCCGTAGGCGCCGTGGATGCGCAGCGATTCGGTGCTGTTTTCCAGCGCCGCTTCCGAGGCAAAGTACTTGGCCATGCCGGCCTCGAGGTCGCAGCGCTCGCCCCGATCGAACGCGGCGGCGGCGTCGAGCGTCAGTAGTCGCGCCGCCCGGGCCCGGGTCGCCATGTCCCCGAGCTTGAGCTGGATGGCCTGGTGCTCGCAGATCGGCTTGCCGAACGTGCGGCGGATTTGCGCATAGTCGGTGGCCAATCTGAGCGCGCCCTCGGCAATCCCGGCGCCGCGCGCGGCCACATTGATGCGGCCGAGCTCGAGCCCGCCGGTCACCTGCAGAAAGCCCTGGCCTTCGCTGCCGCCAATCAAGTGCTCCTTGGAGAGGCGATAGTCCTCGAAGATCAGCTCGCCGGAATCGATGCACTTGTAGCCGAGCTTTTCCAGCTTCCTGCCGACGCGGAAGCCCGGCTGCTTGGGGGCGATGAACAGGCTCATGCCCTTATAGCGCGGCTCGGCCGCAGGGTCGGTCTTGACCAGCAACGCTACGCATGAGCCCTCGATGCCGTTCGAGATCCAGGTCTTGGTGCCGTTGATCACGTAGTGGTCGCCATCGCGCCGCGCCGTCATGCGGATCGCCTGCAGGTCGGTGCCGGCGTCGGGCTCGGTCAGCGCCAGGCCGCCACGCACCTCACCGGTGGCGAGCAGCGGCAGCCATTTGATTTTCTGTGCGGCGGTGCCGAATTTCTCAATCGCCAGCGCCAGCATCAGGTGCGAGTTGAAGATGCCGGTGATCGCCATCCACACGCTCGAGATCTGCATCACGATCTCGGCATAGGTCGTGGCCGGCAAGCCGAGACCGCCGTACTCGGGGCTGATGGTGGCACCGAACAGGCCGAGCGCCTTCATCTGCTCCACGATCGCGGTCGGATAGAGGTCGTCGTGGTCGTGCTGCTTGACCACCGGCTTCACCTCCCGCTCAAGCCAACGGCCGATGCTGTCCAACAGCTGTGCGCGGTCGAGGCTATCGATCTGCTGCGCTTGCCCGGTCATGGTCGCCACTCGCTATTGCGGCCGGTCGCCGGCCAAGGTGATCCGGTGCATGACGCGCCGATAGCCATGGTAGTCATTGACCGGATTGTGCTGCGTGCAGCGGTTGTCCCAGAAGGCGATCGAGCCGACGCGCCACTGGAAGCGGCAGGTGAACTCCGGTCGCGTCTGCTGCTCAATCAGATAGGCGAGCAGCGGGGCACTTTCTGCCTCGCTCATGTCCTTGAAGCGCAGGGTGTGCGCGACATTGACGTAGAGGGCCTTGCGACCGGTCTCGGGATGCGTGCGCACCACCGGATGCTCGCCAACATATTCCGGCTTGGCATCGGTGCGCTGCATGTCCTTGACCCGGTCCTCGCGCGTGCGGCTGGCATCGGCCTTGCGCGAGCTGTTGACGGCGATCAGGCCGTCGAGCAGGCGCTGCATGCCCTCCGACAGCGCCTCGTAGGCGAGATAGGTGTTGGCGAATAGGGTGTCGCCGCCCTTGGCTGGCACCTCGCGCGCGATCAGCATGGTGGCCATTGGCGGCTCATCCAAATACGAGGTATCGGAATGCCAGATGCCGCCGAAGTTGGTCTTCTCGTGCTCGAGCTTGATCACCGGGATGATTTCCGGAAAGCCGTCGATGCCCTTGATGAACGGGTATTCGACGATCTCCCCGAAGCGTTTGGCAAAGCCCAGCAACTCTCCCGGCGCTAGCGGCTGATCACGGAAGAAAATGACGCAGTGCTCGAGCCAAGCGCGGCGAATGGCGGCGATCGTCGCAGCACTGAGCTCCCGTCTCAAATCGAGGCCGTGCACCTCCGCGCCGATGGCGCCGGCGATCGGCCGCACGTCGATTGCGCTGTCAGCCATGCCTCATTCGCCCCTCGATCGGTCCTGAAGTCGCCCTTCGATCACGCCGGTTGCGGCGGCGCTGGCCCCCAGGCTAGCACGGCCGCGCGCCAGCGACAGCGGTCGGACCCGGCGCCTTGCCGGCGCCGGCCGGCGGCACTTGGTCCTCTGCAGCAAAGGCCGCGCGCGGTCAACACGGGGGGCGCGCGCCCGCGCCGGGCGGCGACGCCGCGCATCGGAAAAAAGCCGCAAAGCTGCCAACTAGTGCCCGAAGTGACGAATCGGGGGATGGGGAGAATGCACGGGCGCGCGTATGGCGTCAGCCGCCAGGCGGTTGCCGCGCTGGGCATCCGCCTGTTGCCGTTTGCGCTGATCTTCCTCGCCATCCAGTTCGGCGTTCGCCTCACGCTGGCGCTTCGGGTACCGGCCGAGGCCGCCGACAGCCCGCTCGGCACCCTGATGCCATTCCTGGTCGGCGCCTGGTTCGATGTCGCGGTGTTCTTGGTGTTCGCCGCGCCGCTCACCGTCTGGTGGCTCGTCCTGCCCGCCGCTCGCCAGGGCGGCCGCCTCGATCGGGCGGCGACCTTGGCCGGGGCGACCTTGTTTCTGGGCCTGTGCCTCACCTCGGCGATCGGCGAACACCTGTTCTGGTCCGAGTTCGGCACCCGCTACAATTTCATTGCCATCGACTATCTGATCTACACCCGCGAGGTGGTGCTCAACATCTGGCAATCCTATCCAGTCGGTCGCCTCGGCCTGGCGCTGCTGGTGGGCTCCATGGTCGCCATCTTCTCAATGCGGCGCTGGTTGCTGCCGCGCCGCGATGGCACGCCGCTGGCCGGCCGCTTGCCCACGGCACTGGCCGCCATCCTGGCGGCCGTCGTTGCCGTCAGCGCCACGCCAACCTCGCTTGCCATCACGCGCAGCAATCCCACCAGCAACGAGCTCGGCCTCAACGGCATCTGGTCGCTGGTCTATGCCTTCTTCAACAATGAGATCGACTACCGGCGCTTCTACAAGACCTTGCCGGAGGCGACGGTGGCCAAACGGTTAGAGAGCCTGCTCGCCGAACAGCACGCCATCACCGCTTCGCCCGGGCGCGAACCGTTGACGCGGATCGTGCATCGGGAAGGCGCCATGCGGCGCAAGAACGTGATGCTGGTGGCGATGGAAAGCATGGGCGCCGAATACATGGCCCACTTCGGCAACACGCAAGGCATCACGCCCAATCTCGACCGGCTGGCGAGCGAAGGCTTGCTGTTCACCAAGCTGCTGGCGACCGGCACCCGCACGGTGCGCGGACTTGAAGCCCTGACCTTATCGATCCCACCGACGCCCGGGCAATCGATCCTGCGCCGCCCCCGCAACGGCGACCTGTTCACCATCGGCGATGTGTTCCGCGATCGCGGCTATGACACGCGGTTTCTCTACGGCGGCTACGGCTACTTCGACAACATGAACGCCTTTTATGGCGGCAATGGCTTTGAGGTGATCGACCGCACCTCGTTGGCCGCCGACGAGATCCACTTCGAGAACGTCTGGGGGGTGGCCGACGAGGACCTGTTCCAACGCGTTCTGAAGGAGGCCGATCGCTCCGTTGCCGCTGGCCGACCGTTCTTTCAGCTGGTGATGACCACCTCCAACCACCGGCCGTTCACCTACCCGAACGGCGCCATCGACATCTTCTCCAAGCAGGGTCGCCTGGGCGGGGTCAAATATGCCGATCACGCCATCGGACGCTTCCTGGCGGCGGCGCGCGACAAGCCATGGTTCCAGGACACGGTGTTCGTATTCGTCGCCGATCATACCGCCGGCACCGGCGGCCGCATCGAACTCGATCCGACGCGCTATCACATTCCCCTCATCTTTTATGCGCCGGGGTTCATTGCGCCCTCCACCTATGATCGCCTGGCCAGTCAGATCGATGTGGCCCCGGTGCTGCTTGGCCTGCTCAACACCAGCTACATCAGCCGCTTCTACGGCACCGACGTTCTCAACGATGCCGACGCGCCGCCGCGCGCCTTCATCAGCATCTACGAGAAGGTAGCGCTGGTGCGCGGCAACGCCACCTTGGTGCTCGGCCCCCGCCAGACGGTGGCTGCCTACGAGGGGCTGAGCCGAAAGCGGCGGCAGGAGATCGATCCGGAGCTGGTGGATGACGCCATTGCCTATTTTCAGTCGGCCTCCGGCTGGGCGCGGCAATCCGGGCGCATCAATAGCCTGTTGCACGTGGATTGATGCCCGCGCCGCGCTGAGGCAGGATGCTGCCCGATGGTCCCACTGGAGGCGAAGCCATGACCGAGCGCGGCGCGGCCTTCAAGACCTCGCCAAGCAATCCCGGGCTTGGCGAGATCCAGACCTTGCCCGAGCGGGTCAAGGACATGCCCTATGCGCCAGCAATCCGCGTCGAGGCACCAGGTGATCTATTGTTTATTTCCGGAGCGACGCCCTCGCCGCTCTATCACAAGCATCCCCACGAACTCAGTGAGCACAACCATCCGGTAGGGATTGCCGAACAGACGCGGCTGGCGATGGCCAACATCGCCAGCATCCTTGCGCATCAGGGCCTCAGCTGGACGGATGTGGTCAAGGTGACCAAGTACCTGACCGACATGCGTGACATGGATGGCATGGTGGCGGTGCTGGCAGAATATTTTGGCGACTGGACGCCGGCTTCCACGACGGTGTGCGTCAACCAGCTATCGACCCCCGGCGCCCGCGTCGAGCTCGACATGATCGCCGTCTATCCCAAGCGTTAACGCCAGCGGCGGCCCAACCGCCTCGAGGTACGCGCCCCATGCCAAACCACAGAAACTGCCACTGCCTTGGCCCGGTGGTCGCCGGCCTGTTGCTGGCCGCGGCGCTGCCGGTGGCGGCCGTGGCACAGGCCCCGCCGCCCGCTGCTGGCCCGCAGCGGCAGCTGATCGAAGACCTGGTCGCGGCCAATCGCATCCTCGCCGATCAGGGCGTGCTCGATGGCTTCGGCCATGTCAGCGTCCGCCACCCCGAGCAGCCCAATCGGCTGCTGCTGTCGCGGTCGCTGGCACCAGCGCTGACCACCGCCGACGACATTATGGAGTACGATCTCGACTGCGCGCCGGTGGCAGGGTCCGCTCGCCCCAGCTTCTTGGAGCGCTTCATCCATTGCGAAATCTACCGCGCCCGGCCGGACGTGATGGCGGTGATCCACACCCATTCCCAGGGCGTCATTCCGTTTGCCAATAGTACGGTGCCGCTGCGGCCGATGTTCCACGTCGCCGGCTTCCTGGCGGCGGGGGTGCCGGTGTTCGAGATCCGCAAGCACGCCGGCATGAGCAACCTTTTGATCGCCGATGCCGCCCTGGGCAAGGCGCTGGCGGCAAGCCTTGGCGACAAGCCCGTGGTCTTGATGCGCGGGCACGGCGACGTCGTGGTCGGGCCCAACGTGCAGGTTGCCGTCTATCGCGCCATCTACACCGACATCAACGCCCGCCTACAAAGCCAAGCCATCGCGCTGGGCGGTCCCGTCACCTACCTGGAAAAGGAAGAGGGCGAGGCGGCCGATAAAGTGCAGCAGCAGATCGTGATGCGGCCGTGGGAGCTATGGAAGCGGAAGGCCATGAAGCCCTAAGGCTAGCCTGCGGCATCGCGATCAGGGCCCGGGCCGGCAGCACTGCCGGCCGCGGGGCGGTAACGGTGCTCAAACGTCCTCGAAGCGCTGCAAGCGCCCGCTCGAACGCGTCCGCACCACCGATTCGATCTCGCTCCGGTCGAGGCCGATATCATGCAGCACGTTGTCCTGGAGCGAGTGCAACAGGGCGATGGTGGCGCGTTGCGAACGGCGCTGCCAGTAGCCGCGCCACAGCCCGCTCGCGACCTCGCCAAAGCGGTGGCTGAGCGAAGGGTGAAGCGTCTCGGTATGATAGGTCATGGCAAAAGCTCCTTAATCGAATGCAAGGCGCGGGTTGGGGTCATTCTTTAGCCGCAGCGGCGCGGGGACGGCGCGCGATAGGGCCGCGGCACCTCGCTTAGGAGCGCCGCGGCGCCGGCCTCGCGGATCACGGCCGCAAGCCAAGCAAAGCCCGCCGAGGCCGCTCGATAGACCGCCTCCGATCGCTGCAGGTGGGCGCGGCGCTTGATCGCCGCGAGCATCGGCGGGGAGATGTCGGCCGGGCGCGCCTCGGGGAGGGTGTTCATTTAGCAATCCTCATGTTCTTGATGGCTTGTTTATAGAAATACGTTGAATATATCCCGACAACAAACGATTATATCTCGCTCGATAGATGAGAGAAGCTCAACGACCATGCGGCGTCCGATGCCCCCGCTCAATGCGCTCAAGGCGTTCGAGGCCACCGCCCGGCATTTGAGCTTCACCAAGGCGGCCGCCGAGCTTCACGTGACCCCGGCCGCCCTCAGTCATCAGATCCGCGGGCTCGAGGAACTGTTGGGACTGAAGCTGTTTTTGCGCCGCGCCCGCGCCATCGAACTGACCGACGCCGCCCGGCTGATCTTTCCCGGCATCCAGGCGGGCTTTGAAAGCCTGCGCCAGGCCGTCGATCGCCTCGAGCCCAGTCGTCAGGATCGCGTGCTGGTGGTGAGCGCCACGCCGGGCCTGACGGCGAAGTGGCTGGCACCGCGCCTTTACCGCTTTCTCGCCAAGCATCCCGACATCGATACGCGGGTTGCCGCCAGCGCGGCCTATGTCAACTTTGCCACCGACGGTATCGACGTCGGCATCCGGCTGAGCTCCGGCGTGCACGCCGGTCTCTACGTCGAAAAACTGTCCGACGAATGGCTGTTGCCGCTGTGTAGCCCGAAGCTGCTCGAGGCGCCGCATCCCTTGCGCTCGCCCGCGGACCTCGGGCATTTTACGCTGATCCAGGTCGATCTGCCGGGCGTGGTGCCCAGCTGGTCCGACTGGTTGCGGATGGCGGGCGTCGATGGCGTCGATACCACCCGCGGGCTGCGTCTCAATGTTGCCGATCACGCCCTCGACGCTGCCAGCGAAGGTGCCGGCGTGGTGCTTGCCTACAAGCTCGTTGCCTCGCGGGACATCGGCCTCGGCCGCCTGGTGGCCCCGTTCGGGCCGCAGATCCCGCTGCCGGGCCGGTCGTATTTTTTCGTCTGTCAAAAGGGCCACGAGCGGCGGCCGCCCGTCAAAGCCTTCCGCGATTGGATCTTTGCCGAGATCGAGGACACGGCGGCGATCATGCAGCGGCCACCTCGCACCATGGCTGCGGTTGAGCCCGGTCCGGCACCCATCCTCGCCCGGGCTCCGGGACGGGGCGGGGAGCTGACCCCTGGGCGCGGCGGCCGGCGATGAGGCCGCCCTATCCGCACCTGTTCCAGCCGCTGGCGCTCGGCTTTACCACGCTCGCCAACCGCATCGTCATGGGCTCCATGCACACGCGGCTGGAGACGCTCGATCGCCCCCACGCGCGTCTTGCCCGCTTCTATGAGGAGCGCGCCAAGGGCGGGGTCGGCCTGATCGTCACCGGCGGCTTTTCGCCCAACGCCGAGGGGGTGCTGGAGCCCGGCGGCCCGATTTTCAATCGCCCCGAGCAGATCAGCGAGCATCGCCCCATCATCGAGGCGGTGCACCGGCACGGCGGCAAGATCGCCCTGCAGATCCTGCACGCGGGTCGCTATGCCAAGGGTGCAGCGGCGGTCGGACCATCCGGCATCGCTTCGCCGATCAATCGCAATCGGCCGCACCCCATGAGCGAAGCCGACATTGCCCGCACCATCTCCGACTACGGCATTACCGCGGCCCTGGCGCGCGAAGCCGGCTACGACGGCGTCGAGATCATGGGCTCGGAGGGCTATCTCATCAACCAATTCACGGCGCCGCGCAGCAACGATCGCCGCGACCACTGGGGCGGCACCTTGGACAACCGCCTGCGCTTGCCACGCGCAGTGATGCGCCGGGTGCGCGCGCTGACCGGCGCCGACTTTTTGGTCATGTTTCGCGTGTCCTCAATCGATCTGGTCGAGGGTGGCCTCACGCTTGCGGAAATCGTGGCGCTGGCGCGTACCGTGGAAGCGGCCGGTGCCAACATCATCAATCAGGGCATCGGCTGGCATGAGGCGCGCGTGCCCACCATCGCCCAGCGGGTGCCGCGCGCCGCTTGGAGCTTTGCGGCGCGGCATCTGAAAGCGGCCGTCGGCGTCCCGGTGATGGCTTCGAACCGCATCAACACGCCGCAGCTGGCCGAAGCCATCCTGGCGCAGGGCGACGCCGACCTCGTCTCCATGGCGCGGCCGATGCTGGCCGATCCGGAATTCGCCAACAAGGCGCGTCGCGGCCGTGGCGACAGCATCAATGTCTGCATTGCCTGCAATCAGGCCTGCCTCGACTTTATTTTTTCCGAGCGCGCCGCCACCTGCCTGGTCAATCCCAAGGCCGGGCGCGAACTCGATTTCGAGCAGGGGCCGGCGCCGACGCGGCGGCGGATCGCCGTTGTCGGTGCCGGCCCGGCAGGGCTCGCCTGCGCCGTGACCGCCGCCGAGCGCGGGCACCAGGTCAGCTTGTTTGAAGCCGAGGCCCGCATCGGCGGCCAGCTCAATCTGGCCCGCAACATCCCGGGCAAGGAGGAGTTCGATGAGACCTTGCGGTATTATGGCGTGCGCCTTGCCGAGCTCGGGGTCGCCGTCAAGCTCAATTGCGCGCCGGACGTGGAGCTGCTTGCCGGCGGCGGTTTCGATGCGATCGCCATCGCCACCGGTGTGCGGCCGCGCTCGCCCGACATTGCCGGCATCGAGCACAGCAAATGCATGAGCTACGCCGAACTGCTGGCGGGTCGGAAAACCGCCGGCGCGCGTGTCGCCATCATCGGCGCCGGCGGCATCGGCTTTGACGTCGCCGAGTATCTGACGAGCCCGCCGTCGCGGCTCAGCAACGATGTCGCTCAGTTCCGCGCCGAATGGGGGATCGATCCCGGCATTGTCGGCCGCGGCGGACTGACGGCAGCGGCGAGCGATGCCGTCGGCCGCGACATTATCATGCTGCAGCGCAAGCCGGGCCGCATGGGGCGCACGCTTGGCGTGAGCACCGGCTGGGCGCTGCGCCTGACGCTTGCCAGACGTCGGGTGGTGCAGCTGAGCGGCGTCAGCTACCGCCGGATCGACGATCACGGCCTCTACATCACGGTCGACGGCGCTGAGCGTTTGATCGCTGCCGATAGCATTGTGGTATGCGCCGGGCAGGAGCCGAAGCGCGATCTTTACGACGCGCTGGTGGCCCGCGGACAACGGGCGCATCTGATCGGCGGCGCCGAGCGGGCGGCCGAGCTCGATGCGCTCAGCGCCATCGCCGCCGGCACCCGGCTCGCCTACAGCCTGTCCTGAGCCAGCCGCCGCGGCTTGCTCGGCGGCGGGCGCGTGCCCGATAACATTGGCTCACAAACATTGGCTCACAGGCTCGCAAGGATTGCCGCCATGACCGACCGCTATCAAGGCTACAAGGCGCTCAAGTTTCAACGGCCGCGACCGCGCGTGCTGGAAGTGATCCTCTCCAACCCGGGACGGCTCAACGCGCTCGACGGCGACGGACACGCCGAGCTGGCGGGCGTGTGGCGCGATATCGACCGCGATCCCGATACCTCGGTGGCGCTGCTGCGCGGCGAGGGCGGCAACTTTTCCGCCGGCGGCGATCTTGCCATGGTCGCCGCCATGACCCGCGATTGGGCCGAGCGCACGCGGGTGTGGAAGGAGGCGAGCGACCTCGTCTACAACCTCATCAATTGCAGCAAGCCGATCGTCGCCGCCATCGAAGGACCCTGCGTCGGCGCCGGTCTGGCGGCGGCCCTGCTGGCCGACATCTCGGTTGCCGGCCGCAACGCGCGCATTATCGATGGCCACACCCGCCTCGGCGTTGCGGCCGGCGACCATTCGGCAATCGTGTGGCCGCTGCTGTGTGGCATGGCCAAGGCCAAATATTATCTGTTGTTGTGCGAAACCCTGTCCGGCAGCGAGGCCGAGCGCATCGGTCTTGTCTCGGTCGTTGCCGATGACGACAAGGTCGTGGATCGGGCGCTGGCCGCCGCCGAACAGCTGCGCGATCTGCCGCCGGCCGCCGTGCGCTGGACCAAGCACGCACTCAACAACTGGCTGCGTTCGGCGGGCCCGATCTTCGATGCGTCCCTGGCCATGGAATTCATGGGGTTTTCGGGACCAGAGGTCAGCGAAGGCCTGGCCGCGCTCAGCCAGAAACGCCGGCCGAGCTTCAATCCGACCGATCCCTTCTAGCGCCGGCTGCTGGTGAGACCCACGCGGGCTCGCGCGCTTTCAGCGCCGTTGGGCTGAGCTCAACGGCGCCAGCGACACGGGACCGAGCCACCCGATCATTTCGACGGCGGCACGCTCGGTGCGCCGGGCCCCGACGGCTGCAACTGGTCGAGAATGCCGCGGCCGGCCGGCGGCGCAGCCGGCGGTTGTGCGCCCGATGCCGGGGCGCCCGGCGCCTGTTGGCCGGAGGCTGGCGGCGTCGCCGCCGGCCGGTCGAACAGTGAGCCCGGTGCCGTCGACCCCGATGCCAGCAAGGTCAACAGTAGACTGGTGGCAAAAAACGCCGCCGCCAGGCTGGCGGTGACGCGGGTCAGAAAATTGGCGGCGCCACGGCCGGTCATGAAGCCGCCACCGCCGCCGATGCCGAGCGCGCCGCCCTCGGAGCGCTGCAGCAGGACGACGCCCACCAACGCGGCGGCGATCATCATGTGAAGAATGAGCAGGACGGTGATCATGGGGCGCGCGCGTCTTCAAAAAGTTGAGTTGGGGCTCGGCCCGGGGCTTCTACACCACCACCACCGCGATCACCAGCCCCACCCCGCGCGGGGCTAGGGCTTGCTGGCAAAGGGGTCGCTGCCCGCCGTCGCCGGCGGCGGCCGATAGGCATCATCGACCTTGGCTTTGGCCGCTGGCTTGGGCGTGGACTTGGGCGGCAAAGCGGTTTCGCCGGTGGTTGCCTTTGCGGCGCCCGCCTTGACCGCACCGGCCTTATCCACCGCCGCCTTGGCGGGAGCGGCCGCGGCCTTGTTCGGCGGCGCGGCTTTGGCCGGCGGCGGCTTTGCCTGCTTGCTTGCGTCCTTGGCCGCCGCCGGCTTGGTGGCGGCATCCTTGGCATTGTCCGGCGGCTCGGCCTCGGCATCGACGCCTTCGGGCAACACCACCAGCGGTTTGCCCTGACAGCGAAACAGGATCTGTTCGTCGAGTTCCAACAGCCGCTTGATCTGCTGCAGTTTGTCGGCCGCGAGATTGGCCTTCGCCCATTCCGGACCCTTCGCCAGCGTGCCGCGCGCGCCCGTCAGCTCAAGCTGCGACAGCTCGGCCTTGAGCTTCGCGCACGCCTCCTGGTCGAGGGTGGCGGCGAGCGCCGGTGCGGCCCACGCCAATGCTGCTGCAGCGCCAAGCACGATGCCAAATCGGGTCATGCCGTCCAGGAAGGGGTGGTTGGAGTGATGGGGGTATGTGGCCGCGAGTAAGCCCTCATTCGCCGAGCCCGGTCAAGCGCCGGCGGCGGCAATGATGCGTAGGAAATCGGCGGCCTTGAGGCTGGCGCCGCCGACCAGCGCGCCATTGACGTCGGCGATGCCCATCAGCTCGGCGGCGTTGTCGGGCTTGACCGAGCCGCCGTAGATGAGGCGCATGGCTCCGCCCTCGCCGGCAAAGCGG
>Ga0126376_10000664_pt1 | contig 17262 bp, 12 predicted proteins | sample PanSoiMetPlot_15_FD_92760 | JGI IMG/M metagenome (GOLD analysis project Ga0126376, IMG submission 92760) | Tropical forest soil microbial communities from Panama - MetaG Plot_15 | ecosystem: Environmental > Terrestrial > Soil > Tropical forest > Bulk soil | place: Panama | collected 2016-02-17
CCGCTTCACACTGAGCCGGCTTTTGCATACCTCGGATACAAGCAAGGAGACTTCCCTGAGGCAGAAGGGGCCTGCCGGCGCACGCTTGCTCTGCCCATCTATCCGGAATTGAAAGCACATCACCAAGCGGCGATTGTGAACGCAATTCGCGACTTTTTTCACACTACAACGCTGAAAACTTAACGGAAAAAGATTATGGAACCCAGAGTGCCAGCAATTGCGGTAATCGGTAACGGGTACTGGGGAAAAAACCTGGTACGTAACTTTCACGAGCTCTCTGCTCTACGTTCGGTTTGTGACTCGAAAACAGCCGCACTGGAAGACGCGCATGCGCTCTATCGAGTGACAACTACTACGGATATCCGAGAAGTTCTCAATGATCCTGAGATTGTAGGAGTAGCCATTTCCGCCCCAGCGGCTCAGCATTATGAAATTGCAAAAAGCTGTTTGCTTCACGGCAAGGACGTTTATGTCGAAAAACCTCTGGCCCTGCATGTTGAAGAGGGAAACGAGCTGGTGCAGATCGCTGGAGAGCAGAAGCGAATTCTGATGGTGGGCCATATTCTGCAGTATCACCCGGCCATCTTGGAGCTAAAACGACTGATTCGAGCAGGAGAGCTGGGTCGCCTGCAATACATTTTTTCTTCACGCTTGAATTTGGGCAAGCTTCGTACAGAGGAGAATATCCTCTGGAGCTTTGCGCCCCATGACATCTCCGCAATTCTGTATTTGCTGGACGAAATGCCATCGCGCATTACTGCGAACGGAGGCAGTTACCTTAATTCGCAGATTGCAGACACCACGTTGACCACCTGCGAATTTGATAGTGGAGTTAAGGCCCATTTTTTTGTCAGCTGGCTCCATCCATTCAAGGAACAGAAGCTGACGGTCGTTGGCAGCAAAAGGATGGTCGTATTTGATGACACGGAGCGCGATCGCAAGCTCGTGCTCTATTCTCATCGCATTGAATGGTTGGACCGTGTTCCTGTGGCCCACAAAGACGAAGGACATGGCATCCCATTACCAAAAGAAGAGCCGCTGCGGCGCGAATGCGAGCACTTCCTTGAGTGTATTCGCACGCGTCAGCGGCCTCGCACAGATGGGGAGAGCGCATTGGAAGTGCTGAAGGTCCTTGAGGCATGCGAACACTCGCTGCGAAAGAACGGACTGGCCATCGAGATTGGGAAGAATAAAGCGGAGCCAAAATACTACGCTCATCCAACAGCCGTGATTGACCAGGGATGCGAGATCGGCGCAGGCACCAAGATTTGGCATTTTTCACATCTTATGTCCGACTCAAAAGTTGGCGAGAACTGCAATTTGGGACAGAACGTCGTGGTCAGCCAAGGAGTAAAGATCGGCAACAATGTGAAAATCCAAAACAATGTTTCGGTCTACAGCGGGGTGGAGCTCGAGGACAATGTATTTTGCGGCCCGTCGATGGTTTTTACCAATGTTGTCAATCCGCGCAGCCACATAGTCCGCAAGCATGAATACAAGCGCACCCTGGTTCGTGAGGGCGCTTCCATCGGGGCCAACGCTACTGTAGTTTGCGGGGTCGTTCTGGGTCGTTACAGTTTCGTAGCGGCGGGAGCAGTGGTGACGCACGATGTGCTCGATTACGCCCTGGTGATGGGTGTGCCAGCTGTACAAATAGGCTGGATCTGCTATTGCGGCATTCGGTTGCTGCGGACGGAAAGTGACGCGCGCTGCCCTGCATGTAACCGGGGATACAGAATTGAAGGAGGCGCTTGCCGCGAGTTGACTGCCTCCAATGCGGCCGCGACCCCTACCCTTTCTGCGATCGCAGCTTAAGTCCTCCAACCGAAAATATCAAAATGCGAAGCCTGCACTCGGGGGTCTAGTGGAAACAACCTTCATACCCTTTCATCGTCCTTCGCTGGGACAAGAGGAAGTCGATGCGGTCACCCAGGTATTGGCCTCGAAATGGCTGACGACAGGACCGCACACGCACAATTTCGAACACGAGTTTGCCGCCTATGTAGGGTGTAAGTACGCTCTTGCAGTGAATTCATGTACCGCTGCGCTTCAGCTTGCGCTGGATGCGATCGATCTCCGACCGGGCGACGAGATTCTGGTGCCGTCCTATACGTTCACTGCGACTGCGGAAGTAGTAACTTACTTCGGCGCGCGCCCGGTGCTGTGCGATAGTGTGCCTGGAGGCTTTAATCTGGACCCAACTGATGCAGCCGCGCGCATTACTCCGAAGACGCGAGCCATCATTCCGGTACATATCGCAGGAGATCCATGTGACCTCAAAGCAATTCATACATTGGCTAGCCAGCACAACCTAGCCGTGATCGAAGATGCTGCGCACGCCCTGCCAGCAACTTATCAGGGACGTCGTATCGGCGGAATCTCCGAGATGACTGCCTTCAGCTTTTATGCGACTAAAACTATCACTACCGGGGAAGGAGGCATGCTTACGACAGATAACGAAGGGTATGCCCACCGAGCATCAATGATGCGGCTGCACGGAATCAGCAGCGATGCCTGGAAGCGTTATTCGCCTCATGGTTCCTGGTATTACAAAGTGCTCCATGCGGGATACAAATTGAATCTGACCGACATTCAAGGAGCTTTGGGCTTAGCGCAGTTGAAGAAATCGGATGAATTCTGGCACAAAAGATGCGCTATCGCTTCTTACTACAAGGACAGATTTTCCCACCTCGAGCAGCTCGAACTACCCCCGGAGCCGCTCGAGAATGCAGAACACGCGTGGCATCTCTTCGTTGTGCGAATTCGGCCAGAACTTCTACAACTGGAGCGCAATGCTTTCATCGATGAACTTAGGAAGCTGGGGATCGGAACCAGCGTCCACTTTATTCCTCTTCATCTGCATCCCTATTATCAGCAGACATATGGATACCGCATTGGGGATTTGCCGAACGCAGAGAACGCATACGAACGCTGCATCTCGCTGCCTATCTATCCTGACTTGAGTATCCAGGAAATGGAGCGAGTAGCGGGCAGCGTAGAAGAAGTTGTGCGGAGAATCCCCTCAAGAGTTCTATTAGTGGCCAGCTGATGTCTGATCAATCTCAATCCATACTGTCATCAAACGCCATAGCCATTGCAGATACACCGGAGATAAGCAGATGGTGCCTCTCGAATAGCAAGCGGATCTTCGACCTGATCTGTGCATCGCTGATTCTGATTTTGGCTCTGCCCGTCATGGGAATCGTGGCTTTGTTGATCAAAATTAGCTCTTCCGGACCGGTTCTGTTCCGGCAAGTCCGTACTGGGAAAGATGGAATTTTATTTGAACTCTTTAAGTTCCGAACCATGACCGCCCGCAGCACGCCTGGGGCCGCAATCACACGTGGAGGCGATTCCAGAGTTAGTTCAGCAGGAAAAATTCTGCGAAAGTTGAAACTGGATGAATTACCCCAACTTTTCAATGTACTTCGCGGCGAGATGAGTTTGGTCGGCCCGCGTCCTGACCTACCGCAATTCTGCGTTATGCTTCGTGGAGAATACCGCAGCATCTTCCACCTGCGCCCGGGCATCACCGGTTGGGCCTCGATTCACTTCAGAAATGAAGAAGGCCTTCTTGCTGCTGTACCCGAGGAACTAGTGATCGATCATTATGTGAATACCTTGTTACCGGAGAAGGCGCGTTTGGACCTTGAATATGCGCGCCGCGCAACTTGTTTGAGTGATACGCAGCTTCTCTTGCAAACGGTGTTAGGCATGTGCGAATGAACAGTTTTCTCTGCTCTTAGGCCCCAATCCCCGTTATGAGTAAATTTCCTGCCGGCAAAGGCTTTGCTTTTTCCGTCTTTGACGACACCGATTCAAGTGTGGTGGCGAACGTTTCGCCTGTATACCAGTTCCTGTCAAAGCTGGGATTTCGAACGACAAAGTCGGTATGGCCCCTTCCGACAGTGCGCGGCGGACGAATCGGCGGATCTACCCTTCAGGAGCCGGAATATTTGGCGTTTGTCAAAGCTTTGCAGCGAGATGGATTTGAAATTGCCTTACATAACGTCCGGAACCACGATGCGCAGCGAGACACTATCAAGCAAGGAATCGAGGAGTTTCAGCGGCTGATCGGAGTTCCGCCGCGCCTACATGCGAACCACTCTTACAATCGGGACAACATTTACTGGGGAGCGGCTCGCTTAAGTGGGACTACTTCCAGGCTGTGGTACAACGCTGCTACACGCTTCCGACGTGGGCACATGTTTGAAGGGCATCTTCCGGCTTCGAATTACTTTTGGGGAGACGTTTGCCGGGAGAATATCACCTATGTGCGGAATTTTGTTTTTGAGGAGATTAACCTCGAGCGCATCCACTCCACATTGCCTTATCACGATCCCTCGAAGCCGTTTGTGAATTACTGGTTCAGCAGTTCTGAAGGCGGAAATGTGCATCGGTTGTGCGACACATTATGCACGCGAAATCAGGAGCGCCTGGAAGCTGAAGGCGGCGTGTGTATCGTGTATACGCATTTTGCTGCCGGTTTTTACGAGCATGGAAATCTAAATCCGGTATTCGTCGAACTTATGCGCCAGCTTGCAACTCGAAATGGATGGTTTGTGCCGGTATCGGAATTGCTTGATTATCTTCGAAGGCAGCAAGCGAATAACGTCATCTCGCGTAGGGAACTCGCCGCTATCGAAAGACACTGGCTCTTGCACAAGTTGCGGGTAGGACATTCATAGGCTTTCCTATCGTCGTCGCATTTTCCTTCAGTTTGTGTTCGCAAATCAGTTACACGCAATGGCAAACAGTCGCGATAATCTGCCTTGTGTCTCCGTCATCCTTGCAGTACGGAACGAAACTGAATTTATAGAGACTGCGGTCTGTTCGCTCGTAGACCAGTTTGCTCAGGACTTCGAACTTGAGATCCTTGTGATAGATGGAATGTCCGCAGATGGTACTCGGGAAAGGGCGGCCCGAATTGCGGAGGCCTATCCCTGGATCAAGCTGCTCGATAATCCCGGGAAGACCGCACCTGCGGCATTTAATATTGGTCTGCACGCGGCAAAAGGAGAATATGTTTGTATCCTTGGCGCACATGCGTTCTATCCCAGAGAATACATCTCCGTCTGCCTAAGTGAACTGTTAGCCCATGACGCTGTGGGATGCAGTGGAAAAGTTATCACTCAGCCCGCACAGAACACTTTACAGGCGCGTTTAGCTGCCTGGACCCTTGGGCACCGCTTCGCCTCCTCGAGTCACTCTGTGAGAACTCAACCGGAAGGCTACGTGGACACCGTTCCATTCCCCTTGATGTGCAAGAAAGACCTTCTCAAAGCCGGAGGATACGATGAGTCGCTGGTTAGGAATCAGGACAATGACATGAATCAGCGGCTGCGCAAAATGGGCTACCACTTATTCCTTACGGCAAAAACCCAATGCTTTTATTTCAGTAGACCTGACATAAAGACTTTACTGACACATGCCTGGCGCACTGGATTTTGGAATGCGATTACTCTGAGCAAAAAAACTGCCTCGATGTCCCTGAGACACTTTGTGCCATTTTTGTTCGCTTCTACTCTGTTGCTTCTAGCGGTGTGTGTGTTACGTGGGCTGTTCATATCGGCAGTGGCGACCAGGCTCGCCGCAATTGCGCTTGGAACCTTGATCAGCGTTCATTGGGGAATGGGACTCCTTGCCGCCATTGAAGTGGGCCTCCGAGAGCACGCTTACGAAGCCCTGTTGCTGCCGCCGGTGATTTTTCTTTTTCATATAGCTTATGGCACAGGGACACTGGCTGGATTTGGGCTTATGCTCACAAGGTTGATCCGGCATCGTTTCTCGAATCTCCTCACCATCGGAAAAGAATTCGTTCTAAATCGCTGAACATCCCTTTAGCGTCTTAGATTGCAGGGCGTACATCTCCTCGGATTTCTTGAGAATTTCTGGTCCAAATACCATGCTGTACTTTGAACGAGCTGACCTCAACACAATGGATTGGGGGAAAGAACTGGAAACCTTCCCCGACCGCACTGTCTTTCAAACTCCGGAGTGGCTCGAGTTCCTGACCAGCACTCAAAACGGAGAGCCCGTAATCGCTGCATTGAAACACAGCGGGCGAACTGTGGGGTATTTCACCGGTTCAATCGTCCGCAAATATGGATTGAAGATTTTGGGCAGCCCTTTTGCCGGTTGGACGACTGCCTATATGGGGTTCAATCTTCGCGAAGGCATCTCGCGCGGAGATGCTTTGCAAGCTCTTGTTAGATTCGCCTTCAGGGAGCTGAATTGTGTCCATCTTGAGCTCATGGACCAGAAGCTGCGCCTGGAAGATGTAGCAGGTATGAACCCTAGATGCCGACAATTTACCGGATTCGAAGTCGATCTTACTCAAAGCGAAGAAGCTCTGTTACGAAACATGGGGGATAACTGTCGCTGGTGCCTTGGCAAGGCGAAAAAGTGCGGCGTGGTCATTGAAGAAGCACAAGACATGCAATTTGCTGATGATTACCATGCTCAGTTAAGGGATGTATTTGAAAAGCAGCAATTGATTCCCACGTATGGAATTGAACGGGTTCGCGCGTTGATTCGCCATATTCTTCCCGCTGGCATGTTGCTTCTGCTGCGCGCGCGGGACCCTGAAGGCGACTGCATCGCCACTGGGATCTTTCTCATAAAAAATGACCGAATGTACTTCTGGGGGGGGCCGAGTTGGCGCAAGTACCATCATCTCCGTCCCAACGAGCCATTGATGTGGGCTGCAATGCAATATGGGAAAGCTCATGGCGCCCGCATTCTCGATTTGGGTGGCGCAGGACATTACAAGAAAAAGTATGGGGGTTATCCGGTCGCGGTGCCGTGGCTGCGGATCTCCCGCTTTGCGATCGTTCCTTCCCTCCGCGACGCTGCCGCTGAGCTATTCCGGACAAAGCAACACCTGCAAGGGAAATTGCATGCTGCTTTCAGCTCCACATTGCTGTGGCATTCGCATCTCTACATTGGTACTTAATTAAGGCCACCGATGAAAGCTGCAAAAGTTGCACATCTTACTTCAGTTCACTCGCCGTTTGATGTGCGCATCTTCCACAAAGAATGTAAATCGCTGGCGCGGCACGGCTACGAGGTGGTTTTGATCGCCCCGCATCATGCCGATGAAATTGCTGACGGTGTAAAGGTCAAAGCTCTTAAGAAGTGCCAGGGTCGGCTATCGCGGATGACGCTGGGCGCATGGCGGATGTTCTGGGAAGCGCTTAAACAACATGCGGACATTTACCACATTCATGATCCAGAACTGATCCCTGTAGCTTTGCTTTTGAGAATGCGAGGAAAGCAGGCGATCTACGACATCCATGAAGACTTGCCACGCACGATTCCTTACAAGCATTACCTTCCCCGCTGGTCGCGGTGGCCGCTCATGTGGATCGTCGAAAGGCTGGAGAATGCAGCGTGCCCCTACTTTACTGCACTGATTACCGCTACCTCGGCAATCGCGGAGCGTTTTCGTGGAAAGAATTCGCGAATCACCGTGGTGCACAATTTTCCTATTCTCGATCCGCATTCCCCAGAACCACAGTTTCCATGGGGTCAGCGTGAGATGGCGGTGGTTTATATCGGCAGCATCACCCGAAATCGGGGAATCGTAGAACTGATGGAGGCGATGTCTATGCTGCCAAATAATGTTCCGCTGCGCTTGAAATTGGCCGGAACTTTCTCCCCGGACGAATTTCAGGATGAAGTGCATGCCCTACCTGGCTGGGAACGGGTGGACTATCTTGGATTTCTGGGGCGAGGCCAAGTTGCTGACCTCCTCGGCCGGGTGCGCGGGGGATTGCTAGTCCTGCATCCGGAAGAAAATTATCTTCGATCGATGCCAATCAAACTCTTCGAGTATATGGCCGCGGAAATCCCCGTGATTGCGTCAGATTTTCCGCTTTGGCGACAGATCATCGAAGAGGCCGGCTGTGGTCTACTGGTGGACCCTTTAAATCCGGCAGCAATCGCTGCTGCCATTGAGCGCCTGCACAACCATACGGCTGAAGCTGAGAAGATGGGCAAGAGAGGCCGTGCAGCCCTGGTATTGCGATATACGTGGGCAAGCGAAGAGCAACGCTTAGAACAACTATACGAATCATTGGTTGGGGATCCCGCAGCTGCTAACTCCGTGCTGGCAATGACAATCCCGCCGCACCTAAGCACCCGCGAAACGAATTGAGTAATAACAATGCATTTACAACTCCAGGTGATGGAACCTAAATCCCGGACTTGAGAGCAAGTACTTGATTTCCTTGTGTGAGGACAGTTCGGTTCAGCCTGACGTCGCCCTGAGAAAGAAGGGCAGCTTTGCTAGTGCTGTTCTCAAAATGGCAGGGGGGACAACGTCGGCCCAGGCTTGCAGTATTCTCGCTTCTCCAATACTTATGCGGATCTATTCACCCGGGGATTTCGGGATGTCCGCATTATTCGCCGCTATCGAGGTAATGCTGGGCGCATTTGCCTGTATGCGTTATGAACGCTCGATCTTGTTGCCGGAGAGAGACGGGGACGCGGCCAACGCGCTCAGTTTAAGTTTAGGTCTTGTCTCTGCGCTCAGCGTATGCACGATTCCGCTGGTATGGCTCGGTGGCTCCCTGCTGTTGCGCCTTCTGAAAGCGTCGGAACTGCTTCCGTACCTCTGGCTACTTCCGCCAGCTGTTCTGATTGGCGGAGTAAATATGGCGCTCGTACGCTGGAATCTCCGCAAAGAGAATTTTGGCCGTATATCTATCCTGGAAGTTCTCAATGCTATATGCACAATAAGCGCACAGATATCTCTTGGCCTGGCAACGAAAGGCAAAGGCGGCATGTTGATCGTGGCCAATCTTCTGGGCATGACTATCGCCACAGCAGGAATAATTGTGCTTACATGGCGCGACTCTGCAGATATTTTTCGTCGAAGCGTCTCTTATCAAAAGATGATATATACCCTGAAACGCTATTCGCGATTTCCCAAATATGGATTAGCATCTTCCGTTCTTGATAGGCTCGCCTGGCAAATGCCCTCTTTTCTCCTCTCGGGCTTTTTCTCTACCAGTGTTGTTGGAGAGTACGCCCTCGGGAACCGCGTAATTCGTGTTCCTATGAGCTTGATGGGGACAAGTATCTCGAACGTCTTCTCACAACGTGCCGCTGACGCCAGAAATAGGGGTTGTTTGAGCAGACAGGCAGAGCTTGCGTTCCAATATCTCATTCGACTAAGCATGTTTCCTTGCCTTCTGTTGGCGCTTATAGGAAAGGATGTATTTGTAGTTGCCTTCGGACACCGCTGGGCAGAAGCTGGGGTTTTCACGCAGATCCTGAGTGTATGGCTTTGCTTCTGGTTTATCTCCGCTCCACTGAGCTCGATTTTTTCGGTCCTCGAGCAGCAACATCTGGAGCTTCGCTTCACGGTGCTCATTTTCTTGAGCCGTCTCTGTGCCTTCCTTATTGGAGGATTTTTTGGAAGCGCGCGCTTGGCAGTACTGCTTTACTCCGGCTCGGGCGCCTCGATTTATGCCTATTACTGCGTGGTGCTGCTTACGCAGGCGGGTGTACCGCTTTCAAGAATCGTGAAGGTGCTGCTTACAAATGTCGCATACTTCCTTCCTGCTGGACTGATCATCGGGCTACTCTTGTATTTCAGACTATCTTCGGTACTTACGATTGCTGTCTCCTCTATATTATTGGTGGCCTATTATTCCAATCTGGTCCGGATAGATCCTGTAGTGCGGGAATGGATAAGTAGAATCCTCAATAGATTCTCCCTTCAGCGTTTTAGTTCCACTACTGCTTCAATTTAGATCTCTGCTCCGAACCATACAACACACAAAGCAAAACAACGCACGCAATAATCGGAATCACATGCCGGTAGCTTACTTGAGATCAAACTCTGTTCGGGATAGGTGGAATGCCGCTGTTACAGTCGGCACAGGGACGCTGCTGGGATTCACGATCGCCCAATCCAAGTGGCTGTTTAGCGCAGCGTTAGCATTCATGATGTTCCTATTCCTCTGGCCGGTCGAAACAGCGCTGGGTGGATATGCATTCCTGGTCCCGTTTGATTCTGTGAACGTGATAGGAGGCAGCGAAACTGGGACCTCACTGACTTGGATTGCAGGGACTGGTGCTTTGGTGACCCTTATTTTAACCGGGCTCGCATATGACAGATTGCAGACTCCACCGCGTGCCGCGCTGTGGTGGGCAGGATTTATTATCTGGAGCGCGGCTTCAATCCTTTGGGCAGTGAATCCGCAACAGGTAATCCGCCGTCTGCCCACTGCCCTCAGTCTGTTTCTTCTCTACCTGGTCGTGGTTTGTATCCAGGTGCGGAGAAGAGAGCTCTCGCGCATAGCGATGATGGTCATTGCAGGCGGATGCGTTGCTTCCGCCTACGCCTCATTCACCTTTATCCAAGGTGGCATGGCCGACAGGACCTCACTCGAACTTGGCAGTAACAACGCAGACCCTAACCAGTTTGCTGCCAGTCTGCTCTTGCCCCTATCCCTGGCTGTTGGTGAGTTTTTCTCCTCCTCAACCAAAGGTCTCCGCTATCTCATGTTGGCGGCCACAGCCCTGATCAGCCTAGGGATGCTCCTCACCATGTCGCGCGGAGCGTTCATCGCCGTTATGGTGATGACTGCTGTCTACTTCCGTCATCTGCGCTTTACGTGGCGAATGTTAATCCCGGTAGCTGTCCTGGGATGCGCATTGGCAACTATGCCCCAGACGTTTTTCTCCCGCTTCGAGGAATCATTTTCCACTGGAGGAGCCGGGCGCATCTACATTTGGCAGGCAGGAGTTGCCTCCCTGCAACAATACGCTGGGGCGGGAGCAGGACTGGAGAATTTTGAAGAGGCATACCAGTCGTATGCCGGTTGGGCCAAACGTTTTCGTGGATTTCAGCGTGGTGCACACAATATCTATCTTGCAATTGCAGTGGAACTGGGGATCTATGGACTTCTACTGGCGTTCCTGGCTATTAGGTCTCACCTGCACTCCGTGCGAGAGCTGCGAGTAGCATTCAGCGGGAACCCAATCCCGATGAGGGTCGTGGCTTCCTACGCAGCCTGTTTGGGACTCCTAACTGCCGGGTTCTTCCTCGATATCTTATGGCGAAAATCGTTCTGGCTCGCCTGGATTTTCCTTGCTCTCACTGTCCGGGAGGCGCGCCAAAGTAGGAGATATGCATGAGAGTTCTGGTGATTTCGCATCTCTTTCCCAACGCCTGTGATCCGATCGCCGGCATCTTTGTCTTAGAGCAAGTCAAAGCGCTTCGCAAACGCGGAGTCGAGGTGATTGTGCTGTCCCCCATCCCCTGGGCGCCGCGCTTGTTGGCATTCATGCCTCGTGTTCGCAAATACCACCGCATTCCAAGGAACTCCGAGGTGGCGGGAATTCCGGTCCATTATGTCCCAGCGCTCGCGTTTCCAGCCGGACGGCTCTTCTTTCTCTATGGATTCTTTTTCTATCTGGCTTGTTGGAGACTGGCGCGAAAATACTTAACTGATACTGGAATCGATATGATCCATGCTCACACGATCATGCCTGACGGTTTTGCGGCGGTGCTGCTCGGCCGCGAACTTAGAGTGCCTGTAGTATGCACCGTACATGGAAGCGACATCAATGATTATCCTTTTGCGAGCAGGCTCACGATGGGAGCCACGTTATGGGCTTTGAAGAGAGTTAATCACCTGGTCGCAGTCAGCGAGAAGCTGCGGACCAAGGTTAGTGAACTAGCGGGGGATATATCAACATCCGTGGCCCACAATGGCGCAGATAGCAACTATTTCAAAAACATCCCGCATGACGATGCGCGCGCCAGGTTGAAGCTGCCTCTGGACAAGAGACTTGTCCTGTTTGTCGGTTATCTGGTGAAAGCGAAGGGCCTCGAGTTTCTCCTGGAAGCTTTCTCGCTTCTTCAATCGACCGACGCAATCTTGTATCTAGTCGGTGATGGTTATTTGAAAGACGCTCTCGTGGACACTGCGTATCGTTTAGGAATTGGGAATAGATGTTTTTTTTGTGGAAAGAGACCGCATGAGGAGATTCCGTTATGGCTTTCAGCTGCCGATTGCCTAGTGCTTTCCAGCATTGATGAAGGGTTACCGACAATACTGACGGAAGCGATGCTCTGTGGTGCGCCTATTGTCGCGACTGATATAGGTGGGATTCCAGAGATTGTCCACCATGGCAAAACCGGTCTGTTGGTGCCCAGCAAAGACACCCGGAAGCTCGCCGCGGCCATAGATCAAATTGTCAGCGACAGGCCAGCAACAGAGGCAATAAGAAATAGGGCTGCGATTTTCGCGCGCGACGTTTTGACCTGGGAATTCAATGCACAAAAGATGGTAAACCTTTATCGCAGTCTCCTCGAGCGGCGGACCGCGAATTTTGGTGCCGGTGTTGGTGAAGCGGTATAACCTTCATCTTGAGTGGTAGCCAGCAGTATCAATTCGGTCTGGCGTCCTCGAAATTATGAGCCTTACATCCCATGCCCTTAAACGCGGTGCCTCCCCGCAGCAACCCGATTTCTGTTCCGTAGAGCCGCAAGAACCAACACCTTCGAGCAATGAGGAATGCGCAAAGAATTCGCTACCTGCAAGCTCCTGTGGCAACGAAAAGGCTCGCCTCCGCGTGGCCATGTTATTGGACCGTCGTTCTGTCCCGCAGTGGAACTATTCGCTCGCGATGGAGATTAAGCGCTCGTTGGTACTAGAGCTTGTTCCCGTCTTTCTCCATGGCGTCCATGCGAATGATCGTCATCAGCGGCGGAGCTCATCCAATGGCGGCTCTCTCTTGTTCCGACTCTGGAACAAGCTGGACCGCCGGCTCTGCAATCCGGATATTGATGTACTGCAACTCCGAGAGTTCGACAATAGTTTGAATCCGGCGGAATCTTTGGAAATAAGTGTTTCAAACAATGGAGCCAGACCTTATTTGCCGGAATCCGAGTTAGGGAAGCTTAAGCGGGCAGCTCTCGATGTAATTCTTCTCTTTTGCGATCAGGTTTCAGTGGAGCCGATCTCGCAGTGCGCGCGCTATGGGGCATGGATTTTGGGCAACAGCGACAGCGTTGCACGCAATGGTCAAATATTTTGGGCAATGTGTGAAAACAGCCCACTTTGCGAAGCCTCGCTAAAAGTTGTTCGCAATGATTTGAGCCAACAACATGTTATTCATCACTCGTTCTATGCCACGCATCCTTCCTCACTTTTTCATAATCAGAACGCTGCATATTCGAAAGCGGCAGATTACCTAAAACGACACTTAGTGAATTTGCACGAATTCGGTTGGGATTATGTCATCCAATCGCGAAATGGATTCGACAGGCAGGTTTGGCCGGAGGCTAAATCAAAGCTTCCCTCAAATCAGACGATGGCCTTGTTTCTGCCACGCTGGTTTCTAAAAGCTGCGACCCAACGTGCGCGAAAAAGGTTCTTTAGAGAGCAATGGTTTATCGCCTGGCGCAAGAAGCCGCTCGGGACCTCGTCCTGGAAAGATATGCAAGATTTTCAGCTGCTCCTCCCCCCTCAGGACAGATTTTATGCAGACCCATTTCTTTTTGAAAAAGACAACAGAACTTACATTTTTGTTGAAGATTACAAACTCAATACGAAAAGAGGCGGAATTTCCTGCATCGAAATCAAACCGGATGGAACCTTAGGCGAACCCGACACTGTATTGGAGCTAGACACTCATATTTCCTGCCCCAACACATTCGAGTCGGACGGGCAAATTTATCTTCTCCCAGATACACTCGAAAAGCGCCAGATTCAGTTGTATCGTGCCGTTAACTTTCCGCGACAATGGACATTAGAGAAGGTCTTGATCGAGGGAATCTCTGCGGTAGATCCTACGTTGTTCGAGCACAATGGTAAGTTCTGGTTGTTTGCAGCAAATCCGCAGAATGATGAACTGTTTCTGTTTTATTCCGATTCACTGTTCGGTAAATGGAACGAGCATCCTAGGAACCCGATTGTTTCCGACGTTAGGCGCGCACGTCCAGCAGGCCACGTGTTTTTCGAAGATGGCCGCATCATCCGCCCGGCACAGGACTGCTCCCGTCGCTATGGATATTCAGTCTCTCTAAACGAGGTGCAGGTGCTCTCGGAGACGGAATACGCTGAGGCCCCGATTGGAATGATTCATCCGACATGGGTTGAAAAAAATCAGGGGACCCATACCTTCAATCAGAATAGAAGTTATCAAGTGGTGGACGGTAGATTTCTGATCCGAAGGTAAGTCAGAGATTCGTAGCCTATTCTGTTCTAAAAGAAAAACCAAATCTCTCATGTGTGGAATAGCCGGAATCATCAAAAACCAACATACGATGCTTGATCTCAAGCGGATCTCTTCTGCCATGCATCTGCTCGAGCACCGAGGGCCGGATGACTGTGGATATCTGCTCTATTCGAAAAATAGAGTGCAGCTCGGACGCACTTGGCCGAAATCGGATCAAGAACCCGAAGTGGTCTTGCTTCACCGCCGGCTTTCCATTCTCGACCTCACACACTCCGGCTGGCAGCCGATGGGAACGCCAGATGGTCGTTACTTCGTAGTTTATAACGGCGAGATCTATAACTACATCGAGTTGAGGGAGGAACTGGAACAACTTGGATATCGCTTCCATTCGAGTTCCGATACAGAAGTCCTGCTGACCGCATACTCTTGCTGGGGATCAGAAGCTCTACCGCGATTAATTGGCATGTTCTCTTTTGCTCTCTTCGATACTCAAACGCGAAAGTTAGTCTTGGCACGAGATTATTTCGGTATTAAGCCTCTCTATTACACCTATGGCGCTGCCGGTTTTGCTTTTGCTTCCGAAGTGAAGGCCTTGCTGGAGCTTGCTCCAGCTCATCGCCATATAGTTCCTGAAAGACTGTATCTTTACCTGCGCTACGGATTAACCGACCAGGGAACAGCAACGTTGCTATCGGATATTCATCAAGTTCCGCCAGCGCATTATTGCGAGGTCATGCTGGATAACCCTGGCGACATAAAGCCAGTCCGTTACTGGAAGCCGGCAATTGGTCAAAACCTGGAGATATCGTTTGAAGAAGCCGCGAGTACCATGCGGGAGCTGTTTTTGAAAAACGTGAGGTTGCACCTGCGCAGCGATGTTCCTATAGGCGCGGCGCTCTCGGGAGGCATTGATTCTTCTTCAATTGTTATGGCGATGCGGTATCTGGACAATCGGCTTGACTTGCACACTTTCAGCTACATCGCAGCCGATCCTTTGCTAAGTGAAGAGCAGTGGGTCGATCTTATAGGGCGGCTGGCGCATGCTCAAGTGCACAAAGTCTACCCTCTACCTGAGGAATTATCAGAACACCTGGCTCCTCTGACGTACATGCAGGATGAGCCCTTCGGCAGCACCAGCATTTATGCGCAATATTGCGTCTTCCGTATGGCTTCCGAGGCCGGCATCAAAGTCATGCTTGACGGCCAGGGCGCCGATGAGATTCTGGGTGGATATCGCTATTACCTGGCGGCACGCCTGACCTCTATTATTCGGCAAAACCGCTGGTCAGAGGCAGTCAAGTTCCTGCATCGTTGCAGGCGTCTTCCAGGAACCGATAGTTGGCAGCTGTTGTTGAAAACTGCAGACTACCTCTTACCTAGTTCTTTGCAGGCCCCCCTCCGTCCGCTGGTGCAGAAGGATCTTATGCCATCGTGGCTGAATGAACGCTGGTTCGCAAAATCAGGTTTTCCGGTTGAAATCCTGGAGCATCCATCGGGTACGGAAGTCCTTAAGGGAGAATTGCTACAGGACCTGACCACCACCAGTCTGCCCCACCTGCTCCGCTACGAGGACCGGAATTCGATGGCATTTTCGATCGAAAGCCGGGTCCCGTTTCTTACTCCAGAGCTAGTAAATTTTGTTTTCTCATTACCGGAAGAGTTCATCATCGCCGCCGATGGCACCACAAAGGCAGTGTTCCGCCGCGCCATGCGCGACATCGTGCCGGATTCCATACTTTCTCGTAAAGACAAAGTGGGCTTCGCCACTCCCGAACTCAGATGGCTCCGATTGCTGAATGATTGGGCGGAAGGGATATTGAAAAGTGAAGTGGCTGCCAATATACCAGCGCTGAAACATAGCGATCTACGGAAAGAATGGGAAGCTACCCTCCACGGGCAGAAGCCATTTGACTTCCGCCTGTGGAGAGTTCTTAACGTTATTTGTTGGACCGAACGGTTTGGCGTCCAGTACAACTAGCTTTACCAGGGCCAGTTCCCGGCAGGAGCGTTGAATTCATATGCACCGATGTCCAATGTACCGCCTTGGGGCCTGGACCCACCGGCGAAATCGATAGTCGGGGCCCCTTGGCTTATCCCGGCCCCAATCGCTGGGCTGGACGATAGCAAATGGTAATCCCCGCTCCCATCGGGCTGATAGTTGACAAACTGCGGGTCAGAAACAATCGTTCCTGAATCTGTAAGCCCATTCAGAAGATTGAAGCCGCCATACGCATTCTGATAAACAAGGTTGTTTACATATTGGTTGTGGATACCTGTGTTACCGTACTCTGAGATTCCGTAGCGGCCGTTAAATACAACAATGTTGTTGGCGACCAATGTGTAATCATCAAGATCAGGCTCGCCCCCGATCAATATTCCACCATATCCATTATTAAATACGGTGTTGCTGGAAACCATGACTTGACTGGGAGCATGCCAGAGATGAATTCCCCAGCCCTGATTGCGGTAAGTAATATTGTTCCACACGTGACCGCGCAAGTTGGAATGGTAAATGCCGTGGACCGAAGAATTCGGAGCGGTGTAGTCGCCGACAGCATAGACAACATTTCCAATGACGTCGTTGTCATGGCCGGAATAGTTGGCGTTATCAATGCCGGCTCCGCCGTTGCCATTGCAGGCGCCGGGTGCAGGAATATTGTGCACCATGTTCCCAACGATCCGAACAACAGATGCCCAGTTCACAATTCCTAAGCAGCTACTGGAATCCCCAGCGACGTCAAAACCCTCAATGTCCACGTAATCTCCATTGTTGGTCCAGACAGCATTCGATGAGGTTGTCCTGATCTTAGCAGCGTATTGCACGTCAGAGACAAAGCGCACGCGCGCACTAGATGTTCCGTTGACAGACGTAATAATTGCGCCGGAGTAAGTGCCGGGCGCCACATGAACGAAAGCACCGGGTCCCACCACAGAAGCGGCACGCTGAATCGTGGCCCAGGGATGAGCAGCAGAGCCGTCGTTGCCATCACCGCCACTAGTCGAGACATAAAAATCCAGACCTGAAGTCGGTGGCGGCGGAGGCGGAGGAGGCGGCGGAGG
>Ga0126376_10000665_pt1 | contig 17261 bp, 13 predicted proteins | sample PanSoiMetPlot_15_FD_92760 | JGI IMG/M metagenome (GOLD analysis project Ga0126376, IMG submission 92760) | Tropical forest soil microbial communities from Panama - MetaG Plot_15 | ecosystem: Environmental > Terrestrial > Soil > Tropical forest > Bulk soil | place: Panama | collected 2016-02-17
CGGGTGGCGTTCTCCAGCATGGCTTGGAACACCGGCTGCAGCTCGCCAGGCGAGCCGGAGATTACCTGCAACACCTCGGAAGTCGCCGTCTGCTGCTCCAATGCTTCGCTTAAATCATCCGTGCGCTGATGCAGCTCTTTCAACAGCCGGGTGTTCTCGATCGCGATGACGGCCTGATTGGCGAAATTGGTGAGCAGCGCAACCTGCTTGTCGGTGAAGGGACGAACCTCCTGACGATAGATGGTGATGATTCCAATGAGTTCATTGTCCTTGAGCATCGGGACATCGAGAACGGTCCGATAGCCACCAGGCTCAACGGTGGAGACGCGCAGCGGATCGCGTTCGATATAGGCCTCTTCCGCCCGGACATCGGCAACGTGGCTTACTTGCTTGCTCTTTAAAACACGATGCAGGCCGGTTCCGGGGCCGGGGCGGATCACAGGCTCGCGCTGCCGCTGCTCGGCATAAGCAGGTGGTAAGTTGTGAAGTGCGACGGAACGGAAGCCATCGGCCTCGCGCAGCCACAAGATGCCGAACTTGGCCTCACAGACGCGCGTGGCATTCTCCAGCATGGCTTGGAACACCGGCTGCAGCTCGCCAGGCGAGCCGGAGATTACCTGCAACACCTCGGAAGTCGCCGTCTGCTGCTCCAATGCTTCGCTTAAATCATCCGTGCGCTGACGCAGCTCGTTGAGCAGGCGCGTGTTCTCGATGGCGATGACAGCTTGGCTTGCAAGGTTCGTAAGCAGATCGATCTGCTTGTCGCTGAAAGGGCGGACCTCCTGGCGATAGATGGCGATAGTGCCGATTAGCTCACTTTCCTTGAGCATCGGGACGATGACAAAACTACGAGCGCCGGCCTGTTCAACTAGGGGGACTCGCAGCGGATCACGTTCGGCGTAGGCTGGGTCGACCGTGACATCCACAATGTGGACGGGCTGCTTCGTCTGGATGACGCGCCCAAAACCAGTTCGCGGACCAGGTCGGACAACCGGTTCGCGCCAGCTGGCCTCAGCAAACGCAGGTGGTGCACCATGCAACGCACGGAGCCGGAATGCCTCGCCGTCGCGCAAATAGAGAATGCCAAACTTAGCTTCGCAGATACGCGTCGCGTTCGCCAGGATCGTTTCGAACACAGGTTCCAAGTCACCGGGCGAACTTGAGATGATCCGCAACACCTCCGACGTCGCCCTCTGCTGCTCCTGCGCCTCGGCGAGTTCGCGCCTTAGTTGCTCTTCGAGGTCGGAAGGAATTGCGCGCGTCCGACCAACGCGCGTTGTCGCCTTCGTTCCGGTTGAACGATGCTTTCGAGCGTTGCGGGACAAGGTCACCTCGTCGACGCGATCATCCCGGCAGGGCTCAGCCTAGGATCGAGGAGTAACGATCCTAACAGAAGCGCACGACGAACTCGCCCCCTTCTCGATCATCTCAGCGGGCAAGCAGCATCGGTGAGACGTGCTTGCCGGTGGCGGACCGCTCTAACCCCCGGATGGCCTAATATTCTGGTTTAGGCGGAACAGGTTTGTTGGATCATACTTTTGTTTGAGCGCCACAAGCCGTGCGTACTTTTCGGGACCATACGCGGATTTAACTCGCTCGCCCCCTTCGTCGGCCTCCTGACCGAGGTAATTCACATAGACGCCGCCTGACGAATAGGGAGCCATCGCATCCCAGAGATCTCGCACCCACCTTACGTTGTCAGCCTTTGCTCCGGGATCGGTCCAAATGCCAACAATCAGGAGATTGTAGCGGGCATTGCGGTGGTTGAAAGCAGTATCGTTGGTTCCGACCCGGGTCACTGCCCCACTGAACTGTTCGATCGCGACGCCGGAGTGCGGCGAAGGCGCCTTCGCGACGTGGTCAATGACCACCTTGATGGCTTGCGTATCGAGGCCCTTGAGGAAGTTTGATTTCCAGTAGTTCTGTCGCCCCGCAGGAAACGCGTCATCCATCATCCTTTGTACCTGGACATAGGGCATGGGGCTGATCATATCCGCAAGCGGCGGTCCGAACTCTCTAAGAGGTTTAAGGATGCGCTCGCCCTCTCCGACAGCACCGTTATAAGCAACGAAGATGGCCATGACGCGCTCCCCCTCGGGCGAGGTCACGAAGCCCACGAAGGTGCCCAGCTCGCCCGGACTCGTGCGTGTAAACTCGTCATAGAACTTCATGGCCTCGGCCGCCTTGTCGAGCCGGTGAATCAAAATACCGCCGAGCATTGGCCCCACTGGGTGAAGCTGGAACTCGAATGAGGTGGCAATACCGAAATTCCCGCCGCCCCCGCGCAGCCCCCAGAACAGATCCTCGTTTCGGGATTTGCTCGCCGTAAGCAACCGCCCGTCTGCGGTTACCACATCGACCGAAATCAGGTTGTCGCAGGCAAGACCGTACTTCCCCATAAGCCAACCGAGGCCGCCACCCAACGTTAGACCGGCAATACCGGTTGTCGAAACGAGCCCGCCGGTCGTCGCTAGCCCGAAGGCTTGCGTTTCTCGATCAAACTCGCCCCAGGTGACGCCAGCCTCGGCGCGGACGGTCTTACCTTGCGGATCAACACGAACGCTTTTCATTGGTGACAGGTCGATCATCAGCCCACCCTCGCAGACCGCGTTGCCCGATACATTGTGGCCACCGCCGCGCACCGACACCAACAGGCCGTTATTTCGGGCGAAATCCACCGCGGCAATCACATCAGCGACTCCGGCGCAGCGGGCGATAATCGCGGGTCGATGCTCGATCATCGCGTTGTAGATCTTGCGTGCCGCATCGTATCCATCGTCGCCCCGAAGCAAATGGTGTCCGCGCAGTCCCTTATGGAATTGCTCGATCGCTTCTGCGTTCAGCACGACGTTGCTACCCCTCGCCGTCGCGATTTCGATATTCGGCATGTCCGATCCTCCCTCACGTTCGGAACACCGCGACCTTCATCATCTGCCCGGTGCTTGGCTGGCAGTGTGCTAGTCGCTATACAAATGCTCGTATAATTTCTTCAACGCGGCCTCACACAAAAGATCGGGATTGCGCTCGCCGGCTTTGACAAATTCGATGATCTGCTTGGCGATAATTCCGTCGGCGAGATCGTCGGTAAGCCCGAGAGATACGCGAGTCATTTCGAGCGCGACAGCCAGAACCCGCTTGGTTTCGGGATCAGCATCGAACTCGCTTAGATAAGGTGTGACGGACATGCAAACCCCCCGCCTAAGGCACTCGGTGCGCTGGCATGCGCGCAGACCGGTTTGTCGCGGGAGTTCAGATAAAGCCCGTGTCGACCAGTCTTAGCGCGCACTGGCGCAAGGTGATCCGACATCGCGAGGTTGACCGATCGCGTCGGCATCCTCGCCAGAGGGGCCCGGATTCAATTTGTTGACGTCCATTAGACAAGGCAATGCGCCAAGGTCAAGGATCACCCAGCGCATTTGGCCAGCGTCACGGTGCGGCCCACAGTCGCGTCGCGGGCGCGCCGGCGAGGAGTTGGATCTGGCTTATGAGCGCTCAAGGTCATAGTCGGTCCCTGCGACCGGCGAACCCGGCCCACCGCGATGTGCTATCGTTGGCGAAGATCCGGTCAGACTGGGTCTGGTCGCGAACCTCGCCCAACCGGGCGGCAACGCGACCGGTATCAACTTTTTCCCCAAGAGGTGTTGGCTAAGCGGCTGGGGCGCCGCCGCGTTGTTGCACGCGACAGAAAGCCGCGATTGTGATATATATCACAGACCTAATTTTCTAAACGATTAGAAGGTGCTGTGGTAGCGGCGGCAGAATTGCTCAGATCGCAAGAAGCGCGGGTTGGCATCGATCGCGAGAATAAAGCGTCATGCGAGGGAATTAGGCGCGGGGACAGAGGCGTCCCCCACAGAGGGGTTGGAGTCCACTGCTGGTAATGGCTGACGCGACTCTGGCGGCTTAAGCCGCAGCGACATCGGCCACAAACAACCACTGAAGCAGCTGATCGGCTGGCGCGGTGCGCATAGACGGCACCGATAGACAGCAGGCCGTGAGCAAAAAAATGCAGAGAGAGGGTACAGAAATGGGTCAGACCGCGGAGCTTGGCACCCCGGCCCTGACTCAGGGGCGGCAGATAAAGTTTACGCCGGAGAGAATTCAGCAGATCAAAAATCTGGTGGAGCGAGGCAAGAACCGAGAGGAGATTGCCGAGCTGATCGGCGTGACAGTTGGTTCGCTGCAAGTCACCTGCTCCAGGTTCGGCATCAGTCTGCGGCGCCCCACTTTGAACAACGGAACCATTTCGCCGCGGCGAGAGGAACCGCGTTTTAACCGGGTCTCCACGCCAGGCTCCAGTGGTAGCGACGGTGCGTTGCCGCAACTGACCATAGAGCGACCTGAGAAACATGCGTGGCCTGGGCCGGCGGAGCAAGCCCCTAGGCCGTGCCAAGCCCACGACGCTGCGCCGTGGCAAGAGTGGGGGAAAAGCGCGACTGAGGCGGTCATGATGCGGATAATCTTCAGTCTGATGGACAGCGATGGTGACGGGACCATCTCATTGCAGGAATTTCAGGCGGCTCACGAGCGGATCTTCAAGGCAATGGACGCCAATAAAGATGGTCGGCTCACTCAGGAGGAGATGCAGGCGTTCATGCAGTTGACTAGGAGATCGGTCCCGCCGCAGTAGGTCCGCACACAACTGCCTACGCGCGACGGCATGGCTTCTTGAAGCGCTTAATCGAGAAGGAATAGGGAGGCGTGCGATTGACTACGGCAACTGTGCTGACCGACCCGCGGCGACGTTCGCCATCAGGATGCGATATAGGGGCGAGAGCGAACGACTGAATTACCGCTCGCTCGGGCTACTCGCGTTTGAGGCGGCGTTCCGGAACGTGACGATCGGCGAGCTCATCACTGAACTCATTGTAGCAGTGGTAAATAAGGATCTGCTGCAAGCGGTGCTCGAGCACAAGAATGCCCGATAAAGGCAAGACGGCAAGACTGACTGAAGAGGAGATATCCTGTCTACATTGGTGCTGGCGTCTCCGTGCTGCGTGGAGAGCCCTCGGCCGACAGCCCATTGACGCATCACCCCCATCCTGCAAGCTGGCCAGTGGAACTTCCCATCCTCGAGCCGCTTGGCCAAAGAAACCACACGCCGGTGCAGCCTCAATAGATCAGGGTCAGCTCGTCCGGCGCCCGAGAACGGATTGCCTTGATCGAACCTGCCGAACTTCCGCAAGGGAATCTGACGGCGCTGGTGACGCGTATGAGCCAATGCGAAGAGCGATGGATGCGCGGGCGTCAGATAATTCGCAGCGATTTTCAAGGACGCTCAAAATGCGTTGTCTCTGGTCAGTGATCGCGGCTGTTGTAGTGTGCATCACATCTGCTTCCGCTCAAGTGCAGAGCGTTAGCCGCACGGCGAGCGGAGCACCCGACACCGATATTCGTGTGGGGGTGTACGTCAACGTGCGGCCGGACTGTACGTCCGGTCCACTCCCATCGATCCAGCTGACGTCGCCGCCTGAAAATGGCAAGGTCACCGTCAAGAAAGCGACGGTACCTGCCACCAATCACAAGCAGTGCTTGGCGCTGCAGGTGCCGGCGTTTGTCGCCTTGTATCGCTCGCGGGCAGATTTTGTGGGCGTCGATGCTCTGACGTTGGAAGTGAAGTTTCCAGGGGGCAAGACGGAGGTGCAGCGCATCAGTATTACAGTCGGAAGTGGATCGCCCGGGCGAAGCACCTGAAACGGGTGGATGATGGTTCGATCGGTAGTCGCACAAACGCGGGTGATATTCGGAGCGCCACGTCCCCGGTGATGGTTTAGCTGCGCGGCCTCCACGTCGTCATGATTCTTCGAGCATCCAGCCGGTCTGTGCCTGTTAGCCGAGAAGATCCTGTAGAGGAGTTTCCGCTTGCGTCTTGGCGCTGATGTCCTCGTTCTTTGGGGAGGATGCGGCCGGCCGCGCCATGCGGCCGAGATAATGCCGGTCGTTGCGACCGCCTCTGGCCCAGTCCGCGTGTCGCTTCCCACAGCCGCTGCGGGCGACCTTGATCGTGTGAATGCCGGCCTGCCTCCGCCTCGCGCGCTCGTCGCGGAGCGATGCAGCGCAAGTTGTAATCAGCCCTCTTTTCGCGGGCCCAAACTAAAGATTTTTGCCGCGAAAATACAGCTATCGTTATCTATAAATTTTCTTCCATCGATAGATTAGAGAACCGCTTGGTCTCGCCGCGCGGCAGCGCGCGCTCGACGGCTTCAGCCGATTGGTCAGGCTCGTGTGGCGGCATCGTCGCCGAGGCGTCGATGGGTGAGGGCAGGCTTTGGATTACGGATTCTTAGAGAGCTGGCTCGTTAATTAAGGTTAATCTTTAACGTTAAGAGACAATCGGCCAGCTGGTATCTCGATGGGGGACCCCTCCAAACTCTTGCGCCAACAGGATTTTCCGGTAGGCAGCGCCAGCTCACGCGGGAAGTCCTCGCGCTGATCGCCCCATAATTACAGCATCTCATTGTTAATCTATTGGTTGCGGCTTTTAAATTGCTTAATCCCAGATTGTGGGGCTTGCTCGTCTGGACTGGTGTCCATTCCCAATAACCGGAGCGAGAAGTTCTATGACTGTTAGCATCATTCTTAACGGCACGCTCAAGCTCGACCAAAGTGCCGGCATCACGGACGACGATGTCAACCTGGATGCAAGCGCCCCTCCAGTTGTGCTGAGTGGCAGTCTCGACTCGCAATTTCTAACTTTCCTGAATGCTCTTTCCGCTACTCAGGTAACTGATGCGCAGAAGACCTTTGCCGCGTTGGCAGAGGGGGCGAGCGATCCCAATTTCGTCACTGTGACGGCAACTCAAGGCGAAACGATCGGCAACCTCTTCTTCTCAGACGCGGCCGGCGCGCCGTTAAACGGCGACCAGGTCTTCCGCCCCGGTCTCCTCCCGGGAGACCCACCAATAGCGCTGCAAACCGTCACTGGCCAGAACATCTACCTGTGGTCGGCGCTGGGCGGGCAGGTCGTGTTGGCGACCACCAGCAACGTTAGTGCCACCGACGGAAGTGTCGTCGCGGCCTTCTACATCGAGTCCAACAATGCGGCGAACACCAGCGCCAAGGTCGAATCCGTCACCTTCATCCCCATCGCGCAGCCGGACACGACCAACCCCGACGACACGATCGACTTCAGTGACGTCCTGAAGGTCAGCACCACCGCGAGCCTGAAGTTCAACTTCGATGAGCTGAAATCAGGCAGTTCTCTGTGGGTGGCGGTTGGCAACTCCTCCGCCGCCGTGCTCGTCAGCGGAAAGAGCCTGGATGTGGACGCCGCCGGGAAGATTGTTACCAAAACCAGCGACACGATCCACACAAGCCAGGGCGGCGACGGAACGACCATCGGTGTCAACAACCAGTTGTTCGACCACGCGGGCGAGACGGGCATCTTCACGCTGGTCAGCGGCTTCACCAATCTCGGCAGCGGCGCAACAAAAGGATTGACCGGCGATTCCGTCCTCGATCCCAAGCCCAACGACAACAAGCCCGAGGGGATCGACTACGGCGGCTATCTCAACGTCACCGGCGCCGGCGTCTTCATCTCGCAGAGCCAGGGCAACGACCTGAAGAGCTTCGACATCAATGTCTACCGGGCTGGCGGTGGAACTACCCCTGAAGAGGGGTTAGCCTACATCGGCACCGAACCGAGCGGCGCGTTTACCGACGACGCGCCGGTCAATGTCAACACCGTGACCATCCTCGGTGCGGGCGGAACGCCAGTCGCCACATGGGTGCTGGCCAACCCAGGCCCCGGCCAGGCCCTGAGTGGGGACACTGTGCTTGGCGTGAAGGTGACAATCAGCGCCAACAACATTGACGTGGACGGGCTGCAAAATGGGTTCACGGTCAACTGGACGACGACCGACCAGTTCAACCGCTTCCAACTGGTCCAAGAGGGCGGCGCGTTCGACGTCGGTGGTGTCAACATCACCTCGGGCCAGCCGGTCAGCGCGAATATCGGCGACTTCCTTCAGGTCGACGACGACGGCCCGTCCGTCACCCTGGCCATCAACGCCAACCAGTTCGTAGTGGTTGACGAGAGCCTTGGTCAGAATGCCGGCGAGAATGAAACGGTACCGGTCTCGCTCGGCGCGGTGACGGTGACGGGTGCGGTGCTGTTCAGCTCGACCGTCGCCGGCGGCACTGATGGCCTCAACCCTAACGCGACGTTGTTTAAGCTGACGCTCGGCAGCGGCAACCCCCCGGATTCGGGGCTCGATGATACGGCCACGGGCCAGAACATCGTGCTGCTCAAGGTCAGTGACACGCTGGTCGAGGGGCATGTCGGCACGACCGGTGGCGCGCTGGCGCTCAGCGTAGCCATCAACAACTCGGGCGATGTGACCCTGACCCAGTACCGCGCGGTCGTTCACGACAGTCCAACCGATCCCGACGAGGCAGGGACGTCGGCCGCCACCTTCAGCGCGGGCGCGCTGTTGGCGACCAAGTCGGTCGCCGACACCGATGGCGATCCGGCGACCAGCAGTGCCGTCGATCTGGGAGTGATCCTGCGGCTCGAGGATGACGGGCCGACGCTGACGGGCGTCGGCGACGCTTCGGTGGGTTTTATTGCCAACGCAAGTGCCGCCGATCTCAACCTCGGGCTGGACTACGGTAGTGATGGTCCGGGGAGCCTCAAGATCACCGCCCATGATGAGATTCCTTCCAGCATCACCGACATCCTCGGCCCTATCACCTCGTTACTCTCGTCTAACGGAACCCTCTTGACTTACAGTAGCGCTGACTTTGGCGATCTGTTCACGCTCCAGCTTAACGGCAATGAGCCAGGGGCCTACACCTTCACGGTGCTGAAGGACGCACCACTGATCACCAACACCCTCGACTTAGGAGGCGCCGATCCGGGCGGACCGGTGGAGGACATCGACGTCACATCGCCTGGCGGGACGAATGTGAACTTCGACGGCTTCCTTATCACCAACTTCGCCAACAACCTTAAGGGCCAGTTCGCGGCCGGTGACAAAGAAAATCCACCCGATGATGTCGAGGACGTCAACGTCAGCACCCAGGGAATCGGCCTCAAGGACAACCAGATGGACCCGGCGGAAGCCTTGAAGATGACCCTTGATCCGGGCGTCGCGGGTATAGAGCTCAAGTTCGCTGGTGCGACCGGGCCTGGCAAGACGTTCGGCATCAAGATCGAGGCTTACGATGCTAACGGCGTCCTGATTTTTTCGGAGACCACAACAAACGACGCCCCGAAGGGCAGCAACGAACTCGTCAAGACGTGGAATTTCCCAGACGAGGCCGTAGAGGTCTACATCGGGCTAGACCTCGGGACCAATAGCGGGGTGCGGATCGCCGAGGTAGCGGTGATTGAGCGTGTAGAGATTCCCGACTTCGAGCTCAATTACACGGTCACGGCCGTGGACGGCGACACTGATTTCACCCCTGCAGACTTTACCGTCCAGATCGACGGTAATAACGATGGCGTGCTCAACGTCTAAAACGTATTACCTCGGGTTTGCCGGTCGTGCCTTCCTGTGGTGCACGACCGGGGGCTCGGGCTTTCGCTCGCGTACCGCGAGTTGAAGGTTGTCAGAGTAAAGCCACGTGATGGCTGCACTGCGGATATTGGACTTCGGGCTTATCATCGCTGCCTTGGGGGTGGTGCTGATCAGCTCAACGTTCCTCGGTGACCTGTGGGCCATGGCCCATCCAGGAAGTCTCGAAGTTGTTCGGACAGCGGCACAGCATCACCTGCCTTCCCAGGCCTGGGAGTTGCTTCTGCTGTTCTTGGGCGTGCCCGCTCATGGCTGCGATCCTAGGTCTTGCGCTTTATCTCGTCGGGGCCCTGCGCCGAACGCGGGCTCACGCCCGAGCCGAAACGCGCATATCGAGTGGGCGGCTGGATGAAAGCCAAACAGCCTGATTTCGCGGCGGTCCGGGCTTTCGATCTCCGCGAGGTGACCATGTCCTCTCCTCCCGATCCGAGCCAATCGTCCGGCCCGGTCGAGCTGTCCTCGGCGTTGCGCGCCTGCCGCGGGGCCTTTGTCGGCATCGGCCTGCTCAGCGCCGTCCTGAACGTGCTCTACCTCACCGGCTCGTTCTTCATGCTCGCCGTCTACGATCGGGTGTTGCCGAGCCGCAGTCTTCCCACGCTTGTCGCCCTCGCGCTGCTGGCGTTTGGCCTCTATCTGTTCCAGGCGGTCCTGGATGTCCTGCGCGGGCGCGTCCTCGTGCGCATCGGTAGCGCGCTCGATCAGGCGCTCAGCGGACTGATCTACGACATGATCGTGCGGCGGCCGCTCAAGGCGCGGACAAGCGGAGGCGAGGGCCTGCAGCCGCTGCGCGACCTCGACCAAGTGCGAAGTTATCTCTCGGGGCTCGGTCCGACGGCGTTATTCGACCTGCCATGGATGCCGTTCTATCTCGCCATCTGCTTCCTGTTCCATCCGCTGATCGGCCTGACCGCGCTTCTGGGGTCGCTTGTGCTGGTGACGCTCGCCCTGCTCACCGACGTGCTGATGCGCTCCCCGACCAGGGACGTGTCCGCGCATGGCGCGTCGCGCAACACCCTCGCCGACGCGAGCCGGCGCAACGCCGAGGCGCTCCATGCCTTGGGCATGGCGGGCCGCCTCGCCGCGGTGTGGGGCGAGGCCAACGCCAAGTACCTGGCCAGCCAGCGACGCGCGGCCGACATCACGGGTGGCCTGGGATCTATCAGCAAGGTCCTGCGCATGATGATGCAGTCGGCCGTGCTTGGGGTCGGCGGCTATCTCGTGATCATGCAGGAGGCCACCGGCGGCATCATCATCGCGGGCGCAATCCTCGCCTCGCGAGCCCTGGCGCCGGTGGAGCTTGCCATTGCGAACTGGAAAGGATTTGTCGCGGCCCGCCAGGGCTGGAAACGGCTGCAGCAGCTCGCCGCACTATTTCCGCCACAGCAGCAATCGACCCAGTTGCCTCCGCCGCGCAAATGTCTCGCGGTGGAGGGTGTGACGATGCTGCCACCCGGCGAGCAGCGGGTCGTGGTGCAGGAGGCTTCCTTTCGGCTGAACGCGGGTCAGGCGCTCGGCATCATCGGCCCGAGTGCCGCGGGCAAGTCCTGTCTGGTGCGCGGGATTGTCGGCGTGTGGTCGCCGGCGCGTGGCAAGGTGCGGCTCGACGACGCCGCGCTCGAACACTGGAGCGCGGAGGCGCTGGGCCGCCACATCGGCTACCTGCCGCAAGATGTCGAGCTGTTCGCCGGGACGGTGGCACAGAACATCTCGCGGTTTGAGCAGGAGCCCGATCCGGAGGCGTTGATCGCTGCGGCGAACGCGGCCCGCGTCCATGAGCTCGTTCTGCGTCTGCCGGACGGTTATGAGACACAGATCGGCGAAGGGGGCGCCGCGCTTTCGGCGGGCCAACGCCAGCGCATCGCCCTGGCGCGGGCGCTCTATCGCGATCCGTTCCTGGTCGTGCTTGATGAACCCAACTCGAACCTCGACGCGGAGGGCGATCAAGCGCTCGCGCAGGCGATCCTGGGCGTGCGGGCGCGCGGCGGCATCGCCATCGTGGTCGCGCATCGGATGAACGCTGTTGCCTGTGTCGACCAGCTGCTCCTGCTGGCGGAGGGCCGGATTCAGGCTTTCGGCCCCAAGGACCAGCTGCTGAGCAAACTCACGCCGACCAAGCCGGCCAAGCCGATGCCGCTCAAGATCGTACCGGGAACGGGGGTGCCATGAGCACGTCAACAAGGAGCGCGCGGTCGTCTATCCGCCGCCACCTCGGCCTCGGCCTCGGGGTTGCGGTTATTCTCGCCTGCGGGGTCGGCGGCTGGGCGGGAACGGCCGAAATCGCCGGCGCGGTGATCGCGCCCGGCAGTCTCGTGGTCGATTCGAACGTGAAGAAGGTACAGCACCCAAACGGCGGCATCGTCGGCGAGTTGCTGGTGCGCGACGGGGATCAGGTCAAGACCGGCGACCTTCTTGTGCGCCTGGATGAAACGGTCACGCGGGCCAACCTGGCAATCGTCCTCAAGAGCCTGGACGAGCTCACGGCGCGAGAGGCTCGGTTCGAAGCCGAGCGCGACGACGAAGAACGGCTGATCTTTCCCGAGGACCTCTCGGCGCGTTCGTCCGACCCCGCCGTCTTGCGGGTCCTGGTAGGAGAGCGACGGTTGTTCGAGCTGCGCCGCGAGGCGCGCACGGGTCAGAAGGCGCAGCTGAACGAGCGCATCGGACAAATCCAGGAGCAGATCCGCGGCCTCGAGGAGCAAATCGCCGGCAAGGCGAGGGAAATCGAGCTGATCAGTCAAGAGCTCGAAGGCGTGCGCGAACTGTGGCGCAAGAACCTCATCCCGATCGCACGCCTTATGGCTCTGGAACGAGACGCGGCGCGGCTGCTGGGAGAACGAGGAGCGCTGGTCGCCTCGATCGCTCAAGCCAGGGGCAAAATCACCGAAACCCAGCTTCAGATCTTGCAGATCGATCAGGACCTTCGCAGCGAGGTGAGCAAGGAGCTGGCCGAGATCCGGGCGAAGACCTCGGAGCTGATCGAGAAGCGGGTTACGGCCGAGGACCAGCTCAAGCGCATCGACATCCGCGCGCCGCTGGACGGCCGCGTGCATCAGCTCGCCGTGCATACGGTGGGAGGCGTCATCAACGCCGGCGAGCCGATCATGCTGATCGTCCCGGGTAACGACGTGCTCACCGTCGAGGCCAGGGTCGAGCCGCACAACATCGACCAGATCCGGGTCGGCCAGAACGCGGTGCTACGCTTTTCCACGTTCAATCGGCGCACGACGCCAGAAATCAACGGCGAAGTGAGCCGCGTCTCGGCCGACATCACCCAGGATCAGACGAAAGGAATAAGTTTCTACACCGTTCGGATCATGCTTCCGGACAGCGAAATTGCCCGCCTCAATGGCCTCAAGCTGGTGCCCGGCATGCCACTCGAGACCTTCATCCAGACTGGCGACCGCACCGCGATCTCGTACCTCATCAAGCCCATCTCGGATCAGCTGATGAAGGCTTGGCGGGAGCGGTAAACATTCGGCTTCGGCCGCAGCTTGTACATGCTCGGTGTGTAGGTCCAGCGCTCACCGCCGTGTCTGTGCATTCGATTTTTCGCTATGGCGGAGCGGTGGATTTTCCGCCCTATGGACGCCGGGCGTCCGGCCGGCACGTCGGACAGAACGAATCCGTTCCACAGAAGGATCAGCGCGGTCGACGAACTAATACCGTGGGCCACCGACTTATGAGAACAATCGACCCACCGGCGGAATGCCAGGCAGAGGTGGGGATAAAAAAATTTCTGTTGCAAATCAATGGGTGGAATGAAGTTAGCCAACAAATTTCGAATTCTCAGAGCGGCAATTGCGCTTAGGCTATTTGGATCGTCGTAGCAGTTTGATAACGGGCGCAAGATCATCCGGGTAAGTCATGTCCTCATAAGCGTCAAAACGCTCGACTAATTGATTGTATGTACGCCATCGCATCCATTTCGGTTTCGGCGGCAGGTGCCATTCCTCCGGATCGTGCTCGCCGATCAGCCGCACTTTGATCTTTGCCTGACCGGCGTGTCCACGGTCGTAAACCGACAGAAATTGCGATCTATACGCGACCTTCCTCCGTCCCCATGCGTGCCGGCTGCAAAACTGCTGTGCGCCCGGAGGCTTCCAGAGGACAGATGCCAGACGACTAGTCGCGGGGCACATGAAATACCACTGCTTTCCCCCGAAGTGTCGGGGACGTGCGACGAGAGTCACCCACTGGCCGAGACTGCTGGAGTTGAAATGAAACATCCGGCGCCCAGCAACACGGTCGAGCTCACCTTGTGGATCAGCATGAGCCGGCGTGAGGGGACAGAAGTCGGTAGACATGCTCTTTTCTCCTATTCTGCAGCGGCCGTTGCCTCAAAGGGTTAGCAAGCGCAGCCGCGAGCTTCATCAGCCTTCATTTTCTCGAAGTCGGCGCGCCCTCTTTCGTGAATGCCCATTGCCCGCAGCGCCGCAATGGCGTCAGCCCTGCGCGCCTGATGCCAAGCGGACCAGCATTCGGCGTGAAGCCAGGTGTGTGTTCCCTGCTCAGTCCCGAACGGCAGGACAACGGCGCTGAGCGATTCGGGCTTGCCACACCGTGCACAGCGCCCTGGCGTTGACGGAGCTGGGTGCTGGTTCAACCACTCGATCACGCAACAGGCCGAGGCCCGTGCCTCCGCCTCCGCCCGCGGCAGTCCGTGGTTGGACTCGGCGATCGCGCTGCATTTGTCGAAATAGGCGCGCCAGTGCTCAGTATCCGCTTTGGCTTGGCCGTATCAGCGCCAGGATCGCGAACTTGTGACGCGAGAGCGCATCAAGCACCGACTGCGGTGGCTCGGCCTTGGCCTCAAGCACGAGGTTTTCGCCGGCGGGCATCACTGTGACGCCAGCCGCGTGCGCGGCGCGGAGGGCCTCGAGCGCGCTCATAGTCGTCCCCTCCAGCTGCCTTTGCATTCCCCGAGCTCAGAACGATGGGTGATATTTGCGTCCGCACCGTCCGCAGCGGTCGCTCGCTGGTTTTTCAACGGGTTGGCGCGGACGGTCGAGACAGCGGCTCGCGCGCCACCGTCCGCGTCCCTGGCGACCGTCCGTGGAGATGCATCCGCGAAGTCGTTGGCGGAATTGACGTTCAATGGCAACGCGGACGGTGCGGACGGTGCCACCCCGGCTTGTTCTAGACCCGGAACTGCGTGGGTGGTGGTGATGTGGATCGTGCGGATCCGCGCCCGGCCCTCGCGGGCGAAGCCAACCTCGATGCCGATCTTGCGCAGGAAGGTCGCCGCCCGGCGCAATCGGCCCGCCAGAGTCCGAGGGCTGTCGGGCCAGGTCTTGGACTTGGCGACGCGCTCATCCGTCACCTCAACTAGGGCGCCCAGAAGGTTCGAGGCGGTTCCCGTCCACACCGACCTCGTCGCCATCACGGCGCGCACGGCGGTGCGACGGGGTCGGCGTCGATCACGCCCTCCACCGCCTCGTCTCGATTGCCGCAGTAAGCTGACCAGAAGGTGCCCGCGGGCCACAGTGCGTTTTCACAGGCCGTCGCCCACACTGCGAAGTCGGCCATCCGCGGCAGCCTCGGGAGCCGCGTCTCAGGCAGTCGCCTAAGACCCTCCACGACCCCGTCGAGGAGCGCGCCCAGGATGCGCGGGCGTTCGAGCTCAAAGGCGGCCCAGAGTTCAGCCTCGGGACGGCGGCTCTCCTCTGGGATCGGCTCCAGTGTCAGGAGGATGGCGCGGTCGGCAAGATCGGGACGGGTCACGATGTCTTCGATGCCGTTGAGGATCACCGGCCGGGACGCGTCGAACAGCACCTCGTCCTGGTCAGGGTAGAGCTGGCGCACGGCGAAGCCGCCGCCGGTCGCCAACCGGCAGAGCGTGTCGGAGATCCACGCCGGCAGGCCAGATACGTTGTCGAAGGCCAGGACGTGGCCGTTGCTGGCAGCAATGAACAGGTCGCGATCCTCACGCGGCAGGGCGCGCAAGGGCGCGGTATTCGGGTCGACCAGCGCCCGCAGGATGGCAGAGAAGGTGGACTTCGCGGATCCCTGCTCACCCGAGAGCCCGATCACCGGGTAAGGACCGCGATCGCGCAGACAGGCGAGGGCCCAGGCCACCGCCAACACAAAATCGGTGTCCGTCTTGAGGTTGAGGAAGGAGCGCAGCGCGTCGACTGATCCGCCGCGCACCGGCATCGGCAACGGCTGCATCCCCGCGGCGCGGCGGAAACGCACCGGCGGATTATCGATCACCCGCCAGCCAGTGACGTCGATCTCGACCGCCCGCCAGGTCTCGTCGCCGAGGTCGAGGTAAAGCCGGCCGTCCAGTCCACCGACGCGGACGTAGATCTCGCGCTCCGGCGCATCAAAGTGCGCCTTGGCTTCGATCACGTTGAGCGCCGATGCCAGCGCCTCGGAACTCGGCGCCCCCTGCGTCGTGTCGTAGAAACGACGAGCCAGCCAACGGCGGAAGCCCTTGGAGCGGATCGGCCAGGTCTCGCGATGGCCGTTGATGTCGAGATCGGCGAAGCCGATGCCGTCCGGGGAACGGAACAGGTCGGCCGAGTGTGCCAGCCCAATCAGAATGTCGGCCTGCTTCGGGCCGCGTCCGCCCGCGTCGCCGCTCTCTTCGGCTATGCCCTCGTCGAGCGCCGTCACCCGGCAGCCAGTACTCTTCAACTGCGCCCGCAGTGCCTCGAACGCGGCGCGGTCGTCTTTCTTCAGCACTGCGAGCCGCTTCAGGACATCGGGCGCAAAGGGCGCGCGGGGATCGGTCCTGGTCTTCTCGACGAGGCCTTCCAGCGGATCGCAAACTTCCTCGGCAGCGTTGATGGCGGCGCTGATCGGATCGCCATTGTCGACAACATCCGGCGTGCTCATCACATGCCCTCCTCGATGCGGGCAACGCCAGCTCTCAGGAGATCGTTGAAATCCATTCCCTGCGGCGGGCGGGCGATGCGCACGCGGCGTCCCTCCCGCTTCCATCGCCATGCGCAGTCACGCGCCGCCGCCTCGCCAGCATCGTCTCCATCGGCGAGCACAATCACCTCGCGGACTTGGCTCGGCAGATCGAGAGCACGCAGCCCTGAGGTCGACAGCGCCGCCCAGGCCGGATGGCCGGTTGCTTGCATGGCGGCGAGGCAGGTCTCCATGCCCTCGCCCACCATCAGAATGTCGCCGGGCGTAGCGAGTCGCACTGCGCCGCCGTGGCAGGGTCCGAACATCATCTTCTGCGGAATGACCGGCGCCTTACCGTTACCGTCGAGGGCGAGGAAGGTACGGTGGATCGCAAGCGGCATGTCGTCGGACCCGCGCGTCACTAGCGCGACCATCGCCGGCCAGATGCCGCCCGAAGGATGTTTCAGCCCCGCATGGAAGCGGAGCGTCGGCGGCGGTGAAAGATGCAGGCCACGCGATACGAGATAGGTCTCAATTAGCGTGCCAACTGCCGGCGTCGCAGACGTCCAAATGGCAAGCGCCGTCTCGGTGCGCTTGGCGCCGTCGCGGTCCGGCTGGCTCGTGGCAACGGCCCGCGGCGCGAAGCGGGTGAATCGGTGCGGGCCGCTTTCCGTCCACAGACCGCGCGACCTAAGAGCCGCAATCACCTGCTCCTGATCGCATCCGGCATGGCAACGCACCAGCACTTTGCCGTTGTCAGCATCAGTGATCGACAGACTAGGCTCGCGATCCTCGTGGGCCGGACACAATGCCATCCACGCAGAACCCGACTTGTGACCACCGAGCGCCTTTGCAACAGTTTCAGCGGTCATCGACGGGCCTTGCCGC
>Ga0126376_10000668_pt1 | contig 17249 bp, 13 predicted proteins | sample PanSoiMetPlot_15_FD_92760 | JGI IMG/M metagenome (GOLD analysis project Ga0126376, IMG submission 92760) | Tropical forest soil microbial communities from Panama - MetaG Plot_15 | ecosystem: Environmental > Terrestrial > Soil > Tropical forest > Bulk soil | place: Panama | collected 2016-02-17
ATCTTTTCTTCAAATCGGCAGGTTGGGACTCGAACGTAAAAGATTTCCCACGAGGTCCTTTGCCTGAGTGTCGCTGATGTTGTTGAAGTTGTCGGAATACGCTTTGATTACCTGCACGCGGTCGTCATTCAACTTTTTGAGGTCAGCCTCGTACGGTTTGTAGATCGGCCAGAATGCAGCGGAATCTTTATCGCTGAACTGCATGGCTTCACTAATGATCGCTGCTTTGTCTCCGCGAATATCGGAGCGAAGCGCCTCTATCGCCGAGTCCAAATCGCTTGGCTGAGAAGCCGCAGCCTGCGCAAAACATGTCGCGCAGGCTGCCAACACTGCACCAAGCAATATCGTGGATTGAACCCATTTCAGGCTTGGTTCATTTTGGAACTGTCTCCCTTGAAGCTCATCGCCACGCCTACTCCGGTGAGCTTGAGGGTTTGATTGTCACAGGAGCCGTGAGCTCAAAGCTCAATGCAGATTCCGCCGGCAGGGAAATATCTCGGTTGCCGCCGGTAAATGCTGAGCCAACCGTTCCAGCGCCAGCTCCAACGAGGGCTCCAATGGCAGCACCTTTGCCGCCACCCGCGAGTCCTCCGATCAAAGCACCACCGCCAGCGCCTCCGCCGATCATCGCAGCTGTGCGCTTGCCTTTGCCTTTTGAATTTTGAGCTACCGCTGTGCTCTGAATTGGATAGTCGAGTCCATTCACGCGAAGGTCAGTGAGCTCCACTGCAAGGGTAGCCCCACCCTTAAATTTCCCGGCGGCATGAGCTTGTGTCACTCGGCCATAGGCAGTCGAGCCAGTCGGAACGACTGTTTTGCCGCCAATCATTACGGGCGCGGCAACTGATGCTTCAAAATGCTCTCCTTCCTGGCTTGTCTTTGATCCAAGAGCCTGTTGTAAGCGGACGGCAATCACAGTGCCTGCAGGTATCACCACAGGCTTGGGCTTTGGCTTTGGCGGAGGAGCTTGTGCCGCAGTCGAATGTGGAGCTGCTTGTGCACCAGTGGGAGACGAATCCACCTGTCTAACCGTCGGATCCGGAGTCGGCGCGGAAGCGGCCGCTGGTGCCGAAGTTTCTGGCGCAGGCTGAGCTGCAGAGGCTGCCGTATCGGGTGCTGGCTGGGAGGGTTGGGCCGAGCTGTCTGCCGAGGGCGCGGCTTGCTGGCTCGGACTCTTATGGCACGCGCCCAACACTAACCCGGCAGCGAGGACCAAAGTGATTGGGTAACGAATCGCTTTCATAGTTTTGCCTCGTCGCAAAAGGATAGGAGGCACATTCTGGCGCTGCGAACTGGTAAAGCTGACAGGTGAATGACATCAAAAACAGCAGCTAGATTTCCAGTCTGACAGTGGGGACCTGTTGGAAGCCCCAGTTGTCCCAGATGAAGCTTGGATTAAGGTTACGAACGGCGCCACGAACATGACACCAGCTTGCCGTCCTCGAGTAGTCATCGCCGACGATCATCCCGGCGCTCTACACGCCGTGATGGGCCTACTCGGCGTTGAGAACTTCCAGGTTGTCGCAGCCGTGCCAGACGGCGATTTGGCATTGGACGCCGTAGAACGATTTCATCCCGATTTAGTAATCCTGGACGTCTGCATGCCGCACATGGATGGTATTCACGCCGCGCGAGAGCTGAACAGCAAGGGGTTCGATGGTTCCATCATCTTTCTTACGGTTCAGGAAGACGAGGACTACCTCTCGGCGGCGTTCGCTGCAGGGGCACGCGCATACGTTCTGAAGCCGCGAATGATGACCGATCTTCTGCCGGCGATTGGAAAAGCTTTGGCAGGCAAGACCTTTGTTTCTGCGCCTACTTCTCACGCCTGAAAATCGTTCAGGAACTATTCGCAGTAGTCTCGTTGGGTTCTGGTACTTGTAACAGTTTCGTTGATTCTAAACATTGAGAAAATAGCGCTGCGCTGATTCGGGAAGAGGAGAAAAATTGTGAGAATCCCAGAAACATTGAGCGAGGCCGTCAGTCAGGCGAACGAGGAAATGCAGGCCACGCTTGCCGCGCTAAAGATGGTCCCCGATTTCATGCGCCTGGGAAACTTTCCCGACCACTGCGCTGGCCCCGTATGCTGGTGCCGTCCGCGAGTTGTCATTGGAGTGCAAGGATTCATGGTAGTCCACAAGGATCTTGCCAATGGCGAGTTTGACGGATGACCGCCGTCTTTAACTTAATCCCTCAGGTCTTTACCTCTTGTTGCCAGCGAGCAACGACGCTGTCTTGCGTGAACGTTAAGATGAACTTTTCTTAACGGTTGCTGTAGTTGTCTACTTCGCGAATCAAAAATTCTGAAGAAGGTCTTGGCGTTGCTTGTGATTGCATAAGCCTTCCTCTCGTTACTCGTTCTGAGTCGCAACATTCGAGCCCTTCGGATGGACTCGTCGGTCGAGTCTTTCACTTCCTGAAGAAACTCTCGGAAATGCCAGCAATTCCACAGGACATGGTTGCTCGACTCGCAAAGGACAGAATGGACTCCACGTCAGGCTTGTTCCGGCCCGGGCACAAGGCTCCCACTTCGGGAGTTTATGAGGTTCATCACACTGGTCATGCGATGGCACATCGCGTGACGATCCTTTATGACAATATGTTTCCCCACTGTGGAATTTGTGGCGACAAGGTGAGATTCGAACCAATCCAATCAGCGCTGTACGCATTTGCCCATCCGATGTTCAATCCGCAAGTCTAGATCACGCGTATTCTTTGCGCGTGCGGGATAATTTGTCGCAGGTTTAATGCGTCTGCGAATTCTCGCTGATGTTCTCGCGCGAAGATCCATTCACACTTTCGCGCGAAGCTGGCCCTGTGGGTTGGCGAGCGGAGCCGACCGGGCCTTCGAGTCCTAGTTCGGAACTATAAGGAATTAACACACGACTGACCATCTCGATCAGAGTCTCAACGTTTGGATAGTCCGGAAGTGGGAAATTTAATGCCATGCTACTCCTTAGAGTCTTGAGTATGGAGTAGGGATGTTTGCGCTTTGTGCTGTGGGAATTAGCAGCATGGTTACAGTTACTGGTACATCTGACAGTCGTTAAGCGGTCTACGTAGCACTACGCTTGCGTTCATCAGGCGCTCTTCTCGTTCTGGGTGACGCGTGACTTCGGCTACTGCCATCGGAATCTCGAGTGACATGGCATGGACTACCGCTCGGTTGTTCGAAGGGCTGCAACAAAGTGTCAAGACTGCGCTGATGGCAGAGGCACGCCGAATGGAAGTTTCTGCCAACGTGCAACTGTGCTCCGAAGGTGAGGCAGCCGCACAGTTGTTCTTGATCCTCAAAGGACAGGCGAAATACTGCCGACTGACCCGAGATGGGAAACAAGTCATCCTCTACTGGCTCGGACCCGGAGACACCTTCGGGCTGGGAACACTTGCCGCTGATCCAGTGCCATATGTCGGTAGCGCTTTCTCAGTTTCGGATTGCCAGATCGTCGCGTGGACTCACGCCAACATCCGGCGGCTCGCGCTCGCGCATCCTCAACTCGCATGCAACGCAGTCAGCATCGTGCTGCACTATCTGAGCGCAGGCGCAGAGCGACACTCGGGAATCCTGGGCAGTTCAGCCAAAGATCGCGTCGCGAAAGCGCTCATCGGCCTGGCCAAGCGCCATGTCAGTCCGGAAGGCATCGATCTTCACATCACCAATGAAGAGCTTGCATCGCTCGCTGACGTTAGTCCATTTACCGTGAGCAGAGTCCTCAATAACTGGAGTCGGCATGGCGCTCTGACAAAGCAACGAAAGATATTGCATATTCACGCCCCTGAAGCCCTTGTGAATCACGATCGCTAGAGTTAAGCCCCGTCCTGTGATTTTTGTCAGTAGTGAGTAGCCAGCCACAGGACGCACACTGCGAACCACTGTCAGAGGATGCCGCGAACGAAGCGTATGTCTTCTCGCTGTTCCTACTTCGCCGTCCTCGCCCAACTCGAACAAGAGGTCAGGAGTGATCTATGTACTTTCAAAATCTTGGGCTGCGCAGGTTCGTCGCTTTAACGCTCGCGCTGGTGGGCACGTGGTCAACGGTGAGTTGCAATAAGGGAAAGGAAAAAAGTAATGCACAAGCAGCTCCGGCCGGAGGAGTTACAACCGCTACGGCGCCTGTCACGAATGCTCAGCTGACTCCTGAATATCTGGATGAGCTCCTGGCGCCGGTTGCCCTCTATCCCGATGTGGTACTCATACAGATCCTCACTGCTGCGACCAATCCGCAGGAGGTTCTCGACGCGGGGAACTGGCTTATACAAAACTCCAATCTAGGTACCGACCAGCGGGTAGAAGCTGCGAAGCAAGTCGGCTTCGGCCCGAGCACCCTGGCATTGGTGCAGTTTCCCCAAGTCGTGGACATGATGTGCCAGCAGATGGACTGGACCAAGCAGGTCGGAGAGGCTTTCAAAACCGACCAAAAGGCAGTGTTGGCCTCGGCGCAACGACTGCGAAATGAGGCAGTCAACGCCGGATCTTTGCGGAGCACTCCTGAACAGACTGTGACCAAGGAGGAGCAGGGAGGACAGCAGGTTGTCGTGGTGCAGCCTGCCAACCCTGAAGTTGTTTACGTACCGCAGTACGACCCTGAGCAGGTCTACAACCCGCCGCCAGAATCCGTAGCAAGCGCACCACAGCAAGCAACTACGACCACTACACAGACAACAGAAGCACAAAGCTCGGGAGTGAGCACTGGAACTGCGGTCATGGCCTCGCTGCTCAGCTTTGGAGTCGGCATGGCGCTGGGCTCTGCGCTCCACCATGACGACTACTATTATCCCAATTGGGGATACGGCGCAGCCTTCTACGGTCCACGGCCCTATGTCCCCTCGGCTTACGCTTATCGTCCCGTTTACGGACCGGCTTTCCGTCCAGCGTATGGCTACGCTGCTCCCGCGAGGTATCCGTATGCCTACAATCGCGCGTATCGCGGGGGCAACAACAATGTCGTAATCAATCAGAACAACTACTACAACCGCTTTCACAACAATCAGAACATTAACAATCGAAACGCAAACATCAATCGCACCGGCTATAACGGCAACCTGGCAAATTCCCGTCCCGGCACTCGAGGAAGCGAGCAATGGCGAGGCCAAAGCACCTACGCTGGAGCGAATCGCCAGCCGGGTCGCAATGAGGGGTTAGGAGCCAATCGCCAGACAGCTCGCAACGAAGGACTTGGCGCGAATCGCTCAGAGCTTGGAGGGAATCGGTCCCAACTTGGAAGCAATCGTCCGCAGCCACTCGACCGCAGCGTTCAGCCGAGTGGATTGGCTGCAAACCGATCCAATGCAGGAGGCGGAGGACTCGCGGGGCGAACCAACAGCACGCAGCCGGCACACAATGCCAATTCGGAACCTCAGTTCTCGCGCAACCAGGATCAGGCGTCGCAGCGAACGGCTGCTGATCGCGGGTACGGAGGGGGCCAGCGGGAACAGCGGACGCAAAGCGAGCGCGGCAGCGCATTTTCGGGTGGCAGCGCGAGAGAGGAGCGAGAGGCGAGTTCCCGAGGACATCAGAGCTCTGCCGGAGGCAGCGCTCGGCGCGGAGGAGGACGACGGGGATGAGAACCACACCTAAAACTCGGACATTTTTTCTGCTTGCGTCTGCCATAGTTCTGATTTCACTTGCCCCAGCTGAGCAGTCGGCTCCTTCAAGCACTGACAACGGCCAAAGAACCTTTTCGTCGGCCAAGCATGCTGCCGATGCACTCTTTGAAGCGGCAAAGGCAAACGATCAAGGATTGATCCAGGTAATTCTCGGACCCGACGCAAACGACATAACTTCCTCCGGAGATCCGGTAGCCGATGAAAATGCCAGAACCTCCTTCGTAAAGAAGTACTCCCAAAAGCATGCGCTGGTGGCGACAGGGAAGGGAATGAAGGAGCTCCAAATCGGGAATGATGCCTGGCCATTTCCTATTCCACTTAAGGAACAAGGCGGGCGTTGGAGGTTTGACAGCGCTGCCGGCAAAGACGAGATTCTGGCGCGGCGAATGGGCGCAATGAGCTGGCTACGATTCGTTCCTGCCGGGCATTCGTTCAGGCGCAGCGTGAATACGCGCAGCAGTCTCGAGATGGAGAGCCTGCGGGACTTTACGCTACCCGTCTCCGCAGCGATCCAGGCAAGGAGAACGGCCTATATTGGGAAGCCAAAGAAGGGGAGACGCCAAGCCCATTGGGTCCGCTTTGGGCAGAAGCGACCTCGGAAGGTTATGGGCAGAGTGGCGGCAAGAATCCATTTCATGGATATTTCTACCGGCTGCTTACCGCCCAGGGAGCCTCGGCTCCAGGCGGAGCCAGGAGCTATCTGGAAAATGGAAAACTCAAACACGGATTCGCGCTGCTTGCCTTCCCCGCAGAGTATCGGGTCAGCGGGATCATGACTTTCATTGTGAGCCAGCAGGGGCGCGTCTATCAGCGGGATCTCGGGGCTAACACGAGTCAGGTCGCGTACCAATTACAGGAGTACAACCCGGACAAGTCCTGGAAGCTCGTGCAGTAGTCAGTCAGCGGTGTCCCGATATGGGAAAGAAGCACTGATCGAGCATCGGTGAAACTCCCTCGCTGATTCCCGTCGGCCGATTGCCCCCAGAGGAGAGGCTGCGCTCATGGGAATCAGCGAGGTGGTGCACTCACCCTAAGCCACCGAATCCCATCTCAGAACTGCCAGAAAATACAGAATTGCTTGAGTCATTCTACGTAAGACCTTCTCGGGTCCCTGTCACTCTTGCCAGTTACCTTCCCTGCGCATTATCGGATAGCTTTAGTATCGCTCTGCTTGCGCGCCACCGTCCGTCCTCAAGATTATGCAAATCAAAACCCGACGAAGAATTGAATGGTGTTTGCTTGGATTCGGCATCTTGTGTCTCGCGATCTATGCATTTGCGCGTCTGCACGGAACGTTGGGAACAAAAATCGCTGAGTGGCGCTTTGAGAGTGATTCTGCTGAGTCCGCCCCGGCTGGCAGCACGCGACCTCGACAGTTGGCCTTTAAAGGCGACCTCGCCGATTACAGCATCTGGTCGGAGAAGCGGGTTGCTGCTTATAAGCAAACGTTGGCGATGAAGTTCGATCCGCCACTGGCGATGCTCAGGCTTCCCAAACTGAAACTCCAGGTGCCGGTGTTTAACGGTACGGACGAGCTGGTGCTCAACCGCGGCGCAGGCAGAATCGAGGGCACCGCTATGCCGGGCGGCGCCGGGAATCTTGGAATTGCGGCTCATCGCGATGGGTTCTTCCGCTCCTTAAAGGATGTGGAGGTCGGTGACAAGCTCGAGCTGGCGACTCTTGAGGGAATCATTACGTATGCAATCGACGACATAGAAATTGTCTTTCCCGATAATGTCTCCGTACTCCAGCCTCGTCCGCGACCATCTGTAACGCTGGTGACTTGCTATCCGTTCTACTTCATCGGTGACGCCCCGCAGCGCTTCATCGTGCACGCCTCTCAGATTCGCGATGACCGAATCCCAACTTCCGCCACCGCAGCCGTGCAGACAGCATCGGGAGCGCGCGAAGTTGCGCGGTAGAACATGACACGCTGGAAGCCGTATAAACGTTCCCCCGGTCCTTCAGCCATCCTCGTCGCTGCCATCCTGCTCTGTGGGACCCTGACCCTCCAAGCTGGTGGCAAGCTCGAGGTTGGCTGGGACAAGAACGCAGACTTTACCAAGTACCGCACCTACGCCTGGGGGGACCATCCGGGAACTACACGTCCCTTTGTGGGAATTGAAATCAGAGCCAACGCCGACGAACAGCTCAAGATGAAAGGGCTGACCATCGACAAGGACCACCCCGATCTGATTCTCAACTTTTACGGTCAGGTCGATTCCATGGATTCAGTTCCCGCTTCAGATCCTACGTACGCGGCCGTTGGAGGCACGCCATTACAAGGCACCACGATGTGGACGAATAACAGCATAGGAACGGTCGTCTCTGTCGCAAAAGGCTCACTTCTGATTGACATGCGCGATGCATCTACGAAGCAGTCTGTCTGGCGGGCCATGGCCAAAGGCACGCTCAAGGAGAAATCCTCGGAACTCCAAAAGCAGGTCCAGACTTCGGTCGCCAAGATGTTTCAGGATTTTCCTCCGTCGAAAGCTACGAAGTGAATTTCTCGCCGGAGCCGCTCACCTTCCGCGATTTTGCCGTTTCCCGAATTGAGTCACCGCAACTTTCGAAAATCCCATCAGATCCCTGGAGATCCCAGGAAACCCTAGGGATATCCCATCCTGATCCCTGTGGATTTCTCTGGGATATCCCATCAGAAGATCCCTTCGCAACCGTCGTCCCAATCGCCGTCCGGCAGATTCTTGCTTACGCTTTGCAGAACCTGGAGGAGAAGCTTGCCATACTGCACAGGGATCGTCATCGTCATCACTCTTCTCGCCAGATCCAGATAGGCGATCTGCAGACTGCGCTGATCTTCTATGTCGGCAGTTGCTGACGTTCATCATGAATCATCTGATGGAAGAAGAAGAAGCAGTAACTCTTGCCTCCAACAGCCGGCGAGCCGCATTGAATGCCCCTGGCCTTAGTGTGCAGACAGCGCTTAGCCTCATTTGCCTTCTTCAAATGCTCGAGCTTCTGTGCGCGATACGTAAGCTCGCCTACTCCTACTTGCAGCTCGATATTGCGGCCAAGAGCTTCAAAAAGATCGATGCCTTCCTCTAACGACCCGAGCTCAGGAATGTCGTCAACTTTCTGCTGATCGATCGCAGGCGGCGGGGTTTGGTCGATCTCATTCGGATCTTCGCGTGGCCGCGGCACCTGTTGCGGAGCTAATGGTTGCGCACCATGAGCAATGGGACGGCACTGGATACCCATACGGCTTGAAAGCAGAATCGATACCTCTAGGTGCGCGGATAATTGCTGTTCTGAATGCTTTCGACAACATGTTTTTTTCGGCAGGGACAATCGCTCGAAGCCGCGGCGGAAGAGATTACCAGTTGGGCGGGGACAAAGTTCGATCCACGAATAGTCGAGGCTTTCCTGCGCGTCCCGGCGGCGAATTGGCGAGACATTGGAAAGGAAGCTGAGGCGTATCACGGACTTTCACTGAGGTAACTTTCCTTCTTACCCTGGTGCTCTCCTAGTAGTAATTCCGCTGGCCCGCACTTAGCTTCTGCGCGTGGAGTCTGAGCAATGACCTACGGAGAAAATCTTAGAGCAGGTCAGAAGGAACTTCTACGACTATCAGTCGTAGACTTCGTGTACATATTGAGTCCCCCATAATGTTCACGCCCTGCTCCGCACGGCGGCGAAGGCTAATTGTTTCTCCAAGGTTTCCTCGGGGATTTTTCCTAGAACGGCGAGCTCGCCCCAGCGAAGAGGAGAAGATTTCCACTACCGTTAAGGAATTTTCACGACATCTTCCAGGGCTGAGTTGTCGTACTATGCCAAGCTGAGTTTCTGGATTGCGCCTGAGGGACCTTCCCCAAAAGACCCCAGTAGCAGCCGGTTCTCGATTACGCAGCAGTTTCCCCTCGCGTTTGCGAGATTCCGTTTCCCCTGGGGTGGCTATGAGTTCTGTGCGCGCAGTAGCTCGGATACTGGTTTGCCTGTGTCTGACTTCTCTCTCGATTTCCATCGGCGCTGTAGCCCAGGTTGCGCCGAGTTGCTCCGTTTCGCCTTCCCCATCTAGCGGTCAGGCGCCCCTGCCGGTCACCTTTACAGTGCAGTGTCCCTCAGTCAGCCCGGCAGCCGGGGCAGTTTTCCAATCAGCAAGCGTTGACTTTGGCGATGGGATTTCCAGTTCCGGCGTGACTTCAACATTCACGCTTTCTCACACCTACGATCGGCCGGCCTTATCCGAACTCACTCCAGCGCCTTTCGCGGTGAACGTGGTCGCCACTTATTTGGACAACAGCACCGTCAAGGGCCAGACGAACGTGACAGTCAGTCCGATGCCTGCCGGGTCTGCGCCGGCAAAGGGAGATCTCTACATCGCCGGGACAGCAGGAACGATCGAACGTCGCAAGCCAGATGGAACGCTTGTCCAGGTGCTGTATATCGGCGTAAACGACACAATTGGTGGACTAGCACTCGACAGTACCGGCAGGTTATTTGTAACCGACCTCGGCCCGCCTCCTAATTCGAACCCAGTCAACAATCTGTTTGTCTTCGATCAAAACGGGACTCCGCAAGCCTTCGGTGCTCAGAGTACGCCAGCCGGCTCAATCGCATTCGATCGCATCGGGAACATTGTGACCGGCGGAACCAACCCTAACCTTGGACCTCTGATCGATCACTACTCGAAACCCTCTACGTCGCCGCAGCAGTTCTTTCCCACCGGGACTGCGTCACCCGTCAAGTGGATCGATCTGTTCGGCGATCAGTGCAGCGTCTACTACTCCTTCGGCAGCAAGGCGATAAACAGGTTTGATCTCTGCCAAAATGCCGAGCTGGCGGCTTTTAGCACCGCGGCTCCGGGCCGAGTCGTAAATGATTTCCGTATCCGCCCAAACGGCCAGGTTGTAGTTGCGAACGAAGACAAAGTGACGCTGCTGAATCCCGATGGAACATTCGCTTCGAGCTTTGGCACAGGATCTCCGAGCTTTAATGCGGTAGCCCTCGACCCGGATGGCACATCCGTCTGGGTCGGCGACAAGACTGGGCAAATCTTCCACTTCGACATCGCGACTGGACAATCGCTGCTGGCAAAACCAATTGTGACGAACTTCTCTTCGGTGAATGGTCTCGCATTGGTTGGAGAAATCCGAGCCGGAACGCTTCCAGCTCCAACTTGCACGCTGTCGGTAACCCCAAGCGCTGGGGTCGCGCCGCTCATGGTGACAGCAAACGGCAGTTGCCAGTCCCAGAACGGTCCCATCACGACATACTCGATCAATTGGGGCGACGGCACGTCAGACGCAGCCAATAGCGCCACCCACGTTTACAGTGCGCCTCAAAGCTACACGGTTATTTTGACTGGAAGTGATGCGAGTGGATCTGCAGGCTCAACGAAGCAGACCGTAAACGTGAATCCAGCAGTGACGTGCACGTTGGGCATTAGCCCGACGGCAGGTGTTGCGCCACTTAGTGCGACGCTTACAGCGAGCTGCTCCTCTTCCAATGGTGCCATCAGTAATTATCATTTTGATTTTGGCGATGGGACCCCAACTGTGGATGGCACGGCTGCAACTGTTTCACACCAGTATGGCACTCCCGCTAACTATACTGCGACGGTCACAGCCACAGACATAAAGGGCGCTACCGCGAGCGCTTCAGCCACAGCAGTTGTCGTCACGACGGGCACACCTTTTTGCTCATTGAATGTGTCTCCGATCAGCGGAGCCGCGCCGTTAACAGTGACTGTTAATGGCGTGTGCTCTGATCCCAATCAGAATTTCTCAGGTGGACAGATTTCTTTTGGAGATCGCGCGACTTCAAACTTCTCTACATCGACTCCTCCTCCGATCTCCCATGTCTACGACAGATCCGGAACCTTTCAAGTATCTATCTCCGGGTCTTATGTCACAGGCCCCAATGCCTTCTCTTTCCTAAACGTTACCGTCAGGCCGTTTGTGCCGACTGGTCCACCCGCGACTGGAGATGTCTACGTTTCCGGGAACAACGGAGCCATCGAAGTACACAAGCCGGATGGAACTTTGTCCAACATACTGGCTGTTACTCGAAATGACTCTCTCGGTGGAATGGCATTCGACACGAACCACACATTGTTCGTCGCCGACGCCAGCGGGGGCGATGACAGTAGCTCACCGAACGCCTGGTTCTTTGATCAGGGCGGGAACCCGCAAACCTTCACGAGTGACTTCCGGACTACAGGAATTAACTCAATAGCGTTCGACAAGAACGGCATTGCGTACATCGGTGGCGTGGCGAACGCGGCAAACGGAGCGGCGATCATTGCCGTTGATAGCGCGGGAAATCAGACTCAAATTTTTGCCGTAGGTTCCGATCAGACGCCTCCAAGCACATTCGTCAAGTTCCTGGACTTGGCGGCGGATCAGTGCACCGCTTACTACACGTTGGCAACTACCAGTATTAAGCGCTTCAATGTCTGCACTAACCAACAGCTGGCTGATTTCAATCAGGCAGCGTTACCCGGCAAAGATGCAGAAGAACTTCGGATTCGTCCGAATGGCGAAGTGTTTGTAGCTGACAACTCGTCGGTAGTGCGACTGGATGCGAACGGAAAGCAGATTCAAACCTATACCTCAACTGGGGGAATCAGCTTTTATTCGCTGGCTCTGGATCCGGACGGAACGTCGTTCTGGACCGGTGACGCCTCCGGAAATGTTTACAGGTTCGACATCGCGAGCGGAAAGCTGCTGAAGCAGTTCTCCACGAATCTCGGAACAACAGATGGCATCACGCTGTTCAACGAAATCCGCGCAGCCACCAATCCTGGCCCGAGTTGCACGCTCAGCGTCTCTCCGGCGACGGTACCTGCAGGACTACTCGTCACCGCCAATGGGAGCTGTGCGGGGTCGTCCACCAACAAGCTTGATTTTGGCGATGGAACCGTTCTCCAGAACACAAGCGGAACTAACAGTTACTCCTCGCCTGGAACATTTACGGTTACGTTGACTGGAACCGACAACAACGGCGTGTCCAATGTCGTGACGCAAACGGTTACGGTAACCGCCAACCAGCCGCCCGCATGCACTTTGACGGTAACTCCTGCGAGCGGCCCACTTCCGCTGAGTGTCAACGCAACCGGTAACTGTACCGATCCGGAACAGGACATCACGAGCACGAGTCTGGATTTCGGAGACGGCACCGTGATCAGCGGCGCAGTCAGTGGCGCTCACACCTATCCCAATGCGGGAACCTTCACGGTTAAAGTCACTGCGACTGATATAGCGAACAATACGACCTCGGCGACGCAAGTCGTAACCGTTGCTCCCAACCTGCCACCGACATGTACCTTGACGGTAACTCCAACCAGTGGGCTCACGCCGCTCAATATCATTGCGACCGGAAGTTGCCGCGATCCTGAGAATGCCTTGGCCAGCACGTTGCTGGACTTCGGAGATGGCACAACGCAGGCGGCTCCGAGCGGAACGCATACGTATACCAAAGCGGGAACGTTCACCGTCACGCTGACCGGAACTGATGCCGTTGGTCAGAAGGGTACGGCGACTCAAACTGTCACCGTAGGCGCAAACACTGCGCCCACCTGCACTCTGACGGTAAATCCAACCACTGGCGCCGTCCCGTTGCCAATCACTGCAACGGGTAACTGCGTCGATGCTGAGAACAACATCGCTACAACTGTCCTCGACTTCGGCGACGGCACTACGGCTAATGCGGCGAGCGGAACGCACACTTACAATGCAGCGGGAACCTTCACTGTAATGGTCACCGCAACCGATGCGTTGGGGCTTTCCGGTTCTGCGTCGCAGACTGTGACAGTGACTGTGAATAACTTCCCGCCGGGCCTGTTCGTGGGCATCAATCCCGGGACGATTAAGCGGTTTGCACCGGACGGAACATTGCTCCAGACGCTCAGTACCAGTTTGGGCGGAACCGTTGCGGGAATGGGCTTCGACAAGGCTGGAAATCTGTACGCTACCGATTTCACCGCAGGCAACATCAGTAAGTTCGATCCCAAGACTGGCACGTTGATCGGAACATTCGGAAGCGGCTTCAATTGCCAGCCGGAGACGATTGTCTTCGACGGAGCTGGCAATGCTTTCGTCGGACAGCAAGGTTGCTCGCGACAGATCTTGAAGTTTAGTCCAAGTGGTCAATTATTAAAGTCCTTCACCGTCACGACTGAGGGGCAGGGAAGCGACGATGTTGACCTCTCGGCCGACAACTGCACGCTGCTCTATACGTCGGAGGGTCAGTCGATTCTGCGTTATGACGTTTGCCGCGATCAGCAGATGACGCCTTTCGCCATTGGCCTGAAGAAGGCGCTGATGTTGCGCATTATTCCCGACGGAGGCGTGATCGTTGGCGACTTGACGGATATCATTCGCTTCAACAGCTCGGGTCAGCAGGTGATGACGTACACCGCTTCCGGCGAGCAGTGCCTGTACTCGATCACGCTCGATCAGGATGGAACTTCCTTCTGGGCCGGCGATTACTGCAGCTCGAACATCTATCGCTTCGATATTGCTTCGGGCAGGCAGCTTGCGAAGTTCAATTCGGGAACGCCCAGTGGATCGGTGTTCGGTTTGGCGATTTCCGGAAGCGGGTTGAACGTGGCAGGACTAGGGAACGCAGGCAACATCTCTACTTCTCCGCAGAGCGCTTCCTTGCCAGCAGGGCAATCGGCGACGTTCACCGTCTCGTTCACTCCAAATGCGGCGACTGCCGGACGAACGCTCGTGCTTTCTTGCGCCAATCTGCCGCCTGGCCTCGCATGCTCGTTCACTCCACCGACTATCACATTAGGTGCAGTGGGAACCACGACTACAGCAACGCTGACCATTTCGCGAACTACGACTGCGGCCCTGCTGCATGCGAGTTCGCCTTGGATGTTGGCGTCTTGGATGGGCATGGTGCCGGCGATCGTCCTGGTTGGACTCCGTTCTCCGCGTCGCCGTCGCGGCTCCATGATGTGGCTTGGCATGATTGTTGCTGGCGCGGGAATCTGGGCCGGTTGCGGAGGTGGCGGAATGAGCAAGTCGACCACTCCGGTTGCCACGCCGCAAGGTACGTACACCGTCATCGTCGTCGGCAATGCAAGCGGGATGCAGGCTTCCACAACCGTTAATTTGACTGTTCAGTAGCGCAGTGCAAAGAGGCTAGATTGATGATCAATTGCATGCAGCTGAGAAGTTATCTCTATCGCTGTACAGCCGTATTGTTGTGTTTCTTGCTCTCGCCTTTGTCGGGCTTCTGTTATCAAACCGGCAGCTCGGGACAGCTCGCTGGTGCGGTATCCGCGCTTGACCAGGCTGCGACCCGCAACGGGTCTCCGCTTGCGATTCGTGATCAGCTGCAGTGGAACGATCAGCTCCAGACAAACAATACAGGACGTCTCCGAGTGAATCTGCGAGATGGTTCGATTCTCAGTTTGGGATCGAACAGTCAATTGCGTGTGGTCCAGCACGACGCGACTGCACAGCAGACGACGCTCGAGCTTCTGTTTGGGCGTCTGCGGAGCCAGGTAGTTAAGCTGACGCAGCCTAATTCAAAGTTCGAAGTGCGGACTCCAACTTCTGTCGCCGGAGTCATCGGAACTGACTTCCTTCTCATCGTAACTGCAGACCGCACGACTCTGATTGTCTTTAGCGGCGTCGTGCAGATCACTCCGTTGAATGGACCAGGCGGAGCGCCGAACCAATCGCAGTCCGTGAATGTAAATCCAGGACAGCAGGTTGAAGTGACGACTTCCGGAGTCGGACAGGTCGGTCCGATAACACAGCAGGCAATTCAGCAAGCTATTCAACAAACCGCCATTAGCCGCGCCGGATTAGCGGCCGGATCCAACGTTGGCGTTCAGACCACCACCAGCATCTTGCGAACCGTGCTGATCGCCGTCGGTTCGGTCGCAGCAGGTGCTGCGGCGGGAGTTGCGGTCGCCAACTCGCAGCACAACTCAACGCCACCACCAAAGCAGCCCTCTGGCCCCGGAATTCCGCCGCAATAGCAGCTGGTAGAGACGCAGCATGCTGCGTCTCTACCAAACCCTCGCTACAAAGCTTTACATAACTGCCGCCGCCTGTTTTGTATTGTCCAATCAGCCCTGGTTGCTCGTGTTTCGCCTAACAATGCAGAATGCACAGGGTTTCTCATGCGCAATTCGCGCTAAAGCTTTTCGGAGGACAACAGATGTTCCAACGCGTTTATTCGCTTCGGCGTGCCTTGTTCGCCGTTCTTGCAGCTGGATTAGCTCTCTCGATAGGAGCGCAGGCCGAGCAGCCGGGACGGGAAGAGATTACCAACGGCGCTCCGATCTTCCCAAACGTTCTCGCGCCTTACAAGGCCCACAATGTACCGGAACCTAATCTTACGAACTCAGCGCGACTAAACAGCGTGCTCCAAAATGGGAACATAATGCTTTCGCTTGACGGTGCGATTGCGCTGGCGCTCGAGAACAATCTGGACCTGGTGATCGCCCGGTATAACCTTCCCGTCGCCGATACAGACATTCTCCGCACCAAGTCAGGTGCCAACGTTCGAGGCGTAAACACGGGAATCGTGCAGGGAACTCCGGGGGCGGGCATCGGTGGAATCGGAGGCGGAGCTACCGGAGGCGGCGCCGGTGGAACCGTCGCTGCAGCGGGTGGCGCAGGTACTGGAACCGCTGGAATCGTTTCGTCGACCTTAGGAGTTGGTCCACCAATCGATTCCTTCGATCCGATTGTCACGTCCAGCCTGGGGATACAGCACAGCGACATTCCCCAGGCGAACACAGTGACCACCGGCGTTCCCGCGCTTCTTCAAAACAGTGGAACGGCAAACTTTGGATATCAGCAGGGATTTGCCAGCGGCACGCTTTTCAATGTCACATTCAACAATTCGCGAGTTACTACGAACAGCATCCGCACATTCCTGGTGCCACAACTCAATTCCAACTTCCTGTTCCAGTTGCGACAGCACGTTTTGCAGGGATTTGGATTCGCTTCCAACCGGCGCTTTATCACGATTGCGAACAACAATCGTGAGATCGCCGATGAAGCTTTTCGTCAGCAGGTGATTTTCACTGTTACGCAAATTGAAACTCTTTACTGGAACTTGGTCACAGCGTACGAAGACGTGAAAGCAAAGGAGCGGGCGGTTGCGTCGGCTCAACAGTTGGAGGACAACAACCGCAAGCAAGTGCAGGCCGGCACCATCGCGCAAATCGAGATCGTAAACGCGCAGGCGCAGGTTGCATCGAGCCAACAGGCGCTTATTACGTCGCAGACGAACCTGCAGCTCCAACAATTGCTCATGAAAAATGCGATCACGCGGAATGAGAACGATCCAGTGATTGCCAACGCGGGTGTGATTCCAACTGACAGGATTCAGCTACCGGCTTCAGAGCCCGTGTTGCCAATTCAGGACCTGATCAACGACGCGTTAACCCGGCGTCCGGAATTGACCCAGGCTCGCATTGATCTGACCAATCGCAACATCAGCAAGCGATCGGCTCGCAATGCTTTGTTGCCGACCGTTGATCTCGTAGCGAACTACGGCGGCAATGGATTGGCGGGAGTGTTGAATCCCAATTCCACTTCGATCACGACGCCAGTAGCTACGGCTAACGGCGGCTATCCGGATGCGCTTGCTGCGACGGTGGATCATCCGACGTACTTTGTCGGTTTTACTGTAGACATCCCCATTCG
>Ga0126376_10000670_pt1 | contig 17238 bp, 20 predicted proteins | sample PanSoiMetPlot_15_FD_92760 | JGI IMG/M metagenome (GOLD analysis project Ga0126376, IMG submission 92760) | Tropical forest soil microbial communities from Panama - MetaG Plot_15 | ecosystem: Environmental > Terrestrial > Soil > Tropical forest > Bulk soil | place: Panama | collected 2016-02-17
ACTGGCGGTCATCTACGAAGGCGTAGAGAACCCCATTCAGATCACAGGCGAGGAAAGAAAAAAAGCGAGAGCGCTTTGGGAAGTTGGGGAAGAAGAACAGCTTATTGGCTGTGTCGGCGTGCTTTCATGGGACAAGGGGCACGAATTTGTGATCCGTGCGCTTGCGAGCGTGCGAAAAGAATTTCCGCGTTGCAAGTTGTTGCTGGCTGGCGATGGGCCGTCGCTTGGTCAATTGCGGGCACTCGCAGGAGAGCTAGATCTCGGCGACGCCGTGATTTTCGCGGGATTTGTGAAAGATATCGCTTCCGCATACCGCGCGGTCGATGTATTCGTCTTTCCGTCGCTATTTGAAGGTTTGGGAACTTCCTTGCTGGCGGCGATGGCAAATGGCGTGCCTTCAATAACTTTCTTCGGATGCGCACTAGGCGAAATTGTGGAGAATGGGAAAACTGGAATACAGGTGGAAGCAAAGAATTCAGGGCAGATTGCCGAGGCCATTCTTCAGCTGCTTGTGAATCCCCAATTCGCGGCGCGAATGGGGGAAGCAGGGCGGCGAAGCATCGCCGCGAAGTTTTCCGCGGACCGCATGGTGGACGAAACGCTGCGGCTTTACCGAAAAGTTCTCGACGAACCGAATATCGGCTAAGGGGCTTGCGCGGACCGCAAATTCTGTAAGAGAGTATGGCAAATCGGGAACGGAGTGAATCATGAGAATTGTTGCCAGCCTTTGTGTGATTGCATTTGGATTTTCGTTCTCTGTAATAGCACAGGTAAAGAAACCTTCGGACAAGCCGGCGGACTTGTCGCTCACGGCGGTAGGACGGCAGCATCATGCGATTCATACCTCGAGCGCTGCGGCGCAGGATTATTTCGATCAGGGGATCACGCTGCTCTATGGCTTCAACCATGAAGAAGCCGCCCGAGCGTTTCAAAGAGCCGCGGAGCTCGATCCGAAATCGCCGATGCCTTTATGGGGCATCGCCATGGCCGTCGGGCCGAATTACAACCTGGACGTAGATCCAGAACGCGAGAAGATTGCGTTCGAAACAATACAAAAAGCTTCAAAGCTAGCGGAAAACGCACCACGTGTTGAACAGGACTATGTCACGACGCTGATGCTTCGTTATTCGAACGACGCGAAGCCGGATTACAAGAAGCTGGCGAATATTTATGCGATGGGGATGCGCACGCTTTCGCGCAAATATCCGGAAGATTTGGACGCTGCGACGATGTACGCGGAAAGCTTGATGAATTTGAATCCGTGGAAACTGTGGTCGCTCGACGGAAAACCCGGTGAACACACGGAAGAAATTGTGCGCGTGCTGGAATCAGTGCTGGCACGCGATCCAAATCACGCCGGTGCAAATCACTATTACATCCATGCTGTAGAGGCCTCACCGAATCCGGAGCGCGCGTTGCCCAGCGCCGAACGGCTGGAAGCGCTGGTGCCGAAGGCAGGCCACTTGGTGCACATGCCAGCGCATATTTACGCGCGTACGGGAGATTTCACGCAGGCAGTGGAGCGAAACGCGGTCGCGGCGAAGGTGGACAAAGCTTATGCGGAAGAAGCCGATCGCGCGGGGAGCTTGTACGATCTGATGTATCACAGTCACAACGAACATTTTCTTGCAATGGCGGCTTCCATGCAGGGGCGATACGCAGAAGCGAAGAAAGCCGCCGACGCGCTCGTCTCACGTTTGATGCCCCACGTGAAAATGATGCCGATGCTGGACGGCTTCCTCACGACGCCGCTCTGGGTGGATGCTCGCTTTTCTAAATGGGACGCGATCCTCGCGCGACCGGAGCCTGCGTTGGATTTGGCGGAAACTCACTTAATGTGGCGATACACGCGGACACTTGCTTTCGCCGCCCAACACGATGCAGGAAAGGCCGCAGCGGAATTCGCCGCTTTCGAAAAGGAAGCAAGCACAATCCCTGATGGAACGCCTCTTGGAATGCAGTCATCCTCGAAGTCTGTCCATGCCGTCGCAAAGGAAGTGCTTGCGGCACGGCTCGCAGAGGCACAGGGCAAGCAGGACGATGCGATCAAAGGTTGGCAGGCCGCAGTGGAGGTGGAAGACAAGCTTGCATACAACGAACCGGCGGATTGGTATTACCCGGTGCGCGAATCGCTTGGAGCTGCATTCTTGAAGGCCAACAAGCCGTATGACGCAGAGATGGCATTCCGCGAAGATTTGCGGAGAAATCCGCGTAATCCCCGCTCGTTGTTTGGATTGCGCGAAGCACTTGCGGCCCAGCAATCGGACACGGACGCCGCTTGGGTGGACCGACAATTCAAGGAGTCCTGGAAGAGCGCAGATGTGGGGCTGAAACTCGGGGATCTCTAAACAGCGAAAAAAACCTTCCAAAAAAAACGGAAGCGCCGAATGCTCCTTCTCAAGTCACTCGGCGCTTCAGCTTACTGCAAAAATCTTTGCGCTAGTTTCATTCTTCACACTGTTCCGGTCGTTCCCTCCTATCCGCTACGCCGTTGGGCCAAGCTATCTAGCGTTCTGAACAATCCATCGCCCCTGGCTTTCGAGAAACTCCACGCCAATTGCAAAGCCGTCGCCTTGCAGAGGTTGGCAGTAGGCCACTCGAGCTGAGGAACGAAACTCTCCGTTGCGCGCCGTGAGCATGAGCCGGTCGTCTGGCTCCCACCTGCGCACGCTCACGACGCGAGCGCCTCTCGCGCTCACATTCTCCGTGAACGTTGATTCCGCGCCCGGCACTTGCCGGTTCCCTTCGAGAAAAACACCGATTTCCATAGGAATCCGGTTTTCCGTGCGGTGGAAGGGATAAAGGCGGCTGCGAAGTGGCGTCATGGCATCGGCTCACAGGCACGCCGCAATTCGCGACAAGTTATGGACGCTGCTTCCGCGATGCTTCATGCGGTAGAGCGCGCGATCCGCCGCAGCGAGAAGTTTTTCGGGCGTATCGCCGTCTTCAGGAAACGCGGCTACACCGGCGCTTGCGGAGAGCGCGGGCGTTTCGGTTTCAGCGGCCATGCGCTCTCGGATGCGCGAAACAATGCGCGCAGCGATGTCGCGGCCCGCTTCGGGCAATACGATGGCAAATTCGTCTCCGCCATAGCGAGCAGCGGTGTCAATGGCGCGGCTGTGATTGCGCAGGACTTTGCCAAGGCGGACGATGGCTCGGCTTCCTGTCAAGTGGCCGTACTGATCGTTGATGGCTTTGAGGCCGTCCATGTCAAAAAGCACAACGCTGAAAGGACGCTGAGTGCGGCGCGAGCGATCCAATTCAGCTTCCATAACGCTGATGAGGCGGCGGTAATTGGCAAGTCCGGTGAGCGGATCACTGACGGCGAGCGTACGAACTTGATCAAACAAGCGGGCTTGATCCAATAACGCGCCGCAAAGCATGACGACATAGCCCGCGGTTTTGCTCAGCTCCGCGAGGAAGAATGGACCATCGAGAAGATGGCGAGAAAAAGCGGCAGCAATGTGGCAGGCCACGTTGAGCGAGGCCACGATGAAGAGTGAGTAGTCGTAAAGCGAGCCGCCATTCTTCTCTTTGCGAAAGCGGCGCCGAAACGCAAGCGCGGCGAAGAAAAACAAGACCGCAGGAAGCAAATCCCACGGACGCGAAATAACCTGCAAAGCCTGAGGAATCGGCGCAGCCGGTGCGGCGAGAAACGCAGCGCTCGTTGCATAGGCAGCAAGCGCGACAACCAGGAGAGCGCCAGCAATTTCTTTGCTGGGCTGGCGAGCCGTAGGCATAAAGCGTTCGACGGCGAGAGCTGCAAGCAACAAAACTGCAAGAAGCGTGCGGCTGACCATCCACCCCAGAGGAATCTGCGCGAGTACCGCCGGCGGCCATGCGTGAAGTGCGCCGTTAAAGTTGAAGTAGCCGACGGTCTCAATCATTCCGGAGAGCACGAAACCGAAGGCGAGAATCAATGCAGTGCGATCATGGGTCCCGCGGAACCGCACAAGTGCGTTTGCCGCATAGCAGAAACTAAGTAGCGTTCCGCCAATTTCAAAGTAGAGATAAGCCTGGGACGTCCCCGTGTAGTTCTCGCTGCGCAGATAGAAGATCGCGCCGAGATAGATGAGAAGAAGGGCAGAGATGGCCGCGACAAAACCGGCGGAAGGCCGCTTCCGAAGAACCCCGATGATTTTGGCCCAATCTCCCACGAATTCCCCCAACTGCGGACAAAAATAGGACAAACCCGGGAAATGCACGTTAGTGCCCTTTTTAGGCGCAAAGTCTCGCGCTGTAAGTTATTGAGGTTTAATGCTTTATTCGAGATGAAACAGAAGCGGACGGATTTTGTCGCTTAGCGAGACAGGCAAGATTCGCGCGCTGAGACGCCAATGACAAAATATGGCATTTGTTTCCAGTAGGTTACGGGCAGAAGCGATGAGAATTACCTAATCGAAGCACTGTATCAGTCTGAGACGGTCTCACTCCGCTTGCGGCGCTTTTGGAGCTTCAGACCTTCGGCTTGGGAGGAGGCAAATCGCGGGCTGCGACTGGATCATTGAAGCCGACGCGATTGTGAGAGCCGTCGCAGAAGGGCTTGTTGGCGGACTGCCCGCAACGACAAAGGCTGATGGTAGTTCGACCCGCCAAACCAAAGGGTTTGCCTGTGGGGTCGAGAATCTCAAAGTCGCCTTCGACGCGGATGTTGCCGTTAGAGTTGATCGTAATTTTGGTTGCGGCCATGGTTCCCTCTTTTCGGCGAGTTCCGGGGTTCAGTCTACCCGCACTTCGCGCAGCTTTCCTTTTTTTACGTCGTAAATGTAACCGTGCACTTGAATGTATTTTGGCAAAAACGGATGCTCACGAACGCGAGTCACTTGTTCCGCCACGTTGTGATGGAGATCGGTGAACGCGTGAAACTGAAGGTGCGATGCATCCTTGCCCGTCTCCGAGGACAATCGGAACCTCATCTGCTCATCGGTGATCGAGAGCAACCCACATTCAGTGTGTTGAATGATAGCAATAGCACGAGTTCCCAGCAGGTGTGTGGAGAGCAGCAGTGAACGAATTGCGTCGTCCGTGGCCAGTCCTCCGGCGTTGCGAATCATATGTGCGTCGCCAACCTGCAAACCCAACAATTGTTCGAGATCCATCCGCGAATCCATACAAGTAAGAATCACCAACTTGCGGACAGGAGGCGTCTGCAGATGTCCCAGAGAAAACTTTTCCGCATAGCCGGCGTTGTGGGCCAGCATTTCGTCAAATACACTCATCCTGCTCTTTTTCGTGGACTGTGACTGCACTTCAGTATTTTGGCACGGAAGGGTCGACTTCGTCAGACCAAGCCAGGATTCCGCCTTTGAGGTTGAGGATTTTGCGGAAGCCGGCCTTACGCAGGAAGTCCACGGCTTCCGCCGAGCGCTTGCCGCTGCGGCAGTGCGCGATTATCTCCCGGGAAGTATCGAGTTCGTGCACGCGGCGCGGCAACTCGCCGAGCGGGATCAGGTGCCCTTTTAAATTGCATATCTGAAATTCGTGCGGCTCGCGAACGTCCAGGATGAAGAGATCATCACCCCGGTCGAGGCGCGATTTCAATTCGCGCGGAGTAATTTCCGGAACTTGCAAGTCCGGCGCGGGCGCTTCTTCTCCGCGCACCCCGCAGAATTCGTAGTAATCAATCAGTTTGTGGACGGTGCGATTCTTTCCGCACATTGGGCAGTCCGGATTCTTACGCAACTTCAGCTCGCGGAACTTCATTCCCAGCGCATCGAAAAGCAGCAACCGGCCCACGAGATTGTCGCCGCGGCCGATGATCAACTTGATCGTTTCCATAGCCTGAATTGAGCCGACGATGCCGGGCAATACGCCGAGCACGCCGCCTTCCGCGCAGGAGGGAACGAGCCCCGGCGGGGGCGGTTCAGGATAAAGGCAGCGATAGCAGGGGCCATCCGGCGCTCCAAAAACCGTCACTTGACCTTCAAAACGGAAAATCGAGCCGTACACATTCTGTTTACCCAACAAGATGCAAGCATCGTTGACAAGGTAGCGCGTGGGAAAATTATCCGTGCCGTCCACGATGACATCATAATCCTTGAACAATTCGAGCGCGTTGCTGCTCTCGAGTTTCGTCTCGTACGTTTCGATTTCAATATCGGAGTTCAGGCTCGATAGGCGATTTTTGGCAGCCAGAGTTTTCGGTGTGCCGACGTCTTGCGCGCCGAACGCGACTTGGCGCTGGAGATTCGTCGAATCGACAACGTCAAAATCTACCAGCCCAAGTTTACCCACACCAGCCGCCGCCAAATAGAGTCCGAGTGGAGCTCCTAGGCCGCCGGTGCCAATGAGCAGCACTTTCGCGTTCTTCAGCTTCAACTGCCCCTCCATGCCGACTTCCGGCATGATGAGGTGGCGGCTGTAGCGCAAAATCTCTTCTTTCGAAAGATTCGTGAATTGCGTGTTGACGTCCACACTCTGCGTTTTCGTTGCCATTTCTCTCAAACTCCCAAAGTTACGTGCGCCCGCCCGCAATGGAGGGGACAATGCTCACGACATCACCGTCTTTTGTCGGTGTTTCTTCCTTGCCGAGGTAACGGATGTCTTCATCGTTCAAATAAACGTTGACGAAACTGCGCAGCTTTCCTTCTTCCGTGAAAAGGTGCTTGCGCAATTCTCGATATTCTACCGTCAGTTTTCCGAGCGCTTCGCCGACAGTCTGCGCGGGAAATTCCGCCGAATCATGCTTGGCCGCGAAGGGCCGCAGCGGGGTTGGGATGATTACTTTGACAGCCATTTTTCTCTCCGTTCGTCTTTTTTCAAAACTCTCCGTCGCCTAAGCAGCGACGCCTTTGCCGACATGAATGGCTTCAGGGAAAAATTCCGGACGATCGTGCAGCAAGCGCCAGGAAGTCATCTCTTGTGGCTTGCCTTCCGCAACGCTGACGATGATGTAGCTGTACCACGGCCAGGCATGATCGCGGTCGTATTGGCTTGGCCGCGCCGGATGATCCGGGTGCGAGTGATACCAGCCGACGACGTCCAGGCCCCGTTGACGCGCCGCTTTCTCCGCTTCAATTACGTCCTGCGGGGTGACCGAAAAGCGATTCCGCGGCGAATCCTCACGGCGGTTGATCATCGGAAAGAGTCCGCGGATTTCGCGCGGATCGTCCTTCCCGAGCAGCGCTCCGCAACATTCGTGCGGATAAGTTTCTGTGCCGTGGGCGCGAATCTGGTCCGCGAGTTCCCTGCTGATGGTTAGCGTAGTTTCGGCCATAAACTATTCTTCGTTCCAAAACCTTTCGCTCAAGTATTTGGACGCGGAGTCCGCAAAAACCGTAACGATCTTCGCCTGCTCGCCTCGTTCAACAGTTTTTGCAACCTCGAAACATCCGAGCAGAGCTGCAGCTGCGCTCGGGCTGACGAGCAGTCCTTCTTCGCGCGCCAAGCGTTTCACCATGCGATGCGCTTGCTCCGTGGAGACTTCGAGATTTTCATCGGCCAGCGTGTCGTCATAAATCGAGGGCCGCAGCGCCGTGGGCATGTGTTTCCAGCCCTCGAGGCCGTTCCAGGGACTATCCGGTTGAAGGCTGACAAAACGAATCGCGGGATTCAGCTCGCGCAGGCGACGAACGGTGCCGACAAACGTGCCGCTGGTTCCAAGCGCCGCAACAAAGTGCGTGATCTCGCCGCGAGTTTGCTCCCAAATTTCATTCGCCGTGGTGTGGTAGTGCGCCTGCCAATTTGCCGAATTGCCGTACTGATCCGGATAGAAATAGTCGCGGGGATTTGCGGCCACAAGTTCGCGGACGCGGCGAATCGCCCCATCCGTGCCCTCATCGCCTGGAGTCATCAGAAGTTCCGCACCGTAAGCCGCAAGGATTCGCTTGCGCTCTTGTGAAGCACTATCGGGCAGGAACAGCTTCACCGGGTATCCGAGCGCGGCACCAATCATCGCGTAGGCGATGCCGGTGTTGCCGCTCGTGGCATCGACAATAGTTTTGCCGCGAGAAAGCTTGCCGGACGCGAGACCCGCACGAATCATGCTGAGGGCAGGGCGATCCTTTACCGAGCCGCCGGGATTGAACCACTCCGCTTTCGCAAGAAACTGGATGTTTGGAAATTCGCTGCCGACGCGCTCTAGACGGAGAAGTGGCGTGTTTCCAATACGTTCGAGCACAGATTGCCCGACAGCCAAGCATGTGGCCGGCAATTCGAGCTTTGTAGATGCGCGTTCTGTCGTAGCCATCTCCAGACGTTTCCTGAGACGCGGGCCGCACTCATATGCGACCAAAAGACTCCGAATTGGATGCAACAGCCCATGTGTCGGATATTCCCGTATAGTCTACCGCAATAGGGGGGATTGCGGTCAAATTCCTTGGAGTCTCCGTTAACGGGCAGCGGACTTTACAGAAAGGCGAGGTTTCTTTAGTCTGTGTGAACCATGTGGAATGTCGAAGAGCGGTTTTCGCAAAAAACAATCGAGAGTCTTGCTGCATTGGGATTCACAGTTGGCAGTACGCGCGGTGTCGCGCGCGTTGAAAAGTACGGCTGTGGCGCGGAATTTCGCCAGGATACGGATGGCAGCTATCAGATGACGATTCTGCCGACCATCATGGTCAAGAAGCAGTTCTCGCGGCTTTGGGACGCCGGGTATCAGAAATTCCTGCTGACCGACGAGGGTATTAAGCTGCCCGCGCTGGCAAGTCATCTGGAGAATTTGCGCAAGTTCAATGAGGAGCTTCGAACGGCGCTGGGCGTGCCGACTTTTTACAATGAGGCGCTCGGGTCCGTAAGCCAGCTTTCTGTTTATGACCGAGTGAAGGGCCGCGAAGGCGACGTGCCGGACAAAACCGTGGGCGCGCACAGCCCAGATTCCGGCCATTAAGCGGCAACCTCTTTCGTCAAGCCTCCATGCAAAAAAGCACCTACGCTCTCTTCGGCTTTTTTGGGGCCGTTCTTCTCTATCTCTCCTGGCGTCAGCGCGTTCCCATCTCGATGACGGAAACTCTTGGATTTCTAAGCGGCGTGGTTTGCGTATGGCTGATCGTCAAAGAAAACGTTTGGAACTGGCCGGTAGGAATCGCGAACAACATTTTTTATGTTGTGGTGTTTGGGCGCGCGCGGCTGTTCGCCGATATGTCGCTCCAGTTTGTGTATATCGCGCTTGGTTGCTTGGGCTTGTACCGCTGGCTTTACGGCGGGAAGGAACTCGATGGGTTGCGTATCATCCGGATTGACGCCAAGACGGCAATTCTTCTGTCGATTTTTATTATGGCAGTAGTCGGCGCACTCACAATTTATTTGCGTCGGGTTCAGGATGCTGCTCCTTTTCTGGATGCGTGTACCGCGGTACTCAGCATTTGCGCTCAATATCTTTTGACGAAAAAGATTCTGGAGAATTGGTGGCTATGGATTGTCACGGATGCAATTTCCGTCGGACTTTATCTCTACAAGTCGCTGACGCTGACCGCCGTGCTTTATCTCGTCTTTCTTGCGATGTGCATCACCGGTCTGATTCAGTGGAGGCGAACGCTTCGTGGCGCTGAGATGACCAACGCTACTTCAGGAAAGTTTGCGGCACTTTGATGCCGCGGTTTGTGGCGGTTGACACTCGGCCCATTTCTCGCATCCGAACTAGTTAGGCATACTTGTACCAATTTCGGTCTAGGAGCGAAACCGCATGGCGCGCGTCGTAGCCTACATGGACGACCTGTTTTTCCAGATGAAGCTGGCCGAAACGGCCAAGCACCTGCACGTCGAAGTGAAAGTCGCGGCAAACCCCGAAGCGCTTCTGCAATTAATGGATCCGCTGCCAAAGTTTGTAATTGTGGACCTGAATGCAAGAAATATGCCGCTGAAAGCCGTTCAGCAGCTTCGCGAACAGCAGCCTACGCTTCCCGTGATTGGGTTCCTTTCTCATGTGCAGGCGGACCTTGCCGCGCAGGCCAAGGCCGCGGGCTTTCAGCAGGTGATGCCGCGCTCGCAATTCACTAAGCAGCTTCCACAAATTCTCGCGATGGCGAAAGATTGAAAATGCGAAAACCTTGCGGAGTCCTCGTCTTACTGGGCTGCGCATTCGTATGCAGCCTTGTCACCGCACAGGAATCCAGTTCTCGAGGCGAAGTTGCAGCGCCACCCCCCTCGGGGCCTGCCGCCGCGCTGCGGGATACGCTTGTGGCCGCTTGCTCGCACGATGAAGTCGCCTTCAAGAAATTTCTCACTTCACGCAACGTGGAATCTTTTTCACGGCTTACAGCGGACGCTCGGTTGAAACTGATGAAGCGCTTTGTTCTCCTGAGCGATCCGGGTAAACCGACCATGTCGGCGAATCCCGTTGGCCGCCCCATCGTGAGTTGCGCAACGCCCTACGGAACGGCTGAAATTCAAATTGGCGGCACAGATTTGCGCGATGCCGTTGCTTTTCTGCCTGTAGATTTGCGGGAAGCATCCGATCCCGAAACTGGCGCTGCGCATCACATTCTTTTTGGCATGGTTCGCGAGCAAGGCGAATGGAAAGTCCTATCAGTGGGCCTTTTGTTGCTGGACTTGCCTTCTCTGGAGGCCGAATGGGATCGCGAAGAGATTTCCACGAGCGAGCAGGAGGCTCTAACATCGCTCGGCGCGGTGGCCAAAGCTATTGAAAACTACCGCCGGACGTATTTCCGCCTGCCTGAATCGCTCGCCAAACTGGCCGCGCCTAAGAAGGGCGCCTCCTCTGCCGAAGCCGCGGGGCTTTTGGACATCGAATTAGCGGCAGGGAAAAAGAACGGCTATTCGTTTCGCTATGTAATTGTGGGCGGCAGCGACGTCGGCGCGCCTGCTAAGTATGAGCTTTCTGCGACTCCTTCCATCTACGGCCAGACGGGCAACACTTCCTTTTTTCGAGATATCTCCGGCGGGGTTCATGCCGGCGATCATCAGGGTGCCATCGGAAACGCAAACGATCCGAAAATAAATTAGCGGCGGAGCGATGGCAGCCTAGCTCTGTCTCTGATACCGTTTGTTCCTTCACGGCATTGGCGATACCATCGGGGTTCGCTCCATGCGCGCATCCCACGCCATCAGCCTAGCTCTGCTCCTGGCAATTTCTTTCCTCGTTCCCGCAAACCTTTTTGCACAAGCCGATGCGTCCATTGCTCCGCTTCCCGTGTTCGAATTTCACAGCGGCTTCTGGCTGAATCTGCACCACACGCTTTACCGTCAGGCGCGCCAGCTACGCACACCAGGCTTGTCTCCCGTTGCTCCGATCGGGAATCTTTCTGCTACCGAGCAGAAGGCTTGGGACGCGGCAATCGCGTACTACGCACAAACTTATGCTGGAAAAGACCTGCTGTTCAGCCTGGATCTGGTTTTGATCAAGAACCAGCTCGGAGACTTTGAAACGTGCGATGACCTTGCGGGATTGAAAAAGAGAACTTGCGATGCAGGCCTACCAAAGCGCCTGACCGAAGTGCTGGATGGCGCCGCGCCCGTTTATCGCGCTCATCTGTGGGCCGATCACGACCGCGCCAATCGCCGCTGGATCGCAGCCGTTGCACCGCTCGTGCGGCGCAGCGGCGTGGATCTTTCGCATCGCCTTGCAGAAATCTACCAAACTGACTGGCCCAGGGAACGCATTCGGGTTGACGTGACTGCATTTGCGAATGCTTCCGGTGCATACACCACTCTTGATCCGCTGCGTGTGACTGTAGCGAGCACCGATACACGAAACCAAGGCCCAGAAGCCCTGGAGATTCTTTTTCACGAAGCGTCGCACGGCATCGCCGATAGCGTGCAGAATGCAATCCTGCGTGAATGCCGCCAGCGCGATAAGCCCGTTCCGCGCGATCTTTGGCACGCGCTGCTCTTCTACACCACCGGGGAAATTATCCGCCCAACAGTCGTTTCCTCTGACCAGGGACCGGCCAAGGCCAGCTATGTCCCCTATGCTGTTCGCGAAGGACTCTACAAAAGAGGCTGGGAAAACTATCTGCGCGTGCTGACGGACTTCTGGCAGCCTTATCTCGATGGCAAGACAAGCTTCGACGACGCCATAGCCCACATGGTCTCCGCGCTTTAGTTTTTGGGTTTGAACGCTGCGACTTAGCTACGCTTTTACAAGCGCCTTGAGCTTGGCTTGTCCGCCCACAACTTCCACGATGTACTCAACTTCCTTGCAGTTCTTCTCTTTTTGCAGATCTCTTGTCTTCTTTAGCACAAACTCAGCGAAGCTCTTAGGGGTCAGCTTTCCGAGGTCCTCGCCCGCTTTTTGTTTTGCCGTTACAAGCGCCTGATACAGCTGCTTCACTTTTTCCGCTTCGCGTTCCGGTTCAGAGCATGTCATTCGAAACGCGCCTGCATCAGCACCTCCGGGCGAACCACTGGGGGCCGCCTTCGCGGTCTCTGCCGCTTCCTTGGCACGCTGGGCTTCAAGTGCTTTCGCCGCAGCGCCAAAATGCCGCTGCGCCGTTCCTTCTTCTTTCTGCTTCAGTTTTTTTCGGAAAATATCTTTGTACTTCGCGTAGGTCTGGTTGAGGTTGTTGAACCGGAATCGCTGTCCCGATTTCAATTCGCCGCCGCGCTCGGAATAGCGCTTCATCAGCAGGTCAATGCGCCATTCAATTTCTGTCGGCGGACGCTTCCGGCCGCCCCCGAAATACTGGTCGTATTCGATCTTCAGTTGTCGGATGTCTTTTTCAATTTGGCCGAGATCTTCGTCAATGGTGGCCATGGGGACGGGCGCCTCGTCTAACCATGCTAGGGCCGCGCACAAGCACCGTCAACGGCCAGCATTTCTTAGGATGCACAACCTATACCTGAGCAGCACCCAACGTCACCTGTACCTCGGTACAGGTCGCGAATTGCCTCGCCTTTGCCCTTGTGCTCCAATAACGGGATGGATGCACAGCCCAAACGCGATGTCAACGCTGAGAAAACTGAGCTTTTGCGCCAGATTCCAAGCGTAGACGAGTTGCTCGCTGGGCCACGACTTGGCACCCTGCTTCGCCGCGTCGGCCGCCGGCTGGTTCTCGAATTAACTCGCGCAGTGCTCGCAGAAATGCGGGAACGTATTGCCGGCACACATCCCATCCGGGTCCAACCCCTGCGGCGAGAAGAAATCGAATCTATGATCGCCGACGAAGTCGAGCGCATACTTTCGCGTTCCCTTGTACCGGTCATCAACGCCACTGGCGTGATCCTTCATACCAATCTCGGTCGCGCGCCGCTGCTGCCCGCCGCAGCCGAAGAAATTCGCCTCGCCGCTACTCGCTATTCGAACCTTGAGTACGACCTGGAGGCGGGCGTGCGCGGCAAGCGCGATGTGCACACTTCACATCTCATCGAGCGCCTCACGGGTGCGGAATCTGCGCTTGTCGTGAACAATTGTGCCGCAGCTGTCTTGCTTGTGCTTTCCGCACTAGCCAAAGGCGGAGAAGCCATCGTTTCACGGGGCGAGCTGATCGAAATCGGTGACGGTTTTCGCATTCCGGAAATAATGGCCGAAAGCGGCGCCATTCTCCGTGAGGTCGGCACTACGAATCGAACCAAGACCGAGGACTACGAGCGGGCTATCAACGAGAAGACGCGCGTTTTGTTGCGCGTACATCCCTCCAATTTTCAGATGAGCGGCTTCACCGACAAGCCGGGACTCACCGACCTCGTCGCTCTAGGTAGGAAGACTAATCTTCCGCTTATCGAAGACATCGGTTCCGGCTGCCTACTTGATTTATCAGCTTTTGGAATTCACGAGCCGACGGTTCGCCAAAGCGTTGAGACGGGAGTTTCGCTGGTGGTTTTCAGTGGCGATAAGTTGCTGGGGGGCCCGCAGGCCGGAATCATTGCCGGCAAGAAAGATTTGGTGGAAAAAGTTCGGCGCCATCCCTTGTTTCGTGCGTTGCGCGTGGACAAACTCACGATTTGCGCGTTGGAAGCTACGCTCAGCGCTTATTTGCGCGGCGCGGCTGATGAGGTTCCCGCGCTTCGGATGCTTCGCGCGAGTTCCGCAGACCTCGCACAACGTTCAGACAATTTCTTGAGGGAATTGAAGCCACATCTCCCCTCCCCTGGGGTGAAAATCAAGCTTGTCGAAGGAGAATCCCTCGCAGGCGGCGGCTCCACTCCTACTCAGAGTCTTCGCTCTCCGGTGTTGCACATTCGAAGTGAACACCATTCCGCCGCCGATCTTGAGCGGCGCCTACGGCGTGGCGACGACACTCCTGTTATCTCGCGCATCGAGGACGACCACGTGGTCATTGATCTCCGCACAGTCTTCGAAGATCAGCAACCTGAATTAGTACGAGCGCTTTCGGCAGCCCTTCGCTGACGCTATTCGTTTCGCTTGGAGATTCCCCTGCTCGCATTCGTCGCTGCAAAAGGAAAACTAGCTCACAAAGAAAAGGCGCTACCACGGCTGCGTCAGGGCTGGGCGCGACTAAGAGTTCTTCTCGCCGGAATTTGCAACACGGACATCGAAATTCTCCGTGGCTATCACGGCTTTCGTGGCACGCCCGGGCATGAATTTGTCGGAGAGGTTGTTGAAGTTGCTGGGATTTCCGGAGCGAAAAAGAATGCCTGGCTTGGCCGCCGCGCAGTCGGCGAAATCAATATCTCCTGTGCTGCTCATGGATTCCAGCCAGTTTGCGCTTTTTGCAGACGAGGCCTGAAAACACATTGCGCGCGCCGCAGCGTCCTTGGCATCCTCGGGCATGATGGGGCGTTTGCAGAATATTTGTCATTACCCCTCGAGAATCTTCATCCCATTCCGAGGAATGTTTCGGATGAGAAGGCCGTGTTCATAGAACCGCTCGCCGCTGCGTGCGAAATCCTAACCTATATCAAGACTCAGAACTTTCGTTGTGCCGCCATCCTCGGCGACGGAAAACTGGCGCAACTCATTGGGCGCGTCTTGCGCGCGAAGCTTCCTCGAGTCGTCATGTACGGCAAGCATGAAGAAAAGTTGAAACTAGCTCGCGCAGATAAAATCGAAACGCAAAGAGTGCATGGCAATGAACGGGACCACGACAAATTCGCGGATTCTTATTCCCTCGTCGTAGAGGCCACTGGTTCCCCAACCGGCTTGCGCCTCGCTCAGAAAATGACGGAGCCGCGAGGGACGCTTATTCTCAAATCAACGTTTCACGGCGCCGCGCCGGTTGAAACTTGGCCTATCGTCGTCAAGGAGCTGAAAATCATAGGGTCGCGCTGCGGTCCGTTTGCAGATGCGATCGCGCTCTTGGCCTCAGGCAAGGTCGACCCCACACTGCTGATTTCAAGAACATTCCCGCTTGCAGAAGCGTCCATAGCAATTCAATTCGCGCAAGAACGAGGAGTAATGAAGGTCTTGCTGAGGCCATGAGAGAAGAATTTCCTATAGCCGGTTTATGCACGAAGCAACACACGCCGCGCCAAATCCGTTGTCGATATTCACGACAGTTACGTTGGATGCGCACGAATTGAGCATCCCCAGCAACGCGGCGACGCCACCAAAGCTCGCTCCATAACCCACACTCGTCGGCACGGCAATCACCGGCCCGCCAACAAGCCCGCCCACGACGCTCGGCAGCGCGCCTTCCATTCCAGCTGCACAAATGATTACACGCGCTTGATCCAGCTTTTCCTTGTGTTGCAGCAGCCGGTGAATTCCGGCAACGCCAACGTCATAGAGATGCTCCGCGCGATTTCCCATCGCCCGGGCCGTAAGCAATGCCTCTTCCGCAACGGGGATATCGCTCGTGCCGGCAGAGACAACAACAATCAGTCCCTTTCCTCTGATCTCGCGGTTTCTTTCAATCGCAATTACGCCGGAGAGTGGATGAAACTCTGCAGTTTTGTTTAGTTTCTTCACGGCAGCGAATGTCTTTGCATCTGCGCGCGTGATCAAAACGTTGTGCTTCGAGCCCTTTTTCTGGAGCATCGCCCGCGCAATCTCGCGAACTTGCTCGGGTGTCTTCCCTTTCGCGAACACGACCTCCGTAAATCCCTGCCGCAGCGCACGGTGATGATCCACCTTCGCAAAATCCAGATCTTCAAACGGCAAATGCTTTACTTGCCGAAGGGCCTCGTCCGGCGAAAGTTTCTTTTCTTTCACAGCCTGCAAAATTTTCAAAAGTTCGCGCGATTCCATGATGTTTTCTGTCGCAGCAAATTCTATCATCCTCGCAAAGCGCCGCTCTTCTTGACTTGCGTTTCCTTGGCTGCGAGACTGGAATTTTCCGCGCAAACATGAGCCAGAACAAAGGACAAGTCGTAACTCTGGGTGTGACTGGCGCAAGTGGCGCCGTGTTGGCACAAAAAGCCTTGCAACTGCTCGCTGCCGACGCCCGCGTGACGAAAACCCATTTCGTTGTCACGGAAACCGGCCAACGGCTCTTTGCTGAAGAGCTCGGCATAGCCGGCGGCGACACGAAGCAACTTCCGGCGCGGCTCATCGGCAAATCCTTTGAAAAAATCGAAGTTCTGCCAAACAAAGACGTCGGCGCCTCTATCGCCTCGGGCAGCTACGAAGTCGATTCAATGATCGTGATCCCCTGCTCGATGGGCTGCCTATCTGCTATCGCGAATGGTTCCTGTGATGACCTCGTCTCGCGCGCCGCGGACGTTATGCTCAAAGAAGGCCGCAGACTCGTGCTCTGTATCCGAGACACGCCCTACAGCCGCATCCATCTCGAGAACATGATTCGCGCACAATCCGCGGGGGCCATTGTCATGCCAACAGTTCCGTCGTTTTATCACCATCCGAAAACGATCGACGACCTGGTAACGCAATATGTTTGCCGGGTTCTCGCGCAAGTCGGCCTGCCGCAGGATCAGATGTATCGCTGGACCGGTTCACATTCTCAAACGAAGAAAGCGGAGGCTTGACACACCGATGGCCGGCCGCGTTCGCACCGTTTTGGAAATGATCAAATTCGAGCACTCCGTTTTTGCGCTGCCATTCGCGCTTACAGGTGCTCTGCTTGCTGCACGATTTACGTCACACGGTTGGCCGACGCTTCGCCAAATTCTCTGGATTATCGTCGCCATGGTCTCTGCGCGTTCCGCCGCAATGACCATCAACCGCATCGCCGACCTGCGCTTCGACAAGGAGAATCCGCGCACAAAAATGCGCGCACTAGCCACCGGCGCGCTGTCCGTTTCCTTCGCGCGGATTTTCACACTCGTGGCAGTCGCAGCTTTCGTCATCGCGGCTTGGCAACTCAATTCGCTGGCTCTAAGGCTTTCTCCCGTCGCTCTCGCAATTCTCTTTTTCTATTCTTTCACCAAGCGCTTTACGAATTGGTCGCACCTCTTTCTCGGCTTCGCATTGGGAATTTCTCC
>Ga0126376_10000672_pt1 | contig 17229 bp, 12 predicted proteins | sample PanSoiMetPlot_15_FD_92760 | JGI IMG/M metagenome (GOLD analysis project Ga0126376, IMG submission 92760) | Tropical forest soil microbial communities from Panama - MetaG Plot_15 | ecosystem: Environmental > Terrestrial > Soil > Tropical forest > Bulk soil | place: Panama | collected 2016-02-17
GATGGAGAGTGCGGATTCTCTTTCGAAAGGATCAATCGATGCGATGGTTTTTGGCAGCCTTTCGGAGCGGTCATTGAGAACAAGTGATCTCGGCGCTCGGCTGCGATTTCCGTACGGATTACAAGCAACTCCGAAGTAATCCACTTGGCTGGAAAACGCGCGTTCCGTAGAAGGGGCTGACTTCCCAAAGGTTGTTGGAGCTGGTCACTCCAACCATTCGGAACTGCTGTCCGCAACTGCGACGACTCGCGGCCGCGAATGTGTGGTTGGCAGCGACCTACTCGCACAAAGAGCGCATCATTCGTAGGAGTGGCCAACGTCTCTCTACCATTCATTCGTGCGATCCCTGACGAGGTTGGTTGCCCGGAAGAATATTGGAAATGCATGATCGCGCCCGAAATCGTCGAGAATCATCGGCAACTTTTTGGGGGCAATAAGAGGGCATTAGGATTCCAATGCTTTCCTTTCAATGACTAAGAAGGCCAAGGTACGCCGCAAATCTCCTTTGTTTGAAGAGGTGCCAAGCCCCCTTCGCAGCCAGCACCATGCGCACGACCTCGCGTGCGCTTCGCGTTTTCCTCGCATCCGTGGCTTTACCGTATACGTTCAGCGGGTTGTTGATGGGTCGTTTTCCATTTTCCATTATTTTCCGATTAAGGCGTTCGGCAAATCGCAAAAATGCCACCAATCCAGCGTTTTTTGAGTTCATTTGCAAGCTTCCCAAGTTTCGGACGTGGGTTCCATTTCCATCGCCCGCTCCAGAAAACAAAAGCCAAGATTCTTAGACTTCGATCGGAGCCGACAGTCTGCCAATCTGTCCTTGAATTGAGTCGCTGGTCACCATTTTGACTCCAATTTAAACTGGAAAACGGCTCTTGCGCTTTCGGGCCTGGGTTGATACAATTGTTATAACGCAATTGGGTGAGGAGACAAGCGAGATGCTGGAACTCAAGGTTCGCAAGATCGGGAACTCACTAGGTGTGGTCCTGCCAAAGGAAGCCGTCAGTCGGCTGCACGCTGACGAGGGCGATCGCCTTTTTCTGATTGAGGGGCCCAATGGTGTTTATCAGCTGACACCCTACGATCCCGCCTTCGAGAGAAAAATGAAGAAGGCCGGGGACATCATTAATCGCTATCGCAACACTCTCCATTCGCTCGCCAAGTGAAAGAACCTGTCTGGATTGACGAGCGTGATGCCCTTGCGCTCCATGATCGGCTTCTGGCGCTCGATGGTGGTGCAGCAGGCGTCCGGAACGTTGGGCTTCTTCAGTCAGCTCTTGCTCGACCTCCGCAACTCCATGCGTACGGCGACGATCCTGACACCATAGACATGGCCGCTGCCTACATGGCGGGAATAGTGCGCAACCATCCTTTTGTCGATGGGAACAAACGAACCGCTTTTGTTGTTGGCGTACTCTTCCTCGAAATAAATGGCCATCGTTTTACAGCCACCGAAGAAGATGCCACGCAAGCCGTTCTAGGCCTCGCCGACGGAACTATCGATGAAGCCTCATTCGTGCGTTGGCTATGCGCCAACGTAAGTCGCGCTGGGCGCTGAGGGATCGCCCATCAAGATCGGCATGGCGGTCTGGGTACTAGGGCGAGAGAAAGATGGTCAAATCATTTTGGCAACATTTGGCAAAAATTGCTTGAGGGAGGGGCGGGTAACACCTTGTTCCGGTGAGGCTTAGAAATTTGGCATGAAATTCGATTCCCATCGCCGGCTCCATAAATCAAACGATGCCTCAACTGTCCTTACGCCGCTAACCTGCCAGAATCCACCCGGAAAATGGTCCGTTTTGGACTGAAGCTGGAAGGGAAATCCAATTGGACCGAACTGTTTTGTCTTCGGAAGAAGCTCTAATTTTGAGCGTCGCCAATTGCCGTCGAAAAACAGAAACAACGAATCGTCGGGGTACCGTTTGCTCGCCGCGATGGTGGAGTTCTTGTTAAACACTGCGTCGTTCGTTAGTCATACTAGATCGAAGCGCTTCGCGGTGGTGCTTTGACTTGAACCGGGGAGCAACCTAAGATGAGCGGCCATGACGGTACGTCACCGGGCGCGAGACGTCTCGCATTACTGAAGAGCGGTTCGACGAGAGGCCTGCAAAACCGTTGAGGAGGCCAAGATGCGTCATCTTTCCGGGGCGATTGTTGTATTGGCGGTGTGGGTGGCAGCAAGTTCAACCAATTCGGCTCCGCCGAGGCCCGACGATGAAAGAAAGACAGAGGAAGAGATCGCGCGGATCGTGGGTTATTCAATGACCCGTGGCGGCGCGTCGGCTTTCCTCGAAACGCTGACTGACACGATCGGAGGGAGAATCACAGGGAGCCCTGAATCCCAAGCGACAGCCGAACTCATTCTAAAGAGCCTGAAGGAGGCGGGACTAGAGAATGCGCACTTCGAGGAATACGAACTGGGTTCAGTCTGGCGATATGGGCGGGCGACGGCCGAACTGGTTTCTCCCGTGCATCGCTCGCTCTACATTGGTTCGTATGGGTGGGTTCCGGGGACGCCCGGCCCGATCGAAGTGCCGGTTGCAGATTTCGGAGCGCCGGGCGAAGGCCGTACTCTAACGCCGGAGCAGGTACGCGGCGCTGCGGTGATCGTTGACCAGCAAAGCAGCGGTGTTTCGTCCACATACGCCGGAGCGCGCCTCATGATTGCAAAGCAAATGGCCCAGGCGGGGGCAGAGGCGATGTTCATCGTTTCCGACAAACCAGATCGCATGGTCTACACATCAGCGTTCGGATTCTATCCCCGAGGACCTTTACCGATTCTGTCCATCGCGAAGGAAGATGCAGCGTTGCTTCGGCGGTTGCTGGCAAAAGGGGCAGCGAAAGTGCGTCTAAACATCGAGAATTCGTTTGGCTCCGGCCCAGGACGAGAACGCAATGTGGTTGCAGATATCAAAGGATCGGAAGCCCACGAGATGGTCCTGCTGACGGCACATTTCGATTCCTGGGATGCAGCACAGGGCGCCAACGACAATGGAGCGGGAGTCGCCACGGTGCTCGAAGCGGCGCGCATCTTGAAAGCGTTGCAGATCCGGCCCAAGTACACCATCCGATTTGTGTTTTTCTCTGGTGAAGAGCAATTGGCCAACGGTTCGCGAGCTTACGTTGAGCAGCATAAGGCGGAGCTGGACAACATTCGGGCGATGATTAACACCGACTCCGGTGCGCAGGAGCCACTGGGCCTGCAGCTGAACGGCCGCCAGGACCTGGAAGCCACAACGAAGAAGTTGCTCAAGCCGCTTGCGTCACTGGGGGCGAACGGCCTGTCCTTGGATGCGGACTTTGACTCCGATCATGAATCTTTCATAGTGGCCGGTGTGCCCGCCTACGAGCTCCTCGTCAAACGCGGCGATTACGACGTGCGGCACCACACGATTGTGGACACGTTTGAAAAGATTCGTCCGAGCCTGCTGGGGATGCATACGGCGGTGATGGCTGTGATTGGCTACCAGTTCGCCAATGCCAACGATCGGCCCGGCCGGAGACTTTCGCATACGGAAGTCATAGAGTTGCTGAAGAAAACGGGGCTCGAACCGCTCTACCGATTGGAATATCCGGACGCAAAGCCGTAGGGTTGTAGCCGGGTAGCTATGAGCTCCCCCTAAGAGAGCTTCGTGGCACGGTTCAATTTGAGATAGAAAGTCGGCCGGGCGTGGGGTTTTCCTCTGCTGGTTGACCGTTTTTACCGCTGGCACGCAACAATTCCTCTCTCCTTATAGACCTTGCCTTCTTTCATCACGAATTCAACGCCCTCGAGCAATCTGATGTCTTTCAGTGGATCCCCACTTACAGCGACCATGTCCGCAGATTTTCCCGTCTTGATCGATCCAATTATGTCTGAATGCCCGAGCAGGTCCGCTGCATTTGACGTCGCTGCTTGGATCGCCTGCATCGGTGTCATCCCGTACTTCACCATGAACACAAACTGTTTGGGACTGGTCCCATACGGGCATACTCCCAGATCGGTGCCGAACGCCATTTTCACCCCCGCCTGAACAGCCTTGCGGAAGTTTTCTCGTTGCTTCTCGCCCATCTCGCGATCATGTTCCAAAAAATCGAGCGGAATGGCTCCCTTCCTACCCGCCTCTTGGATGCACTCTTCGTCGTAGATATCCATGTCGAGGTAGATTCCGTTCCTTTTCGCCAGCGCGATTCCCTCGTCGTCAATCAGGGTCGCGTGCTCCACCGATGCCACTCCCGCTCGAATCGCCTTCTTGATCCCCTCCGGATTGTGCGCGTGCGCTTCCACTCGCAGCCCGAAACTCCGTGCTTCTTCCACGGCCGCTTGCAGTTCCTCCGGTGTGAACTCCGTGGCCTTCGGGCTGCTGCCGTGCGTCAGCACTGCGCCCGTCGAAAGCACTTTGATGTGGTCCACACCGTCGTGCGCCAGCAGGCGCACCTTCTGACGCACCTCCCACGGACTGTTCGCTTCACCGTAGCGCAGATCCCATGGCAGTTGGATGTCGGCCGCCTGCCCGGTCATCGCACCGGCGCCGCCCGTAATTGTGATATAGGCCCCCGCCACGTACATGCGCGGACCAATGATGTCTCCCTCGGCTATCGCGTCGCGCAGCGAGATGTCGTTCAGCGCCCTGTAGGTCCCCACATCCCGCACCGTCGTGAACCCCGAAAGAAGCGTTGTCCGCGCGTTCGGCACCGACTCCAGGACCACTTGCGACGCGGTCTTCTTGAGCAGGTTGAACGGATCTCCGTTCTCCAGCCCTTTCCCGTCCGCAAGGTGCGTGTGACAGTCGATGAACCCTGGTAACACGGTCTTGTCTGAGAGATCGATGACCTTCGCGCCCGCCGGAATCGCCAAGCCTTTGCCCACGGCTTCAATCTTTCCACCAGAAACTATGATGACTTGGTCGGGGAGGACCGTGCCGGAATCCGGGTCGACCAAACGCCCTGCGCGGACCGCCGTGACCTGCGCCGAGGCAATCGAAGAAAGAGCGCAGACTAACAAAGCGAGGACTGCATGCTTCATGGTTGTCACCTGCAAGATTCTAAGACAATCCCAACTTTGAAAGACCTGGAGCCACTAGGAATTTTGAAAATATGTCGAAGCACTGATTTGCCTAAGTCAAATTTCTGCCTCTCATCTCTAACTCGCGCAGCAAGATTCAACCAGCACAGGGGGTAGTGGGCTAAATTCAGAATTAGCCCAGGGATATAGGTTTCTCGGTCTTCCACCAGAATTCATGGGGCTTTCCAAATTTGAATAGTAGTTGACAAAAGACCGCATCGGACTAGAATGCGCGATTAAATCACATCCATGGGGGACCGGGGGCACAAACTGCAGGGGGTGGGCTATACATGTGCAGACCTAGACTTTGCTGCATTTGCAGTTTTCTCATTCTAGCTTTTGTTTTCTCTGCTAGCTCGTTATCCGCGCAGATCATCACGGGTGAAATCACAGGAACGGTGATGGATCAGAGCGGCGCAGCCGTTCCTGGGGCTCAAGTCTCTGCTGTGTGCACGGCCACAAACGCAACGCGTGCAGTCACTACCACGGAGACGGGCTTCTACCGTCTGACGAATCTGCCCGTCTGTCTTCACAAGATTACTGTCTCAGTCCAAGGCTTTAAGACCGAAATCCGTCAAGCTGAGACGGCAGCGGGCATCGTGCTCAAGGTCGATTTCCAGTTGCAGGTTGGCCAGAAGTCGGAGACAGTGACTGTCGAGGGGGTTGCTCCGTTGGTAGACTACTCCCCGGGTGTTACGAATGAGGTAGACACCAAAGCCATCGTCGATCTCCCCACCGAAGGCCGCGATTTTAAATCTATTTTGGCCATCACCCCAGGCGTACAGCGCTCGCCGGGCGGCGGCTTTCTTGACGTTAGCATCAGCGGCCAGCGCACCACCACCAACAACTACTTGATTGACGGTATGCCCAACAACGATCGCTTCTATGGCAGTGAGGTCGTGGGCCAGCCCGGCGTCTTAGGGATTCCCGCCTCCGTGTTGGGCAATGACTCCATCGAAGAGTTTTCTGTCCAGCAGCTCCCCTCGGCGGAATACGGGGTGAAGGGCGGGGCGGCCGTCAATGTGGTCCTCAAGAAGGGCACCAACGATTTTCACGGCACGGCCTTCTACTTCGGTGATTACGACTGGCTCAATGCCAAGAACTTTTTTTCCACGCAGCCCAACGCGCCCGCTCAAAAAACGCCCTACCACAACCATAACTATGGCGGTACGTTTGGCGGCCCCCTTGTGAAAGACCGTTTGTTCTTTTTCTCCGACTTCGAGGGGCAAAGGAACAAGTCCCTTGAGCCGTACAAAGTGCTCATCCCCACCCGGGGCGACTTGGCCTGCGCCTTGGCTAACGTCAACAATACGGCTTTGCCTGCGAGCTGTCCGGCCATTAACACTACGAAAACGGCCTTTCCCGTCAATCCCGCGGGCTTGGCGCTGATGAAGTACTATCCTTGCTCGGATGGTGCAGGTGCCATCGTCTCTTGCACCCCCGCTGCCGCTAACGCGGCCGTGCCCACAGGCGGGTTCAACCAAACCATCGCGTCCCCCAACACAGACTCCCTGAGCAGCTTCAAGATCAAGATTGATTACACGATGAATGCGAAGATGCAGCTCACCGGCCGCTATGTCTTCGCCGACAGTCTGCAGTCTGCGCCCCTGGGCGGCTACACGATACCTCCCGCCCCCAGCAGCGGCCTAAAACCTGACGGATTTAACAGCATCGCCCCGACACGGGTGCAATTGGTCGGCCTCGGCTGGACCTACACCATTTCACCCAACAAGATTCTGGATGTTCGGTTCAACTGGAATCGCTATGCGCAGATCCTGGATCCTAACAACAAGGTCAATCCGTTAAGCCTGGGCATTGATACGGGCCCCCTGAACCCGGCCGATTTTGGGGTTCCTCCTGTTTATGCCAGCTCTGTCACCGCTGGAAACATCGGAGGCATTTTCGGCTACCCACTGAGCACCCGCCCCACGCAGAACTACGACGCGTCCACCCATTTCAACTGGATCAAGGGATCCCATTCCTTTAAGTTCGGCGGCAACTACGACTATGCCTCTACATTCAGCCTGCGGAACCGCGCGCGGTCGTCGATAAGCAGTTTTCAGCTTGACTATCCGACGTTCCTTACCCAATTGTTGGTTGGACGAATGGATGAGTTTGCGCGTTCCTTTGGCGATACCTCCCGCCATCTCTACCAGCCCTCGATGGGCATCTTTTTGCAGGATGAATGGAAGGTCAGACCGCGATTAACGGTTAGCTACGGCTTGCGTTGGGAAGTCAATGGGGCTCTCGGTGAAGGAGATAAGATCGCGTCGAACTTCTATCCATGCGCGCCGCCGGAGCCTACGGTCTGTCCCCCAGGTAATGCTCCGCCGGGGTTGGTCCGTGTAAGGGTGGGTAACCCGCGTCTATACAACCTCGATCTGCGCGACTTTGGCCCGCGAGCAGGCCTCGCTTGGGACGTGTTTGGCAATGGCAAGACGTCGTTGCGGGTTGGTTACGCGATGGTTTACGACGTCGCCAACTTCGCGGCCATCAGCGCGCCCTACTCGTTCCATGGGGCCCGCGCCGGCGCGTTTACGAATGAGAACCTAGGCGTTTTCTCGGTCACGGCGGATGGCAATGCAGACACCTCGGTTCTTTTTGAACCGTTTACTGCGAATACATGTTACAACCCGACCATCAACACCGCCTCGCCTGACTGGGTGTGCTTTGGCCCACAACCCGGCAGTGGCATTCTGGGCACGTGCCTCGGTGCGGCTGTGGGGTGCTTTCCGACCTACGGTCCCAACCCCGCGGCCACTCCGCCATTCAACATCTTTGGTGTTGTTCCCGACTTGAAGACTCCCCGGATTCAATATTACAGCATGACGTTACAGCATGAGCTGTTTTCGAAAAACGCCATCAGCGTCGGCTTCTTCGGCGCTCACGGGTCCGACATGTTATTGAATCGAAGCCTAAATAATCGTCCCGTCGGCTGCTTTGCTGGCGGAGTCCAGCTGAAAACGGGACCTTGTGCCCGCCCGTTCGCCGTGAACTTTCCAGACTTCAACTACGTCATCCAGCTCACAAATGCTGGCTTTTCGCGCTATAACGCCATGCAGGTTACCTATCGGCAGCGGGACTGGCATGGGCTGAACTCCATTGTCAACTTCACTTGGTCGAATTGTATTGACACTAACTCGGTGAACCGCGGTGGCTCAAGCACTCTGCCCATCGCCGAGAATCCTTTCAACCCGGAGAGCAACAGGGGCCCGTGCGACACCGATGTCCGCCGGAATTTCAACACCGGCATTAATTACGACTTCCCCAAGGTGTCGGCCCTTGGCCGACTCAGATCGGGATGGCAGATAGGCAGCCTCGCCACTTTTGCCAGCGCCCGTCCCTTCACGGTCCTGGCGAGCAGTGGCAGAGACAACTCGGGGCAGGATAAAACGTACCAGAGGCCCGATTGCAATGCGGCCCCCATTTACAACTACAGCGATCCCAGCCAAAACTACATTACCAACGCTGCGGCGGTATTCTCCAAACCCGTCGACGGCAAGATTGGTACTTGCGGTCGCAACGCTTTCAGGGGGCCTCACTTTGTCCAATGGGATGCAAACCTGAATAAAACCACGAAGATCAACGAGCGGTTGAGCCTCCAGCTCCGCTGGGAGGTTTTCAATGTGTTGAACCATCCGAACTTGAACCCTACACCAGCAAGCAGTACCTATACGAGCGGCGTGTTTGGCACTTTTTCCCAGACGCCGGACATCGCCGCGGGCAACCCGTTCCTCTCCTCGGGCGGCCCGCGTGCAATGCAGCTTGGTGTGAAGCTCATTTTCTGACCTTCGGCTCCAGGCTTTAGTTCCGAAAAGGGGGTCTGCTAGAATGCAGACTCCCTTTTCTTTTATGCGGCGCATTTTCATCCTGAATCTGTGTCTTTTGGTTCTATTGCCTGGGTTCGCGGCGGCAGCCAACCAACCGAATGTCATCCTGATCACATTAGATACGGTCCGGGCCGACCGCATGGGCTTTCTCGGCTCAAAGCGGGGTTTGACCCCGCACTTGGATGCCCTGGCGACTCAGGGCGTGGTGTTCGAGCATGCCTACTCCCAGGCGCCCATTACGCCGGTCTCTCACGCGACCATACTCACCGGGACTTTCCCCCAGTACCACGGCATCCGCAACTTCGGCGACCGCCTGCCTCCGAGCGTTCCATTTCTACCCGAAATTCTGCACGCTAAGGGCTACCACACAGGGGCGTTCGTCGGCAGCATCATCCTCGACCCGAAAAACGGGTTTGCCTCCGGGTTCGAGCGCGGCTTCGATGTCTACAACGCAGGCTTTCACCGGCAGAAGACCGGGGAGCGCCGCGAGGCGTCCATGCAGCGCCGCGGCGAGGTGACGCTGGGGTTCGCGCTCGAATGGCTCGACCAGCAGCACGGTAGTCCATTTTTCCTATGGTTTCACGTGTGGGATGCGCACGACCCCTACGATCCGCCCGAACCGTTCCGCAGCCGGTTTGCGAGCGCCCCTTACAACGGGTGTATCGCCTATGTGGATGCCATTGTAGGGAAGCTGCTCGACTATTTGCGAAGCCAAGGGCTTTACGACAATGCGCTGATCGCCGTTGCCGCCGATCACGGCGAATCCCTGGGCGACCATGGTGAATTGACCCATAGTATTTTCCTCTACGACACTACTATCCGCGTGCCCCTGCTCCTCAAGCTTCCCGGCAATCGTTTTGGCGGCCAGCATGTCACTGCCACTGCGAGCCTGGTGGATCTGGCGCCAACGCTTCTCGAGGCGCTCGGACAGACACCTCCTCCGGCCATGCAGGGCGGCTCCCTCCTCCCCCTGATTGGAAAGCCAAACCCTGGAAAACGTGCTTCGTTTGCCACCGGCGACCACTCCGAACGCTCGTTCGGGTGGAGCGCGCTTGCTTCTCTGCGCGTCGGCAATCAGCTTTACGTGCGCGCGCCATCGCCGGAGCTTTATGATCTGGCCTCAGACCCTGGCGAGAAGACAAATCTCTACCCGGTCAAACGCTTTGCAGCTGCGCGCCTTGCCATCCAGCTCGATAATTTCGTGAAGCGCATCAGCAAAGACGCACCCCAGGCTTTGCAGGACGGACTCGACGAAAAAAGTCGGGAAAAGCTCTCCGCGCTAGGTTACGTGGGCTCTAGAAAGACGAGCTCGCCTACAAGCATTGATCCCAAGGACCGTATCGACGTGGCCAACGATATGCACGATGCCAGCCTGGCTATCGAAGAGGGAAGGGAAGCCACCGTCATCCCGCTGCTGCTGCGCGTCGTGGGCAAAGACCCGCAAATCCATGCGGCGCAGTATTATCTGGGCATCGCGTACTCGCGGAAGGGGGATTTTGCCAAAGCTATTCCTCCTCTGCGCAAAGCCGTCGAGCTGCGGCCAGATGCGCTGATGGCGCAATATGAGCTGGCCATCTGCCTCTACGAAACCGGCGACCTGAATACCGCTGCCGCGCATTTCGAAATTTTGGTGGAAAACCGGCCCGATTGGATCGACGCCCGCTATTCTTTGGCCTCCATTTATGCCCGCACTGGACGGCCCCAGGATGCAGCCAAAGATCTGCTCATAGTCCTTCAGGGAGAGCCGGACCATTACCGGGCGAACCTGCTTCTCGGGCGCATGCTGTTTCTGAACGGCACTTTCGACGAGGCCTTGCCCTACCTGGAAAAGGCCGTAGCGGTACAAACGGATTCCGGCGAGGCGCATTCCTTCCTGGCGGACGAATATGAGAAACTGGGACGCGCCGAAGATGCCGCCCGCGAACAGGCAGAAGCCCAAAGACGGAAGGCTCAGAAACATTAGTCCCGAATGCTGCCGCCAAACCTCTTCCGCAAAGCCACTGCCCGCGATAAAATATTCTTCCTCAATACCCGAGGTGTCCTATGAAGTTTAGAAAGATTGCCTTATTCTGTGCACTGGTGTTCTTGCCGCTCCCGCTCAGTGTTTCAGCCCAAGAGGCTTCCACTCTAAAAGCAAAACCTCACGTCATTGTCCTCGGCGTGAATGGGATGGAGCTGGACATTATTCGTCCGCTCATCCTCAAGGGGCAGATGCCAAACCTGGCCAGCGTCATTGAAAAAGGCGCTTATGGGAAGCTCCGCACCGTTTCCGCCCCGAATTGCCCGCGTGTCTACACCACCGTTTTCACCAGCACCGACCCTGACGAGCATGGCGTTACCGGCTTCGTTGTCGGCGGAATTACCGCCAACACCCATATGCTCAAGGAAGAACCCATCTGGTCGATGCTCTCGAAGCCCGGCATTACCGTAGATATGGCCAACGTCCCGGCCACGTTCCCGGTCATGCCCGTTAATGGATACATGATCAGCGGCATGTTAACGCGCGGCAAGAACTGCGAAGACGGCGTTCTTTGTGCGCCAAAGCTGAGCGAAGTGATGGGCGGCGACGCTGTCTATCCCCGGGGTCTGCAGTCTGAGTTACTTAAAAATGTGGGCGATTTCTACATCGACTGCGAGCGTATGCCGTCGGCCGCTGACTTGAAAGGCCACGAAGCGGCGGTGATCGACCAATGGCTGGCCAGGGTTCAGCTCATTCGCGAGCAACAGACCAAACTTTTCGATTATCTGCTGACCGAGCGCCCGACTGATTTCACGTTCCTGGCGCAGTCCTGCGAAGACCGCACGGGCCACTGGCTGTATCCCATTACGCCTTTCAATGTGGGCTACAATCCGAACATCAACGGCGTTCGGCAAGATGCCTTTCCGAACCAGTACATTGCATTCGACAAAGTTCTCGGCACGGTGCTGAAGCACGTAGACGCCCACACCTATTTACTGATTCTCTCTGACCATGGCATTAAGCCTCTGCGCGAGTTTGAGGAGAAAGATCCTCACGCGCACATGGACCACGAGAAGACTACGCCGGTTATTGCCAAGCACGATTTTGCGGATGGCGATGACGTTCCAGGCTCGTTCTTTGTCATGGGGCCGGGAATCAAGAATGATTTCCGGCTGATGGGGCTGGGCGCGAGCGTGTATGATATTGCGCCTACCATTTTGCACATTTATGGCCTTGAGCAACCAAAGCAGATGCGCGGCCATGTTCTAACCGAGATCTTCGGCGCCACCGATAACAGAGTAGCGATGCACAAGTAGTTGGTGGGCTATTCAGAAAAGAGCCGAACCCTCTTGGACTCCAAGCCAAGTGCCATGCGGCAAGCCACAGAGATCTCTCGTGTTCGGTTGCTCTGGTTGCTCAGTGGGGCGCTCTTGCCGCTCTTCTTTGCTTAGCCTTGTCTTTGGCTCTCTGTGCTGCCCCCGATTTGCCAAGGCCCATGTAGGCCTGGGCCAGCAACTCAAAAAGGTCCGCGTTGTTTTCCGAAGACCTGGCGCTTTCTTCAAGAAGCTCCACCGCATCGCCAAACTTCTTTTGACGGAGCAGTGCTTTCGCGAGCCCAATCTGCCCCTCCACGCTCTCTGGTTGCAATAGAAGCGCCGCTTCAAATTCGTCTTCCGCCGCTTTTGGATCATTCGATTTGAGACAGACCTGTCCCAGCAGCAGTTGGGCGGCGAGTTGGTTTGGATTCAGTTTTAAGCTCCCCTGCAGAACATGGCGCGCGCGGAGTAAATCGCCGCTTAGATCCAAAGCTCGCCCGTAATCCAATGCAACGTCCGCATCATCGGGTCGCAACTCACGCGCTCGTCCCAGATATCGGGCGGCTTCTGTGTAATTCTTAGATTCCATTTCAAGGCGGCCTAACTGCAAGAGAGCGATTTCAGACCGATTGTCCAATTGCAGCAGTTTCTCAAGGGCTGCTTTTGCTTTTCCCGTCTGCCCACCTTCCGACGCCATCATCGCGAAGTGCAGCAGATTTTGCTCCTCGATCTTGTCTTTGGGATCTGGCAATAAGGAGGGTTCAGGGACATCCGTGGAAGAGTGAGCATCCGCTGGACCCAGATAACCTAGTGCACGCAGCTCATCGATAGTTCCGGGCGCTACGGCCGCGGACAAAACCCTTCCTCCTGAAGGAGATTTCGCAGCCAGCTTGGCAAGCATCTTGCGCAGTTTCTGCGTTCTCGGATCCCAAGGCACGTAACCGTTGTGAAGCTCTCCCGGATCGGATGACAGGTCGTAAAGTTCCGGGCGTGGAGCCTCGATGAACTTGAAGCCCTCGTTTCGAATGGATCGCAGCGGAGCCCATCCAAAACGCAGCGGATAATCCGTCTCGCCAATAACAGTCCGGGAAGGCGCTTCGTTATCGAGGAAGGCGGGTTTCAGGGAAGCGCCATCCAGACTCGCCGGAGCGGAAATGCCGAGCAGCTCTAAAATTGTGGGAAGAATATCGGTCGTGCGCACTTGTTCCTCGACCACTTTGCCCGCGTCCTGTTCGTTCGGCAGCTTGAGAATCAACGGAACGTGAGTGGTCGAGTCGTAAAGGAAAATGCCGTGCGTATCTTCCCCATGCTCTCCCAATCCTTCCCCGTGATCTCCAACCACGATGACCAACGCACCTTGATACCAGTTTCTTTTCTTCAAATACGTAACGAAGCGGCCGAATGCCGAATCGGCGTACGCAATTTCTCCATCGTAGAGCCGGTCCTTATAGATGTCTGAATACGGCGCAGGAGGCTCGTATGGATCGTGGGGATCATACAGGTGCACCCAGACGAAATGACGAGCCGCATCGTGGGCATTTAGCCAATTCTCCGCCCTCTGAACAACGTCCATGCCTCTGCGCTCAAGTCGCCCCCATCGCGATTTCGTCTCCGCCTTCTCAGGAAAATTGTCATAGAATTCAAATCCTCGATCGAGCCCCGGGGCGAGGGTCCTACTGTCCAGGATCACAGATCCGATGAATGCCGCTGTTTGGTAGCCTTCCTTATTAAGTATTTCTGCTAGCGTAGAATGATTAGGCGCCAACGGCACGCCAAAGTCACTCACTCCGTGAGAACTCGGAAGCAGTCCCGTCAGAATGCTTGTGTGCGAAGTATTCGTAATGGGGCTTGGCGTGAATGTTTGAGAGAAGCGAATCCCTTGCTTTGCTAGCTCATCGATCGCGGGAGTTTGAATTCGTTCGTAACCATAACAGCGAACGTGGTCACTCCTCAGCGTGTCGATGGTAATGAGAAAAACGTCGTGGAGAGGCCTCTTTCCCGGCGTGTCTTCGCCGTTTGCGACAGCCACAGCTGCTGTGGCTAAGCACCAGCAAAGGATGAGCGAAAAAGTCTTCACAACGTCGAGCCTACCACAGCGCCAGGGTCGCCGGTGCGCGCGGACTCAGAATCCGTTCGTTTCTGCAAGCGCTATAATTCGTTCCTTGTGCAAACCGGACTGTCCGGTTACAGTCATCCAGTTCGGTCTCCGATGAGGCTGCTGCTGCGTGGGAAGCGAAATGGTGACCCACAAATCTTTTCGGAAGCTTGCTCGTTCTGTTGCGATTCTCGTTGCGCCGTTCCATATTACTTGGCCGCTTTTGTGCTTGCTTCTTGTATCTTCCGCCAGCGCTCGCGCCGACGATTTCTGGAAACACAAGCCTCCGGCGCAATGGTCGGCTGCGGAAGCCTTGAAACTGTTGCGACGCTCGCCGTGGGCCAGGCTGGAAGTTGTGATATTCGGCCAAAACGAGGCTGAGGCGGCGTTCAGCATTGCCACTGGCAACAAGCACTGCGACCCGGATGCCATTGACCAAAACGGGAATTGCATGCAGAAAGGGCGAATCGAAGCGCCGGTCGACTCCTCCCGCCAGATCGATGCAGCACCGCTGATCAAGCCTTGGGCTGGGATCTTAGTACGCTGGGAATCAGCCGCTCCTGTCGCCCAGGCGTTTGCGCGTCTTCAGGAACTCGGCGAAGGCCCGGCCTCGGCATTTCAGGCACCCACACCGCGCCTTCCGGAAGACCGCTACGTCATCACGGTAAAACTAGAACAGGCCGGCCGAAAAGGTTTCGAGCCGTTCGCGGTCACACCGGCTGGCAAACCAGCGTTGGCTGCGAAGCTCAAGACCCGGCTCTCCACCGTCGCTCCTCTTGAGGTTGAATTCACCGGAACCGGCGCAACGTCATCGGTCCATTTCTTTTTCCCGCGGTCGCTTGACGGAGCTCCATTGCTTGGACCTGGATACGATTGGGCCGAATTCACCTTGCTAGGAGCCGGCTTCGTGGTGCACTGCAGATTCAGCCTCGACCCCGAGTTCCTCAGCAAAAAATCCACCAACCACGCGAGGTGAGGAACCCCCCGATGGAAAAAACGTACTGCTACCAAGGTTCTTTCGAGAGCCATCCTCCATGCGAGCGGTCCGCTCGCACCTAAAGTGCTACATTCTCCCGAAGCTTGGTAACGTTCGCCTTGATTGGTGTTGAAGTTCATAACCCGGATGCCCGAGACAGCCATCAACAAAACGGTGTCTCGCAAAGTCGTCCTGACCGTTCTCGGCACATTGTCAACGATTCTGACGACTGCTCGGAATTGGGATTATAACTGCGAGCTGATCGACACCAATACATTGCGTCTTCCACCTCGTGGAATTAAGGTGGAATTAAGTATGAGGCTCCTTCATTCACACCCGACCAACTCCGACAGATTCTCGCTTTTGCCGAGGAACCCTGCCGCACGATGTTGAGCATGGTCACATTAGGCGCCTTACGCGCCGGGGAGGTGCTCGGTTTGCAGTGGGGGTACATCGACTTCAACCGGGATCAAAGGATTAAAGGGGAAGCCGATGACGAAGAGTGCCAACAGCCAAGGGTCCACCAACGAATTATCGGACGCATAATGATGGACGTGTACTCGGCCCATCGCGCATATCGCTTGTCGTGTGGCGTGAGGTCATTGAGTGCGGTGAGGTCGTTCTTGAGAATGACTCTCAATGCCGCGCCTGCGCGTAGATAACGCCGAGCCAAGTCTTCCCTTGGCAACATTTGGCAACAATTGACTCGAGGAGCGACTGGTAACACCTGCTCGGCGTTCACCGGACAAACCGGAAGATGAGAGAGTTTGACTCCGGCAGTGGTATCAATTTCAGGGTGGGCGAGTTTTCGGGACTTGGCCCGGAATGACTACTTCATCTACCGGTCGGGGCTTCAGGGGTGACGTATTCTGACGTAAGGGATCGAAAAACACCCAAGACAAAGAAGTCTGAGTCCGCCTTTCTTTGAACGCCAGTCGAAAAGTAAGCTCAATTAGACGTGAAGATCGAAGAGCATCTGCGGCTGACCGAGACCGCGCTGAAGAATTGGCTGATCGCGCAATGCGAGGATTCCCTGGCGGTCGGCGCAATGTGGTACATCGGGTTGCGCATCTTGGGTGTGCCGCTGACACCGCTCTGGGCCGGACTTGCGGCGGCGTTGCAGTTCGTGCCGCATTTGGGGCCGGCACTGGGTGTGGTGGCGCCGACGATTACGGCGGCGATCCATTGGGGCGACTGGCGGCATCCGCTGTATGTGTTGATGCTATATGCCGCAATCGTGGTGGCGGACACGCTGGCGATGCAGCCGTACATCATGAAGCGGACGGCCAAAGTGCCGATATGGGCATCGATTTTGGCGCCGATGGTGCTGGCGTTTGTGATTCCCTTTTGGGGTGTGTTTCTGGCCCCGCCACTTCTGGCGGTAGTTTACGCGTACAAGCGTCACCTGGAGCAAAGGAGCAGAAAAACTAGCTAAGTGGGAGAAAAGCTAACGAAGCGGCGGCACGCGCAGAATGCGGTACCATTCCGACCGTTTCGTGTTCGACTCCTTAGCGAAATCCTCTGTTTTGTAAGTGAGGCAGCAACATCGAGTTTGTTGCTGTTGCGCGTGGTTACTGCTTCAATGCAGCGGGAACCCCGTCGCTGGGTTTCAGCGGATCACGAATCGCATTGCTGGTTTGGCCCCGATGCCCCATCTCGCCATGATGGACGGTTTGGGGCGCCGCGCATCGCCTATCCCTAATGCAATGAGTGCGTTAAGGATGTTCAGCGCCGCGTTTGATTCCCATCGCCCGCTCCAGAATTACCGAGTTAGTTCATGGAACCCCAGGCGTCCGTTTTGCGCGCCCCCGAACCTTCCGTTAGCGTTGCTCTGGATATGGCAAGGCTTGCGCTATGATTAGCGCTCAAGCGAGCCGGCAGAATTGCTTACTTATTCCGCACCTTGCACCTTGGAACTGCGGCTTTGCATCGAATGGGTGATGCGCATCCTACTTCTAAATCTAAGTGCTGGATCACTTGAGGCAGTCAACAGCGCCTTAGCTGGTCA
>Ga0126376_10000673_pt1 | contig 17222 bp, 14 predicted proteins | sample PanSoiMetPlot_15_FD_92760 | JGI IMG/M metagenome (GOLD analysis project Ga0126376, IMG submission 92760) | Tropical forest soil microbial communities from Panama - MetaG Plot_15 | ecosystem: Environmental > Terrestrial > Soil > Tropical forest > Bulk soil | place: Panama | collected 2016-02-17
AGCCGCTGCTGCACTGAAAGCGCATCTCGCGAAGCGCGGGTTCGGCGACATCGAAGTCAACGTCACCGGCGGCTATGACCCAACCTCCACCCCAATGGATTCGCTTATCGCTCGCGCCGAAAACGCCGTTTACAAGCGTGCTGGAATTGACCCGATTGAGTTGCCTCGCCTTGCCGGTTCCTGGCCAGGCTATGTCTTCACCGGAGAGCCGCTTAAAATGCCGGCCAGCCACTTCGGCCTTGGCCATGGCAACGGGGCCCACGCGCCGGACGAGTACTACGTTATCGAATCTTCAAATCCAAAAGTTCAGGGAATTGACGGCGCCGTGCAGTCCTACGTGGAATACCTTTACGAACTCGCGGCCACAAGTTAGGCGCTACAGTTAAGAGATTTTCGCAGATAATTTTGCAAAGAGCACTTTAACTCGAACGGAGCCCCGCCGCCGAACCATGTCATTCCTGACCCATCTCTTTTGGCCATGGGGCATTCTCGTCCAGGTCGTCGCGCTGATTCATTTCTTCCGGCGCCGTCCGGAAGGCTATTGGTTTTACATTATTGTTTTCGGCGGCTTCGTTGGTTCAGCGGCATATCTGGTGATCGAAGGTATTCCGGACCTCGGACTTTTGCGCGGAACATTTCAGGGCTTCGGTCGCCGCACGCGAATTCAAAAGCTTGAGACCGACATCATCGACAATCCCTCCGCCGCAAACTACGAAGAGCTGGGCGAACTCTATCTCGACGAAAAAAAATTTGAAAAATCGCGAGAAGCATTCACGAAGGCAATCAGCGCCCGCAGCGATTCGCCTCACACCTTTTATCTGCGCGCAAAAGCGTCCATCGGACTGAACGATTTTGCGGCAGCGATTCCCGATCTCGAGCGTGCCGTGAACAGCGATCACAAATTCGACTATTACCGCGCCGCTGCAATCCTCGCAAATGCCTATGCCCAAACCGCAGACTATGCTCGAGCTGACGCCATGTACGCCGAGCCAATCCAGTTCACCAATACCCCCGAAACTCTTTACAACTACGCAAATTTTCTGAAGCTTGCAGGAAGAAAAGACGAAGCAAAACAATGGGCGCAAACTTTAATGGCGAAGAAACGCACCCTGCCTCGTTATATGCAGCGCTACGAACGGCCCTGGTTTCGGAAAGGGAAAGCTCTCGCTAAAGAATTGGAAGAAAAAAAGCCTGCATGATTTTGCATGGCTGCGGCAGCAAACTTTTTGTTCTTACCAGCCTTTCGCTCTGCGTAGTTCTGTAATGTGCGCGGTGTGATGGGGCCCGTGCCAAGCGTAAAGGAAAACAAGCCAATCAACGTTTTTCTCGCCGTGTTCCGGATGCACTAGCTTCCGGGAAAAGTCTTCCGACGCAAGCGAACGCAGCAGAAGAACCCAGCGGGTGTGCAGCAATTCAAGCAGCGAGAGCGAAACTTCAATCGGAGTGGAATGCGAATCTGCGAGCCGCGCCCATTTGTCTTCCTCGTAAGGCTTGATTGTGGGAGCGGATTCCGTGAGCGCCAGCTTCAGCCGCACGTAGGCGTTCATGTGACTGTCCGGCACATGATGAACCACTTGGCGGACTGTCCATCCACCGTCGCGGTAAGGAGTATCCAGCTGCGCTTCGCTCAATCCCTGCACGGCGGCGCGAAATTTTGACGGCGTTTCCGCAATTCTTTCGACGGCAGCCTGGCGCAGCGCGGGCGTGACCGTTGCGGGCATTTCAAATTTTCCGGTGGGATAGCGCGGATCCATTTTGCGATTCTCCTCGCAGAAAGACTTGGAAAGAGAAGCATAGTTGCGTGGAAAATCCGCGGTCAATTTTGGCGCTGGATAAACCGCTTCCAAATTGGCCGCGTTTGCTGAGGATTCTTGCGAAAGCGGGCAAAAAGCCTGCAAATGCTACAATCTTCGTCTCTGTATCTTTTGGGACGGAATTTGAATCTAATGGTGTGGAGATAGAGGGAAATGGAAAACGTAGTAATCATTGGCAGCGGATGTGCCGGATTGACCGCGGCAATTTACGCCGCGCGCGCCAACCTGAAGCCGGTAGTGCTGGACGGGCATGAGCCGGGCGGGCAACTTTCGCTGACCACCCACGTCGAGAATTTCCCGGGTTTCCCCGATGGAATTTTGGGGCCGGAATTAATCGCGAACATGCGGAAACAGGCGGAAAAATTCGGCGCGGAATTTAAGTCCGGAACTGTCACCGAAGTGGATTTGTCGAACCGGCCGTTCAAAGTGACCGTGGCAAAAGAAACGCTCGAAACGAAAACGATCATCATTGCGGCAGGTGCGTCAGCTCGGCTTCTTGGGCTCAAAGGTGAAAGAGAATTAATTGGGCGTGGCGTATCCACCTGCGCGACCTGCGATGGATATTTTTTCCGTGGGAAACCGATCGCAGTCGTGGGCGGCGGCGACTCTGCGATGGAGGAAGCGAACTTTCTTTCGCGATACGCAAGCAAAGTTTATTTGATTCACCGGCGCAACGAATTTCGCGCCTCGAAAATCATGATTGACCGCGCCAAAGCAAATTCGAAAATCGAATTCCTCACACCTGCGGTGGTGGAAACAATTCAGGCACCGGAAGGTCTCGTGACGGGAGTGACGATCGTTAATCCGGAAACAAAAGCGAAGAAGGAAATAGAGCTCGACGGCGTTTTTGTTGCGATCGGCCATGATCCGAACACAACCGTGTTCAAAGGAAAGCTGAAGACCGACGAAAACGGCTACTTGATTTCCACCCATGGCAGTTTGACCGAGGTTCCCGGTGTTTTTATCGCGGGCGACGTGCAGGATCATCGCTACCGGCAAGCCGTGACCGCTGCCGGCTCGGGATGCATGGCCGCGATTGACGCGGAAAAGTTCCTGGAAGGGCACAATCACTCGAAAGCTGCTTCATGAGCCGTCATAATAAACGGGTATGCTCCGCGCGGCGCTCCTGAAGCTTTCCGAAAGCAAAAGTTTCGCAAACTGGGTTATTTCCAACGCACAAACGCGGAGGATGTCTCACCGGTTTGTCGCCGGCGAAGAATTGGACGAAGCTCTGGCCGCGGCGCGGGTCTCGAACGACCAGGGGATGCTCGCGAGCCTCGACTATCTCGGCGAAAATGTTTCCACAACCACCGACGCGCAACATTCCAGGGATGCCTACCTCGAGATTTTTGAAAAAATCGCCGCGCAAAGAATCGACGCGAATGTTTCCTGCAAGCTGACGGCTCTTGGCCTAGATTTGAGCGCGGATTTTTGCGAAGGACTTGTGCTTTCGATTGTGGAGCGTGCAGCAGCGACGGACAATTTTCTGCGAGTGGACATGGAAGGATCGCCTTACACGCAGCGGACAATTGATCTGGTGAAGCGAGTGCGTTCCCAAAACCCCGCGATTGGAACGGTGATTCAGGCGTATTTGTACCGCAGCGAAAGCGACATTCAGGATTTGCTGGCGGTGGGATGCCGAATCCGGTTGTGCAAGGGCGCGTACAAAGAGTCGGCGGAAGTGGCGTTCGAGAAAAAATCGGATGTGGATGCAAATTACATACGCCTTGTGAAAGTGCTTTTGCCGAGCGGGTTCTATCACGGGATTGCGACGCACGATCCGCGAATGATTGCGGCGACGATTCGATGCGCTGCAGAAAAAATGATCTCCAAAGAAGATTTCGAGTTTCAGATGCTGTACGGCGTTCGAACGGACTTGCAGCGGCGGTTAGTGCGCGACGGCTATCGTGTACGCGTTTATATTCCGTACGGCCGGGACTGGTTTCCGTATTTCATGCGACGGTTGGCGGAACGTCCTGCCAATGTCGGATTCTTCCTCCGCAATTTCTTCCGCCGATAAATTCAAGGCATAGAAAAGCGATTTCTAACCGAGGCTCTCCCCTGGCTTGAGAGCGTGAATGGTGAGGCCGGAAATGTCTTGGGTTTCTTTGCGCAGAGCTTCGGGAGTGCCGGTGAGAGCTGGAAAGGTTGCGTAGTGCATGGGAATAACGTGTTTTGCTCCGAGCAATCGGATGGCGTAGGCGGCCTCGCGCGGGCCCATGGTATAGAGATCGCCGATGGGGAGGACAGCGACGTCGAGCTTATAGAGTTCGCCAATAAGTTTCATGTCGCCGAAGACGGCGGTATCTCCTGCGTGATAAACGGTGAAGCCGCCTGACATTCGAATGATGAGGCCAGCCGGTTCGCCGGCGTAACGCGGAGGATTCAAACTGTCGATGGAATTCGAATGGAAGGCGTGGGTAAGTGTAAGCTGAAAGTCGCCGGTGGTTTGCGTGCCGCCCTTGCTCATGCCGGTCACTTCCTTTTCGAATCCGTTTTCCCCGATGTACAGCGCCGTTTCAAAAATCGCGAAGATTTTCGGATGATGCTGCTTGGCGAGCGCGAGTGTATCTCCAAAATGGTCGCTGTGAGCATGAGAAAGAAAAATTGCGTCGAGCTTCGGGACTTTTTTCAAGGATTCGGGGCATCTGGGGTTTGTGGTGATCCAGGGATCGATTAGCGCGACCTGGCCGGAGGGCGTTGTGAGGGAAAAGGTACTGTGGCCGAAGTAGGTGATACGATTGCCTTTGGTGTCGAGCATGGGGGTCTCCTGCGGTCGGCGATTCAAGACGCGCCAGTTTTGAATTTTGCTCTCTTTGGTCACGATTCACAAAATTCAAATCGCTGCGCTATCCAGAAGCAAGCAGGGAGTCAGTTTCCTGTTAGCCCGTCGTCCGGCTCCAATGGGGCAAGTTGAAGTAATTGAGAGGCCAAACCGATTTGGTGGAAGCGAGGACGAAGACGGGTCAGGTATTCCCGGCTGTCAGACCGCGGACACACGACCCAACAAAAGGTCTGACGAAAGAACCGTCTGTATGCCTACAGATTCAAGAAATCCTTGGGCTACGCTTGCTCAACATGGGCCCTAACAATAGTTAGTTTTGTCATGAGGCGGTATTACCCCGACCAGACAGTTGTAGAATTGTGCACATCTACCTCAATTGTATATTGCCTCCGCAGTGACTCTCCATCAGTGTGGAGCCTGCAATGACTAGTCCGGAGAATTACTACAGGTCGGCCTCATTGTAAGACCAAGTCAGTAATTTGACGCACGCGGAGTTCTCTCAGCTCTGGTCAGTACAAACCGCGCTAGAGGTATTCGTGTGTCTGGAAGAATTTAAGGAGAAACAACGGTGAAATTCGCTGGCTACCCTATTTTCATAGTTGGGACTTTGATTTTGGCTGTGAGTCTCGCTGCTTGCAGCGGCGTTCAGCAGGGCGCCAATAGTGGTCCGGGCAGTGGAGGAGGCGGCGGGACGGGCTCAGGCTCCTTTACGGTTGGAGGGACGGTAACCGGCCTAACCGGAACCGGCTTGGTACTCCAAGACAATGGCGGCGACAATCTGGCAATTACGGGAACCGGGGCCTTTACTTTTAAGACGGCAGTCGCACAAGGCGGAGCTTATTTAGTCACGGTTTCTACGCAACCGAGCAGCCCGACGCAAGTTTGTGCAGTAACGAACGGAAATGGCACCGTCAATGCAAACATCACGAGCGTTCAGGTCACGTGTCAAACGCCTTCCCTCTCCATCGGTGGAACGGTCACTGGCGTGAAGGGAACCGGTCTCGTACTTGAAGACAATGGTGGCGATGACCTCTCCATCACCGCCGACGGGTCCTTCACGTTCAAGACTCTTCTCTTGAATAATGCGCCTTATGCGGTCACCGTGAAGACGCAGCCATCAAGTCCAGCACAGAACTGCACGGTAAGCAACGCCAGCGGAACGGCCACAGCCAATGTCACAAATGTCCAGGTAGTATGCCCCATTCCGACATACACAATCGGCGGCACGGTTGTCGGCCTGCTCGGCAACGGCGGTGGGATGGCGCTCCAAGATAACGGGGGCGACAACCTCGCGATTAACGGCAATGGTCCCTTCACTTTCGCCACGCCGATCACTTTCGGAGGCGCCTACAACGCCAACATCTTTATCCAGCCCACGACGCAGCCGCAGATCTGCCTAGTGGCTAATGGCTCTGGTACCGCGACTGCGAACGTGAACAACGTCGTCGTGGACTGCGGACATGGCGATTGGACCTGGATCACCGGCTCAAGTAGCTCAAATGCGGTTGGTGTAAGCAACACTCCTCCCACAATTCCCGCGGCACCAACCCAGGACACGAATAGTCCGGGTGCCAGAAATGATCAAGTCACCTGGACGGATCCTTCCGGGAATCTTTGGATGTTCAGCGGCTTCGGTTTCAGCTTTGACAACAACATCAAGATTCAACCGTTGTATCTGGATGAGCTATGGGAGTTCAAGGGCGCACAAGACTACAACTGCTTGGCAAACGGTTGCTTACCGCGGCCGGGGAATGGTTGGGTCCGCATTGTGCCTACTGGTACAGCACCGGATGCCCGCACCGGTGCGACGGCCTGGACCGATGCCAGCGGCAAGCTATGGCTGTTCGGCGGCCAGGATGGCGAGGGTGGCAATGTACCCCTAGGCTTGGTCAACGATCTTTGGAATTTCGACCCGACGACGAGCACGTGGACTCTGGTCAGTGGTACCCCAGGATTCAATGCTACAGGCGTGTACGGGACCCTCGGTGTGGCCTCAGCAAGTAACATCCCCGGCGCTCGCTGGGGCGCCAATTCCTGGGTCGATGCTTCCGGCAATTTCTGGATTTTCGGCGGGCTCGGCTTTGACTCTACCGGCACAAACGGCCTGCTGAATGACCTTTGGGAATTCAACACGTCCACAAACCAATGGATTTGGATGGGCCCGTCAGCTTCGTCTTCGGCGAATCAGAATGGTGTGTACGGCACGCAAGGCACAGCCGCTGCAGCGAATGCACCGGGTGGCCGCCAATCTGCGGCTTCCTGGACGGACAAGGGCGGAAACTTTTGGCTGTTCGGCGGCTTCGGTCTCGACGCCACCGGCACGCCCAACGGCACCGTAAACGACTTATGGAAATTGGATTTCTCAACCAAACAATGGACTTGGGTGGCTGGTTCCAACGCTGCCAACCAGCACGGCGTTTACGGCACGCAGGGAACTGCTGCCGCCACGAACGCACCAGGGGCCAGATGGCGAGCCGTGGCATGGACGGACCACAACGGAAATCTCTGGCTCCACAGCGGCTTCGGACTCGACACAACCGGTACCGGTCTCCTTAACGATCTGTGGGAGTACACGCTCGTTCCGACTTCCGCCTATCCCACAGCAAATCAGTGGACTTGGGTCAAAGGTGCGAACACTAACAGCAATGCCGGTGTCTACGGCAATGCCTCCGTGCCGCTGTTCTCGAATGTTCCTGGCTCCCGTTGGGGTGCCGGATACTGGATTGACGCGTCCAATCAGTTGTGGATCTTCGGCGGACAGGGCTACGCTTCGAGTCCCGGAAGCGGCAACGGCCTACTCAATGATTTTTGGCGCTTCCTGCCGTATCCGTGATTTCGAGCACGCCGGATCTCTACTCGAATGATTGCGGAACTGCATCTAGGAGCGGTTCGATATCGAAACTGCTTATCCGAGAATGCCCGTTGTGGAATCTTCGCAACGGGCATTCGAACATTTGTTGATTCGCCGGGACCTGCTCAGCGCTTGAACGAAAGACGCCGAGATCCTTCGGTCGCGTTGCTCCCCCAGGATGACCTACCCTCATCGGGTAGGTCAGTTGAGAATCGCAAAGGTGCCGCGTACAATCGAGTGGTATTGTTCGCTGGCCAAGAACCAAATAGAATCCAGCGCATATTGCCGGGAGAGGAAGTCCGCCCAGGCGGACAGCCACTGTTCCGAGCCGAGGAGATCGTGAATGGCTTACGTGATAGCCGAGCCGTGTATCGGTACGAAAGACACCGCTTGCGTTGATGTTTGCCCAGTGGATTGTATCCACCCGCGCAAAGATGAAGCTGAGCACGAAGGTGTCAAGCAGTTGTTCATCAATCCCGTGGAATGTATTGACTGCGGAGCTTGTGTGCCGGTGTGCCCCGTGACGGCGATTTTTGCCATGGAAGATCTGCCGGAGAAGTGGCAGGCGTATGCGGCCGGCAATACGGACTATTACGCGAAGAAGTAAGGTTCTGGAAGAATTTGGGAAGTGAATTGCGGCGCTCAGATTGAACAATTGAGCGCCGTTTTTTTAGGCGTTAAGGTGAGCGGCGGATTTGTTAATGACGGCGAGAGCCGGCTTACGGCGTGAGTTGGCACAGATGTCCGCGAAAGAAGTGTCAAACAGGAGTTTTTCGACGGCGAGATTGACATCGCGCCACAACTGCTTGAGCCCACAGCCATAGTAATCGGCGCAGGCGAATCCACGATCGGAATCGTTTTGCAGGCAGGAAGAATCGATGACCCGGCTGTCCACGATGCGGAGGACTTCGCCGACTGAGATTGCCGACGGGTCGCGCGACAGGAGATAACCGCCATTGACTCCGCGCCTGCTGGCAAGAACGCCGCCGCGTTTTAGCTGGAGAAGGATTTGTTCGAGATATTTGGCGGGAATGTGATCGCGTTCGGCGATTTGGTGGATCGTAATGAATTCTGGATAAGCCATGGCGATGTGAAGGACAGCCCGCGTTGCGTACTCGCCTTTGGCGGTCACTCTCATAAACTTGGGCGTGTAGATTTCCATAGAGTAATGTTGGTGTCAACGCAAGAAACGGAATTTTTGAGAAATTGCGAAGAGGCGCCAGCCAAAATGGCTGCGAGGATCATCTAAGGAAATAGTTTGGAAGAGGGAGACCGTTTTGGGAAAAGTGACAACAGCGAAGTTCTGGCGAGCCGCACTTGCCGTTGCGTGCGCGCCATCGTTTGTGGCAGCACAGGTGGCCACGAAACAAGCCCCCGCTCATACAACGGATGCGCCCACGGCACAAGTGGGCGGATTCGACGGTGAATGGGAAGGTGAGTTGCACGTTGGCCAAGCGCAGTTGAAGTTGGTGTTGCATTTGAGCGGGGACAAGAGCGGCGAGTTTCGCGCGAAGCTAGATAGCCCAGAGCAGTCTGTGTACGGAATGGAAGCGACTTCCGCGAGCCACGAACAGAATAACTTGCGATTCGAAATTTCCCCGGTAGGCGCGTCGTTTGAGGGAAAGCTGACACCGGATGGACGAACGATTTCCGGCACATGGAAGCAAGGAGGAGAAGCGCTCCCGCTTGTGCTGAACAGGCGCAGCGCGTCCACGGCGGGGCGCAAGCCAGCGAATGCGATTTCGCCGTTTGAGGGAACATGGCAAGGCGCATTTCAAAACGGAAACATGCGCTTCCGACTGCAACTGCACATCTCGCATGACGAAGCGAAGAAACTCACGGGAACGTTCGACAGCCTGGATCAGGCGGTGAATGGATTGCCGATGTCCAAACTGAGCGAGCAGAACGGTGCGGTGCACTTCGAAATTGATATGGTGTCCGGGGTTTATGAAGGCACGCTGAACGCGGCTCGCAATGCAATCACGGGAAAATGGTCGCAAAACCAGGACTCAGTTGCGCTGGAGTTCAAGCGGTCGGATGAGGTGCTTGAGTTGCGGCGGCCACAAGACCCAACGAAGCCGTATCCGTATAAAGAGGAAGAGGTCACCTTTGCGAGCAAAAACGCGACAGCGAAACTTTCAGGAACGCTAACGATTCCGCAAGGAGCTGGCCCATTTCCGGCGGCGCTGTTAATTTCGGGTTCCGGGCCACAGAACCGCGATGAATTCTTAGCGGGACATCGGCCATTTCTGGTGATTGCGGACTCCTTGACGCGGAATGGGATCGCGGTACTGCGGTACGACAAGCGCGGCATCGGAAAATCCAGCGGCGACTTTGCAGCTGCGACAACAGAGGATTTTGCTGCGGACGCGGAGTCCGCGTTTGCTTACTTGAAAACGAGGAAGGAAGTCGCCCGGGGAAAGGTGGGAGTGCTCGGACACAGTGAGGGGGCGCTGATCGCACCGATTCTTGGTGCAGAAGGCGGAGTTGCGTGGGTCGTGCTGCTGGCGGGGCCGGCACAAACGGGGGAGAAAATTATGCTGGCTCAGTCGCAGGCGATTGCAAGCGCGGCAGGGATGCCCGCGGCGCAAGTGGCGCAGAGTCTGGAATTTGACAAAAAGGCATATGCATTGGTGCGCGAAGAGAAAGACCAGATTTTGCTAGAGAAAAAGATAGCTGCGATGGTGGTTTCGTCAGGAATGGCGCCGGATCAACTACCGGCATCGGTTGCAGCGCAGATTCACATGCTGAGTTCACCGTGGTTCCGCTATTTTTTGGACTACGACCCACTGCCGGCACTGCAGAAAGTGAAATGCCCCGTGTTGGCGCTAAACGGCGAAAAGGATTTGCAGGTTTCGGCGAAGGGTAACTTGCCGCTGATTCAGAAGACACTAGAAGACGCGGGGAACAAAGACGTGAAGACGAAGCCGCTGCCGGAGCTGAATCATCTTTTTCAGCATGCCGAATCCGGGACGCCGATCGAGTACGGTGCAATCGAAGAGACGATCTCTCCTGAAGTTCTGCAGATGATCGCAGACTGGATTGGCAAACATAGTTCCTAGAAGCGCCTCTTAACCCTAGCCGCGTGAGAAAACGGCTAATGGTCGTGATTTCAGCGGCGTTTCGCAACGCGGTATCATAATTATTGGAGAGAAAAAGCGTCCCAGTGCCGCCAAAATTTCACCTTTCCCTTTTGATTCACGCGCATCAGCCGATGGGCAACTTCGAGGACGTTTTCGAGAAGTGCTACCAGAAATCCTACCTGCCCTTTATACAGATGTTGGAGAAGCATCCCACCGTGCGCATGGGGCTGCACTATTCGGGGCCGCTGCTCGTTTGGATTGAGAAAAATCACCCCGAGTACTTTGAGCAGTTGCGGGCGCTGGTGAAGCGCGGGCAAGTGGAGATGGTGGGTGGCGGATTCTACGAGCCGATTCTGGCAGTGATTCCGCCGGAGGACCAGGTCGAGCAGATTACGCGGCTGACTTCTTACCTTGAACGGCATTTTGGCGAGCGGCCATCGGGAGCGTGGCTCGCGGAGCGCGTTTGGGAGCCACAATTGCCATCGGCATTAGCGGTGGCACAAGTGAGTTATTCGCTGGTGGACGACTATCACTTCTTGTCCGCAGGATTCGAGCCGACGGAGCTCTTTGGAGCGTACGTCGCGGAAGATCGCGGGAAATGCGTGCAACTGTTTCCGGGCCAAAAAGCGCTGCGGTATTTATTGCCATTCGGAAAGGTGGAAGATGCGATTGCGTATTTGAAGGATGCGGCGGCGACGCATCCCGGCGGTGTGGCGGCGATGGGCGACGACATGGAAAAGTTCGGATGCTGGCCGGGGACGTTCGAACACTGTTATGGCGATCATTGGCTGGAGGATTTTTTTGCAGCCTTGGAGGAAAACCAGGATTGGCTTAGTTTGACGACCCCGGGTTCCTACATTGAAACCCACGCGCCGCTAGGCCGCGCGGATTTGCCAACGGGTTCGTATTCGGAAATGACAGAATGGGCGTTTCCGACGCCGGTTCGCATGCGCTACCAAACGGTGTTGAAAGAGTTTGTGAAGCGGCCTGAAGTTGCTGCGTTCTTGCGCGGCGGATCGTGGCGGGGATTTTTTCGGAAATACGCGGAATCAAATCTGCTGCACAAAAAGATGTTACGTGTAGCGACGCGAGTAGCGGCAGCTCCAGCGCGGAGAAGCGCAGCGAAACCGGCGGAGGAGATTGCCGAAGCGCGTGATTTGCTCTTGCGCGGGCAGTGTAATGATGCCTACTGGCACGGTGTTTTCGGCGGATTGTACGCGCCGCATCTGCGCACGGCGCTTTGGAAGGATTTGATTCGAGCGGAGCTGCTTGCGGATAAAAATGCGTCGGGCGGGCTTGTTTCGCGCGTCGAACTGCTGGACTACGACGCGGACGGGACGAATGAATTGCTGTTTACGTCGCCGGAATGCCAGGCGCTCCTAAAGCCGTCGGATGGCGGGACGCTGGCGGCATTGGATTTCCGGCCAGTGGCAGCGACGCTGATCAACTCGATGCAACGAAGGCAGGAGGCGTACCATACGCGACTCGTTGGCGCGCAAAAGTCCCCAGTGGGGGAGGTTGCATCGATACATGAACAGACGCGAGTGAAAGAGCCGGGGCTCGAAAAATATTTGCGGTACGACCGATGGGCGCGGCAGGCGTTTCGCATTTTGATTTTTTCGCCGTCGCGGAAGCACGCGGACTATGAGTCGTTGCAACTGCGAGAGGACGCAGGATTTGCGGCGGGCGAATACAGCGTAAAGAGCTCGGGGCCGCTCGAGGCGGAAATTGTGCGCGAAGCGATTCTGCCGACGAAAGACGGAGACGTGCCGTTTTCGTTGACGAAACGATTTTCGTTTGGGCCGGCGCCGCGGGGATGCGAAGTGGCGTGCGAAGTCGGAATCAAACTGAAGCAGCCGATGGACCGCGCGGTGATATTGGGGATTGAATCCATCGTGAATTTGCTGGCGCCGACGGAAGCGAACCGCTTTTTCGAAACGCAGAATGGGCCGAAGAATCTGCGCTTCAGCGGCGAACTGCCTGGGCCGATATTGCGGATGGAAGACGGATGGCAACGCGTGCGTATCGCGTTGCACGCGCCGGGAACGGACAATTTTTGGGTTGCGCCGATTGAGACTGTGTCGGAATCGGAAGAGGGCTTCGAGCGCGTATATCAAGGTTCACAGATTTTGGCGCGCTGGCGGATCAGCACGGAAAAAGTGTTTTCCGCAAACTTGGTGTGGCGAATCGAATCTTTCTAGATTCTTATTCAACAATCCACAAATTCTGGGCGAAGGGCCACTCTTCGTCGATCCATTGGGCTGCGCAGCGGAAGCCGGTACGGGCAGCCATTTCGAGAGGCTCGGAAGGGGAATACTTGTGCGAGCTCTCGGTCCAAATCGTTTCACTTTCTTCGAGACGTATGCGCAGGCCGGAGCCGGGGATGTCCACACGTTGACGCTGGAGCGAGCGCAAGTGCATTTCGATGCGGCGCTCCGTGACGTTCCAAAGAGCTTCGTGGGCGAATTGTTTTAGGTCGAAGTCCGCGCCAAGCTCCCGATTGATGCGGGCGAGCACGTTCAGATTGAATGCGGCGGTTACGCCGACGGGATCGTCGTACGCAAGCAATTGGACTTCCACGCTTTTTTCGAGATCAGTGCCGAGCAGTAGCGAATCACCGGGTTCAAGCACGGATCGAACCTGGCGGAGGAAATCTTCGGCAGCGGGCCGATCAAAATTGCCGATGGTGCTGCCGAGGAAAAGCACGCAGACGCGTTCGCGATGCTGGCGTCGATTGACGACGGCGCGCAGGCCTTCTAGATAAGGCTTTTCGTAACCGACGATGTGAACCAGTTCGATTTGACCGAGTTCTTTTTCACAAGCGGCGAGAGCAGCGGGCGAGATTTCGATCGGATAGTAAAAAGTGTGCTGGTAGCGGGCAAGGGCTTCGAGAATCCAGCGGGTTTTTTTTCCGCTGCCGCTGCCGAGTTCGGCGACGTGTGCGGGCCGAGGCATGCGCGCGACCATTTCTCTGGCGTGCGCCTGCAAGAGGCGAGTGTCCGCGCGAGTGAGGCCATACTCGGGCAAAAGACAGATGGCTTCGAAGAGCGCCGAGCCGACTTCGTCGTAAAGATATTTCGAAAGGATTTCGCGCTGACCGGGCTTGGTTAGGCCGATGCGCACATCTTCCGCGAATTCCGCAATCGCGGGCGACACTGCTGGCTTCTGAAGGGTTTGAGTCAGCATGTTGGCTCCCTGTGGCTTGGGCTCCGTCAGTCCTCGACGCAACGGAAAGTTGCGTAAACGTACGGATAATGCGGCTGGAACCAATTACGGAAGGAGCGGCGAAGCATACACGCGGCAGTGCGCGGCGAGCCGCCTTTCATGACGAAGTGCTGGCCGTCAAAAAAATTCGCCGAGTAGCCGGGGTAAAAAGGCATGGCAGAAAAGCCGGGGAGCGGGCCAAAAACAGTGCGCGTCCATTCCCAACCGTTGCCGACGAGGTCGTGAACGCCGAAAGCGCTGGCGCCAGCGGGATATGAACCGACTGGCACAGGATCCCAGTTCGTGAAATCGAAATTGCCGTGTCGGTCGCCGGGGGAGAAGTTGCCCCAGGGGTATTCGCGTTCAGCTGAACCATCGGGGGTGCCGTATGCGGCGCGGTGAAATTGTTCTTCGTTCGGGAGCTTGCGGCCGAGCCAGTTGGCATAGGCGGTGGCTTCGGCGTGGCTAACGTAAACCGGCCAGTCGAGAGGAAGGCGAATTTCTTCGAACATGCCGCCGGCCATCCAGATATTGCCGTCGCGGCGCCAGAATGCGGGATGTTCGATTCCCGCGGATTCTTTCCACGCCCAACCTTCGTCCGTCCAGAGAGAACGTGTCTTGTAACCTCCGGCTTGCAGGAAGCGGAGAAAGTCGCGGTTTGTGACGTTGTGACGTTCAATGGCAAATGCCGGAACAAAGACGACGCATTCGCCGCGTTCATTGTCCCAGCCAAAGACGTCCATGTCCGCGCGGCCAAGAGTCGCTTCACCGGCAGGGATTTCCACGAGGTCGTGGTTTAGATGTCTGGCGTGGGAGGGGATTTTAGTTTTGCCGCCGATCTTGCTTTCGTAAGGAAGGCGATGAAGCAAATAGGCGAGAGTTTCCGCGTGCATCAGGCGATGTTCGATTGCAGTTTCAAGCATTTCGAGTAATTGGGGGTGGCCTTCACCGGGGTGTTCCAGTCCAGATTCGATTGCAGAGTCGAGGTGATCGCGGAGGCGCACGTTGTACCGATCCACTTCGTTTCGCGTGGGCCAATCGCCGGGCATGTCGGTTGGGAGACCGCCCCCGATGGGGTCAATCCCGAATGCAAAGAGTTGATCGAATGGAGGATTGAAGGAGCGCAAGCCAAAAGCGCGGCGGCCGAGGAGATTCCAGTCGAATGCTTCGACGTGGCCGAGATAAAAGATGAGGCGATGTCGTTCGGCGATGGGACGATCGTAAAGGGCTTTTTCGCGGATGAGCGAAAAAATTTCATCAGTGCGGGCGCGTGCGCGCACTAATCTCGTTTGCAAATCGTGACGAATGCGGACAGCGGCAGGAGCTCCCATGGTTTGTCCCCTTCGTTGGATGCAGCTTCCGCTGGAAGGATGCGCCGAAAATAAGACGCCGGGAGTCAGTACTACGTTACGATGGTCACTCTCCGGCGACGGAGTGTCAACCGAAATGAATGTGAAAGCAGCCGAACACAAGAACGTTACCATCGCGTTTCGCGGGGTTGAATACTGCGTTCCTACTAGGGCGAGGGCGCCGATTCTTTCGCAAATCTCTCTGGAAATTGGAAAAGGAGAGACTCTAGTGCTGCTGGGGCGGAGCGGAAGCGGTAAAACAACGTTATTGAGGTTGACGAATGGCATGTTGAGGGCCACTTCTGGGGAAGTTTTTGTGAATGGGAGTTCTGTCGATGAGGCAGACCTGATCCGGTTGCGACGCGGGATTGGATACGTAATCCAGGATGGCGGGCTGTTTCCTCATTACACAGTGGCGCAAAATGTAGGGCTCGTGCCGTGGCTGGAAGGGTGGGAGCCAGCACGGATTGTGGGGCGCGTCGAAGAGATGATGCGGCTGGTCGGTCTGGAGCCGGTGGAATTTGCGGCCCGGAGACCGCGAGAACTTTCGGGAGGGCAGCGGCAGAGAGTCGGCGTGGCCCGTGCGCTAGCGGCGAATCCACCGATTTTGCTGATGGATGAGCCGTTTGGCGCGCTTGATCCAGTGACACGAGCGGAATTGCAGCACGAATTCGCGGTGTTGGTGAAGAGGCTGGGGAAGACAATCGTTTTTGTCACTCATGACTTGCGGGAAGCGATGAAGCTGGGCTCGCGGATTGTTTTGCTTGCGGCGGGAAGGATTGTCGCAGACGCGCGGCCTGAGGAATTTTTGCGAGTAGATCATCCGGAAGTGAAAGCGTTTGCGGCTTCGTTCGAAATGGGAAATGAGACCGGCGCATGAAGCTCTGGGAGTTTTTGACGAGTCATCGGGTAGAAATTTTGCAGGCAACGTTGGCGCATTTGTTGCTCGTTGTTGTTTCAATGGCGATTGCGATTCTGATTGGTGTGCCACTGGGGATGATTCTGGTGAAGCGAAAGCAATTGCGGGCAATTGCGCTTGGATTTGCTTCGGTGCTGCAGACGATACCGAGCCTGGCGCTGTTTGGCTTCTTGATTCCTCTGCCGTTTTTGGGCGGGATCGGCGTGCGTACAGCGGTGATCGCACTCGTTTTGTATGCGCTGCTCCCGATATTGCGGAACACGGTCGTTGGCTTGACGAATCTTGACCCAGCAGTGCTCGAAGCAGCGGAGGCGATGGGAATGACGGAATCACAGATTCTGTTGAAGGTGCGGTTTCCGCTGGGGTTAAGCGTGATCCTTGCCGGGATTCGAACAGCGACGGTGATTACGATCGGGGTGGCGACCATTGCGGCGGCGATCGGCGCCGGAGGACTGGGCACGTTTATTTTTCGCGGCGTGGCGATGGTGAGCGACGCGGTGATTCTGGCGGGCGCGATTCCTGCTGCGTTACTCGCGCTCGCTGCGGATGCATTGTTGGGTTTGCTCGAACGCCGCTTGAGGGTGGTTTAGCGTGCGGCGATGGATTGCGTTTCTAGCGGTGCTGATTGCAGTGGCCAGTTTTTTGTCGGCGTGCAAAAGCAGGTCCAAGAAGAAGCTTGTTATTGGATCAAAATTCTTTACGGAACAAGTTGTGCTGGCGGAATTGCTGGCGCAGCACATTGAAGCGCGCATTGGTATTCCCGTCGAGCGAAAAACAAACCTTGGCGGAACGCTGCTTGTTCACAAGGCGATGCTAGCCGGAGACCTGGACTTGTACGTGGAATACACGGGAACGGCCCTGACGGCAGTGCTCGGCGAAGCGCCGAAAGGCGATTCGAACACGACGTTCCAGCGGGTAAAAGAGCAATACCGTCAACGATTCGGATTGGAAATCACTGAGCCACTGGGGTTTGAAAACACGTTCGCGATGGTGATTCGCTCGGACGATGCCGCGCGGCTAAAGCTGAAGAATATGTCCGACCTGGCGCCTATTGCGCCGAAGTGGCATGCGGCTGTTGGTTATGAATTCCTTGAACGGCCCGATGGCTTCGCCGGTTGGAGCAAGACTTACGGGCTGAAGTTCGCCGAGACACCGCGGGTGATGGACCTCGGACTACTTTATCGCGCTTTGACGCAGCATCAGGCGGATATTGTTGC
>Ga0126376_10000676_pt1 | contig 17199 bp, 15 predicted proteins | sample PanSoiMetPlot_15_FD_92760 | JGI IMG/M metagenome (GOLD analysis project Ga0126376, IMG submission 92760) | Tropical forest soil microbial communities from Panama - MetaG Plot_15 | ecosystem: Environmental > Terrestrial > Soil > Tropical forest > Bulk soil | place: Panama | collected 2016-02-17
AAACCAGCCTGGACAAACAACGACTTCATCGTCACCTTGTCCATGCCGCACGACGAAGCCAGCACACCGCAGCCGACATACGGCACATCAGCCATCTCAAGTAATCCTTGAAGAGTGCCGTCTTCACCGTAAGTGCCGTGCAATGCCGGAAACACGACGTCGAGTTTTTCGCCGTTGAGACTCTCGCTGTCGAGAGAGATTAAACCTTTGCGTGAAGGATCGCCGAGCAACGCGACATCGCCGGTGGCGGTATGCGTCTTCGACGGCAGGAGCGGCTGAACCGAGGCAGGAAGAAGTTGGGCGGACTGCGCCGGCGCCAGCCACTTCCCTTCTTTGGTAATGCCGATCGGTACTACTTCAAACTTTTTTCGATCGATCGCTTCGACGATAGCCCGCGCCGATCGGATCGAGACCTCGTGCTCGCCTGATCGTCCACCGAAGATCACGCCGACGCGCAGCTTCTTAGCCACTCTTTCTGGTCCACCTTTACAGAATTGTTTTGCCCAACGCCGAGAGAATCAGCTCCACACCCAGTTCCGCGGTTTTATTGTTCACGTCCAGCGCAGTATTGATCTCGACAAGCTCGAGGGAACACATGCCGCCAGCCTCTGCGATCTTCTCCATCCCCAGGTGCGCTTCGCGATAGGTGAGACCACCGCGCACGAGCGTGCCGGAGCCGGGAGCGTCACCGGGATCGAGAGCGTCGATATCAAACGTCACTCCGTAACCTCCTGTGCCGCGTGAAGCAATCGCAATCGCTTCGTCCATGCAGGCGCTCATGCCGCGTTCATCGATCTCTCGCATCGTGAAGAAACGCATGCCGAGTTTTCTGATCAATTCCCGTTCACCGGGATCGATATCTCGCGCGCCGACGTGAGCGCACAAGCGCGGATCGAGCTTTGGCGCGAAACCGCCGATGTTGGTCAGTTCGGGTGCGCCGTATCCGAGCAACGCAGACAACGGCATGCCGTGGATGTTGCCGGAAGGAGTGGTTTCGGGCGTGTTCATGTCGGCGTGCGCGTCGAACCAGATCAACCCGACTGTCTTGTCCTGTTTCTTGAAGTGTGCAGCAACGCCTGCAAACGAGCCGATCGCGATCGAGTGATCGCCGCCGAGTATTAAAGGTAGTTCACCAACTTCGAGAATCGTTTCGACTTCGGCAAACAGTTGTTCACAAGCGGTGGTGATCTCGCGGACGTATTTGAGTTTGTCGTTTGCTTCCGGGAACGACTGTGGACGTTCAAGTCGCATGTCGCCGAGATCGTGAACGGAGTATCCGAGCCTCGAGATGCGTTGGTTCAAACGCGCCACGCGCAGCGCCGCTGGTCCAATATCGACTCCGGCCATGCTGGCGCCGTAGCCAAGCGGCACGCCGAGAATGCTGACGGAATTTCCTGCTACTTCAGTCATTACCCACCGAGATTGAAATTAAATCCACCACCGCTGCCACCCTGCGTCGGGAAGAACGGTTTGAGCAGGCCTGCGAGAGCCGCAAGGTTTCTGGTCTGAATCAGGATCTCACCCGGACCGGAAAACTCTGCGACGATGCCCTCGCCGCTCATCATGCTGCGGAAGAATCCGGCTGCGGCTTTGCGCAGCGTATATTGAGTCGTGCCTTCCCAGGCGACGAGATGTCCGGTATCGACGACGTAGCGCTCGCCCGCTTGCAGTTGTTTACGATAAATCGCGCCAAACGAAGAGACGAGCAGCAGTCCCTGACCCTGGATCATCAACACAAACAAACCTTCTCCCGCGAAGAACGACTTTGCGCCGCCCCACCTGGTGTCGACCGAGAGATTCGCATCACCGGCAAGATACGAACTTGATTGTACGAAGAATGGTTGTCCGGTGAGCTCGATCGCTGCGATGTCACCAGGTGCTCCGGGAGCGAGCGTCACTTCGCCTGGTCCACCACGGGCCGTGAACGTGGAAATGAACGCCGACTCGCCACCCGCGGCTCGTTTGATCGCGCCGAGAAAGCCGCCTTTCATTTGTGACTGCAGTTCGATGTTGGCCGACATCGAAACCATCGCGCCTGATTCGGCCTGGATCGATTGTTCCGCCTGAAGTCGCAGCACGGCGAGCGAGAACGCAGGTTGGTGCAAGACTTCGTAGTCGTAACCTCTGCCGCTCCCGCGAGAATCGTCATCGATCTGAATCCCGCCCTGAGTGACGGATTGCGGCGCAACGGGAGCGAGACGATGACCGCACGCTCCGCAGAAGGTCGAGCCGGGAAGTAATTGGGCGCCACACTTAGGACACGTCATAACAAAACCTCAGGTTACGGCTTGATGCGATAGATCATACGCGGAAACGGAATCGTCTCGCGAATGTGCTCGATCCCGCACATCCATGCCGTACAACGCTCGACACCCATCCCGAAACCGCCGTGCGGAATGCTGCCATACCGTCGCAAGTCGAGATACCACTGAAACGATTCCTGCGGAAGCTGGTGCAACGCGATCTGCTCTTCGAGAAACTCGAGCGACGTCGCGCGTTCACCACCGCCAATAACCTCGCCATAACCCTCAGGCGCGAGAACATCGACTCCCAATGCCAGCTCCGGACGCTTCGGATCGCGCGCCATGTAAAACGCCTTCACCGCCGCCGGGTAATGATGGACCATCACGGGCCGATCAAACTGGCCGGAGATGTACGTCTCGTCAGGCGCACCAAAATCCGAACCCCATTCGAACTTCGACTCCAACGCGCCTTTCTCGAATCCCTCGTGCAGAAGTTTCACCGCATCGTCGTAATGAACACGCGGAAACGGCGCGACGATCGCTTCCAGTCTCGACGTGTCGCGCTCCAACACCTTCAACTCCTCGCCTCGCTTCTCGAGCACTTGAGCAGCAATGTACGACAACATGCGTTCGGAAAGACTCATCACGTCGTCAAGCGTCGCGTACGCCATCTCCGGCTCAACCATCCAGAACTCCGTCAGGTGCCGTCGCGTCTTGGATTTCTCAGCTCGAAACGTTGGACCAAAACAGTAAACTTTCCCAAAAGCCGCGGCCGTTGCTTCATTGTAAAGCTGACCCGATTGAGTGAGATATGCCTTCTCACCATCGAAGTACTGCACTTCAAACAGTGTCGTTGTTCCTTCACAAGCAGCCGGTGTGAAGATCGGCGAATCGCAAAGCGTAAACCCGTCGTCATCGAGGAAGTTTCTCACCGCCTGGACGACGGTGTGCCTCACTTTGAGAACTGCATGCTGACGGCGCGACCGCAACCACAGGTGCCTGTGGTCCATAAGAAACTCGGTGCCGTGTTCTTTGGGTGTGATCGGATAATCATGAACCTGCTGCAGGACCTCAGCATCAGTCACGTCTATCTCATAACCGCCGGGCGCACGACTGTCTTCGCGCACGGTCCCTTTGATCATCAGCGCCGACTCTTGTCCGAGACCCTTCAGCGCTTCCCAGAGTTCCGGCGAGATCGCATTCTTCAAGACTACGCACTGAACAATGCCGGTGCCGTCGCGTAGTTGCGGAAACAGGATCTTGCCGCTCGAGCGCAGGTTGTAGAGCCAGCCTTTAAGGACTACTTCAGCGCCGACGTGCTTTGAGAGTTCGTTGATGTAAGCGTGACCGTCCGAAGCGATTGCGTGTGATTGAGTTGTTGTCATTTAGAAACCGAGCGTGTAAGCAATTAGTTAATACGTTCCTTTAACATGCGGCGCAGTGTGGGGAATCTTTCGAGCCATTCGGCAGCCTGCAAAGCAATCTGGAGAGTGGGTTGGATGAAATGCTCGTAAGCAGCGGCCCGACCACTTACCGCGGTCTGGTACGAGAAAGTGCCGGTAGCTTTCAAGCAACGTTGAATGGTCATGAGACGAAACTCGAGCGCGAAGTCGTCAGGATCAATCGCGCTCAGACCAAGCAGCCGCCGTTCTTCAAGGAAGAAAAGTCGATGAGCGCGCAACTCGGCCAGCGATGGTGGACACGGTTGCCGATCCAGCAGAAACGAAACCAGGTCGTAACTCGCCGGACCCATGCGCGCATCCTGATGATCCACGACCCTGATCTGCTTCTTCGGATCGATCATCAGGTTCGACGCGTGATAATCGCGATGACAAAGCACGCGGGGCACTGCCGCGAGCTCCGCGGCGATGTCGTTCAGTTCGACCTTTAGCTCCGCGACTTCAGAATGTCGCAGCGTCTCGCCGCGCAAGCTTCCGAAGTAATGTTCGAAAAAGAAGTCGAGTTCCCAAGACAGTTTTGCTTCATCAAAAGCTAGACGGCTCGCGATTGACTGTGTTTCGTAGGCGCGCGCGGTCGCGTTCTGGATCTTTGCGATCAGCGCGATCGCCTCTTCCTTGTACTCGTCACACTGCTCTTCCGATTCGTCCGCATAGACTTGATAGAGTTGTCGATCACCCAGATCTTCCTGAACGATGATCCCTTCGGCGCCGTCGACCGTGTAGATCTCCGGTACCGGAATATCGCAGTCGAGAAATAAACGCGTGACGTCGAGATACGGATGGAATTCGGGGTCGAACGGCTCCGCGTAGACTGCGGCGATCGCGGTGCGCTTCTTCCAACCGATGCGGTAATACTTGCGCGTTGAGGCGTCGGGAGTAAGTGGGATGACTTCCTTACTTGCGATTCCTTGTTGCGTGATGAATCTCGCAAGTCGATCTGACGCCGAGGATTCAAATACGTTGGAAATCACCGGTTTTGGAGCACTCATTAGCGAATTGGCGAAATTGTTAGTCGAGATGCCTCGCGATTGTATCACAAGGGAACTATAAAGTTTTCACCTCGAAAATGGCCGGACAAGGCCTTTTCCGGGGGCTTTTTGCCTTCAACTAACCGGCGCGGCACGACTACCGCGTAATCGACTACCTCACCAGCGTCGATCTTCACGTTATCAGCGAGGACGGCCCGAGTGATGCGCGCGCCCGCGCCGACTTCGACGTCGTCCCAAAGCACAGAATCTGCCACTGTCGCCGTCTCGGAGATCAAAGCACTCGCGCCCGAGACCAAAGACTTCCCTTCCTCTCTCAATAGTTCGACACTGATGTCGAGGTAACGTTTCAACGTCGAGAGCTCGCGCCACTTACCCGAGGCCACATGCGCGGCGAGTATTTCTCCGTTCGCCATCGCCTTCGGATAAACGTCGGTGACTGAGTCAGAAAAAACACCACGCGGAACGTATTCGAGGATTCGTGGCTCCATGATGTGAATGCCGGTGAACATCAGTGGTACTGGACCTTCATTAACCGGCATGCGGCCGAAGTTTTTAATTCGACCCGCTTCAGTCTCCACCACGCTGAAACGCTCGCGACGCACATTCGGAACCAGGACAAGTGTCGCCAACGCGTTCATCGTGCGATGAGTTTCGATGGCGGCGTTCAGATCGATGTCGGTGATGATTTTTCCGTTGACGACGACGAACGTCTTGCGTTCGAAGAATTTGCGCGTGTTATCGAGCGCGCCACTCGTGCCGAGAATTACCGGTTCCTCGACGTAATGAAGTTTGACACCGAAACGACTGCCATCGCCGAGCGCACGTCGAACAGACTCCGGCCGGTGATGCAGGTTCACCACGATCTCATCGATACCGTAACCGGCCAGATACTCGGCGACATAACCGACGAGTGGTTTTCCTAAGATCGGTATCGCGGGTTTTGTGCGGTCTTCAGTGAGTGGCCAAAGGCGTGTGCCGTAACCGGCAGAAAGAACGATCGCACGCATCAGTTGTTAAGGATCACGAAGCCTTGGAGGCGTCGCGCATGACGAGGTCGAAGGTGCCGGGAGCGACTTTGCGAAATCGGGAGTTTCGGTTGAGGGATACGGCAACGCTGATGGTCGGGTTTTGGCCGGTGAACTTGAAACCACCTTCGAGCAGGCGATTGTAGATCTCATTAACGTGCAGTGGTCCACCTTCTTCACGAAGCAGCAAGGTCACTGCCTGCGGGATGGTCCGATCCATGAAGCGATCGCTCAGTACTTCGACGTTGTTGCGAACGGTCGGGATCTGCTGGCGTCGTTCGACCGAAGCCGGCGACTGCCGCATAGCAGCCTCTAACTCAGCATCGGACGGCAAACCCAGGGATACGTTGTTGGAAGCCAGAACCGACGAAAGCAGCCTGTAAATCGCGGCCTCGGTCTGGCTCGCCAGCGTGTCCATCTCCGCGAGCTCGGCGCGAACGCTGTCGGCCTCGGCTTCGAGTTCACGCAGGCGTGCGGCCAGATGCATGCGGGCCGCGCGCGATTGGCGCAGGCTTTGTTCCAGGCGTGAGAGAAGGTTCTCGCTCATCAGCGGCGAATCTTAACACAGATTTGTTACCGGTCGCGGTCCAAAATGTAGGTGGGAAGGGCGCGCAGAGAGTCGCAATAATCGGAATCAGGCAGGTTATCGAGCGCGGAGCGAGCGTCTGCCGCATAATCGTCGGCCCTGTCGCGAGCCCTCTCGAGCGCGCCCGTGCGCGCCATGGCCTCAAACAGATCCTGCGGCTGGACGGCGCCGTACTTTTCCTCGCGCAGCACGGTTTGAATCATTTCCAGCGAACTCGGCTCAGCATCTCGCAGGTAAATCAAAGGCAACGTGACCTTGCCGCCTAACAAATCGGCTCCGGATGCCTTACCCAACGCTTCTTCATTCGACGTGAAATCAAGCAGATCGTCGATCAATTGAAACGCCGTGCCCAGGTTGAGCCCGTAGTCACGCAGCGCTATCTGTTGTTCCTCACTCGCTTCACCGAGTATCGCTCCGATCTCGCAACTGGCACTGAAGAGATAGGCCGTCTTGCGTTTGAGCACGTCAAAGTATTGCGCTTCAGACACTGACGCATCGCCGAGTAGTGTCAACTGCAGCAGTTCTCCCTCGGTCATCTTGCGCGTGACGCGCGTCAGGATATCGAGTATCGGCAGAGATCTTTCCGCGAGGCTGGTCTCGAACGCTGACATGTACAGCCAGTCACCCATCAACACTGCCGTCTCGTTTCCGTAAAGAGCATTGACGGTCGGACGCTTTCGCCGTGTGTCGGCCTTGTCGATGATGTCGTCATGGACCAGCGTGGCCGTGTGCAGAAACTCCATCACCGTCGCCATGCGAATCGAGTTATAACGCGAGCCATCGCCGCCCACTGCGTAGTTTGAAAGAATCGTCAGCGCCGGACGCACACGTTTTCCACCCGAGGCGCGCAGGTATTCGCCGAGATAGTCGATCACCTGGACATTCGAACGCGCCTGGCGCTCGAATTCGAGCTCCACCTGGACCATCTCGTTGGCGACGATGCTGAAGATGCGCCGCGCTGAAATCCTCGCTTCTTCATCGAGCGCAATTGTTTGGTCTGGCGTAATCATGACGACCGCGTCTAGTTTGACCGATAATTCGTAAACTGCATGTGTATGCCGAAGTCTTTGTCCTTCAACCTGGCGATGACGTCCTGAAGCGTGTCGCGATCGCGACCGGACACGCGCACGATATCACCCTGAATCGAAGCCTGGACTTTGACTTTACTGTCTTTGATGAACTTGACTACTTCTTTGGCTTTGTCCTGCGGGATGCCTTCCTGGATCTGCGCGCGCTGGCGCACTGTGCCGCCGGCGGCCGGCTCAATCTTCCCGTAGTTGAAGGCCTTCAAAGGCACACCACGCCGCACCAGCTTTTGCTGGAGAATGTCGTTCATGTTGCGCAGCTTGGTTTCGTCCTCGGCGGTGAGCACGAGCTCGTTCTTTTCGTGAACCACGTTGGCGGAGCTGCCTTTGAAATCGAAACGTTGGCGCACCTCTTTAATGGTCTGATTGAGAGCGTTTGTGATCTCGGCTGCGTCCACCTGCGAGACGATGTCAAAAGAGTTCTGTTGCGCCATTTGAACGCAGAATACCATCAAAGCAGCAGCATGTGAAAGTTGCCACAAAGGCCCTAAAAGCCCGCAAATTACTTTGTAATTCAGTGTTAGCTAAGCCGGAAGAAGCGATGGAAGTTGTCGCTGGTCAAGTAAGCCATCGCTTCGAGCTCGACGTCGTAGAGTTCCCCCAGAACGCGCGCCACCTCGACCACGTAAGCAGGTTCGTTGCGTTTGCCGCGATGTGGAATTGGACTCAGATACGGACAATCGGTCTCGATCAGCATGCGCGCCAGCGGGACATGTTTTGCAACTTCGCGCAACGCATCAGCCTTTGCGAAGGTGAGTATGCCTGAAAACGAGATCATGAAGCCGAGAGCGAGAGCCTCCTGCGCCAACTCGTTGCTGCCGCCGAAGCAATGAAAGATGCCACCTCGATCTGTACCGGCATACTCGCTGCGCAAGATCTCGATCGTTTCAGCCTCCGCTTCGCGCGTGTGGATAATCACCGGCACATCACACTCGCGCGCCGCCCGAAGCTGTCGCTTGAAGACTTCAACCTGCACGTCGCGTGGTGAGTTGTCGTAGTGAAAGTCGAGGCCGATCTCACCCCACGCGATCACACGCTCATTCTTTATCAGCGTTTTGATCTTCTCTTCGGCTAAATCGTCGTAGAGGCGTGCGTCGTGAGGGTGTGTACCGATAGCCGTGTAAATATTCTCGTGCGTCCGGCCAAACTCGACGGCGCGCTCGAACGCTCCGCTGTGCGGATCGCCGGTGCCGACGTTGAGGATGAAAGAGACACCGGCGTCCTGCGCGCGCTGAAGCACTTCTTCGCGATCGGCGCCGAACTCCGGTCCATCGATGTGCGCGTGTGAGTCGATAAACATCTGTGCCTTTTGTGCCTTTTTGTGGCCTACTTCAACCGCGCCCCATTCGGAACATCTTCCGTGAATGTCGCAATCACCGGCCGGCCCTCTTCGCCGTATGATGCAGCGACCACCATTCCCTGCGATTCGTAGCCGCGGAGCTTGCGCGATTTCAGGTTCGCAACGATGACGACCTTGCGACCGACCAGTTTCTCAGGCTCGTAGTACTGTGCGATACCCGCGAGTATCTGACGTGGTTGTTCTTCACCGACATCGACTTTCATCAGCAACAGCTTGTCAGCTTTCGGTATGCGCTCGGCCGACAGCACCTGGCCCACGCGCAAGTCGACTTTCGCGAAGTCGTCGATCTCGATGAAGCTGGTCACGCCGACTGCATCGGCTTCGGTGGCGTGCTTCATCGGCGGTTCAGGTTTGGTTGCCGGCGCGCCGCCTGTAACTGCGTCGGCTTCAGTCGCGTGAGCTCCGCTTGGTTTTTGGTCAGCGTTGATTTCTTCCATTGTTTTAGCTTTGTCGATACGCGGGAAAATAGCCTGCACGTCGCCAATCGCAGTGCCCTCCTTAAGCTCGCCCCACTTCAGTTCTGAAGGATTGATTTGAGCGGATGAGCCTTCCAGGCCTAACTGACTCCAGAGCGCCTGGCTTGCACCGGGCATGATCGGATGCAGCAGCACGCTCAACCAGCGCAGTGTTTCCGCCGCTCGGTAAAGGACCGCGCCCAGCGTCTGTTTCTGATTCTCGTCTTTCGCGAGGTCCCACGGCTTGGCGTCCGAAATCATTTTGTCAGCGCGTGAAACGATGGACCATGCAGTTTCGAGTGCACGACTGAACGCGAGATTTTCGAAGTGCAGCAGGTACTGATCGCGCGCGGTTTCAATAAAACCAGCGACCGTTGTTTCGTCAGTATCAACGCCAGTGCGTTTGGCCAGCAGCAACTTGTCTTCCGGAATAACGCCGGAAGGAATCTTTGCACCGCAGTACTTCCCGATCATCGTGAGCGTGCGGCTGGAGAGATTTCCCAGGCCGCTCGCGAGATCGCTGTTCGCGCGATCGATCAATCCTTCGTAGCCGAAGCGTCCGTCCTGTCCAAACACCATTTCGCGCAAGACAAAATAGCGAATCGCGTCGATGGAAAAGTGTTTTTGAAGGACGTCGAGCTCGATCGTGTTGCCGAGTGTCTTCGACATCTTTCGACCGTTCGGATCGAGCCACATGCCATGCGCCACAACCGCGCGCGGCAGCTCGACATCGGCAGCGAGCAGGAACGCGGGCCAGTAGACAGCGTGAAAGCGCAGGATGTCTTTGCCGACCAGATGCAGCGCGGGCCAGAACTTCTCAAACCCGACTTTCTGCTCGCGCTCTTCGTTTCCAAATCCGATCGCGGTGATGTAGTTGGTCAACGCGTCGAACCAGACGTACATCGTGTGCGCCGGATCATCCGGAACCGGAACACCCCAGCTCACCGAAGTCGTCAAACGGCTCACTGAAAGATCTTGCAGACCGCTGCGCACGAAGCTCATTACTTCGTTGCGTCTTGATTCTGGTCTGACGAAATCCGGCCTGCTCTCATACACCGACAACAATGCTTCGTCGTAATCTGACAGGCGAAAGAAGTAGCTCTCTTCAGAGACGCGATCCAACGGCGTGTCGTGAATCAGACACGTCGGCGGGTCGCCTTCGTTCTTCGGTTTCTGATATTCGTCTTCGGTCTTGTACTCAGCGCAGGCGGCGCAGAACCAGCCTTCGTAGTGGCCCTTGTAGATCGCGTCGTTGCCGCGCGGTGTCCTGGCGCGGGCAAGGCGTCGCCAAAGCTCGCTGACACCCTGGTAATGAAAACGCTCGGTGGTGCGCATGAAGATGTCGTAGCCGCCGTGCGCGGTATCGAGACCAAACTCGCTCGTCATCTTCTTGTAGTAACTGACGACGTAATCTGCTTGTTCCTTCGGCGTGCGGCCGGCCTTTTCGGCTGCCCGTTCGATGTTGATGCCGTGTTCGTCGGTTCCGGTTAAGAAGTAAGTTTCGATGCCACGCTGTCGCTTGGCGCGCGCGATCGTGTCAGCCACGATCATCGTGTAGAGATGACCGAGATGCGGAAGACTGTTGGCGTAATAAATTGGTGTCGTGACGTAAAAAGTGTTCATCATCTGGATTTCTCTGCGGCCCTCTGCGTAATCTCGGCGCCCTCTGCGTTAAAACTGATCGTAACGCAGAGAACGCAGAGATTACGCAGAGGGCCGCAGAGTTAATTAACTATGGTTTCTTCGCGAATTCATCACCGGGATTGAACCGTGGCTTCTCGGGCATGTCCGAAATCCGGCGCCCGATCGCGAGCGCGATCTCAGCTTCCTGGATCATGCCGCGGTAATCCCAAGTGTCGCGCATCTCGTCCGACGGCTGATGATAGTGCGCAGTGTTGTATGCTTTGAACTGTTCTTCGCCCCACTCCTTCGAGTGGCCCACGTAATCATTTCCCTCCTTCAAACTGATCGAAGGCACGCCCGCCTTCGCAAACGGAAAATGATCCGAGCGGAAGAACGATCCCTGCTCAGGTCTGGAATCCGGCGAAACGCGCAAACCCATATCGCGCGCCACCGCCTCAACCACTCCCTTCAAGGTCGAGCGCTCTGCTCCCAAAGGAATGAAGTCCTGTGTTGGACCAAGCACGTTCATCGAGTCGAGGTTTACGTTGGCAGCGGTTTTCTCGATCGGCACGACCGGATGTTTCGCGTACCACTCGGCGCCGAGCAGTCCCTGCTCTTCCGCAGTCGGAAATAGAAACAGGCTCGATCGCTTTGGTCGCTGCGCCGGCGGCGTACGCGCGATAGTCTCCGCAATCGCCAGCACTACTGCTACACCCGACGCGTTATCGAGGGCGCCGTTGTAGATCTTGTCGCCATTTTTGTCTGGCTCACCGATGCCGAGATGGTCCCAGTGCGCCGAATAGACCACGTACTCATTCCGCAACTGCGCATCGCTTCCTTCAATCACACCGACCACGTTTGGCGCCGCCACGCGTTTCACTTCACTCTTTAGATTCAACTTCCCTTTCAACCCGAGTTTGACTGGTTGAAAATCTCGCGTCGCAGCCTTTGCGCGCAACGCGTCGAGATCCTGCCCGCCAAGTTTCATCATGCGGCGCGCGGCGGCGTCAGTAACCCACGAACGAAACTGCAGAAACGGAGTCGTATCGTTCTGGGTGCGTGCGATGTCGAAGCGCCACGAACCATTCGAGGTACGCACAACGCTCCACGGGTAGCCGGCGGAATCGTCAGTGTGCAACAGAATCGCGCCTATCGCGCCGCGACGTGCAGCTTCTTCGTACTTGTAGGTCCAGCGTCCGTAGTAAGTGAGCGTTTTGCCGGCGAACAGATTCGGCTCCGCGGCGGTCGCCGGCGGATCGTTGACCAGCATCACAAGGATCTTACCGCGATAATCCGTGGCCGGACCTTTGTAATCGTTCCAACGTTGTTCCGGCGCGTCGATGCCGTAGCCGACGAACACCAGATCCGCGTCAACATCGACCGACTCGGTTTGCGCACCGGTGAACGCAACGTAGTCGTCCGCGAACTTGAACGTCTCACTGCCACTCGCGCCCGAGATCGTCAACGCCGTATTCGGATCCGCTTTCACGCCGACGAGCGAAACAGGTTGAAAGAAGCTGCCGTTAGCGCCGGCTCCTTTAGCGCCGAGCGCTTCGAGTTGCGCCGCGATGTATTTTGCCGCGAGCTCACCACCGCGCGCGCCAGTGCCGCGGCCTTCGAGCAGGTCGTCAGATAGAAATCTGATGTGCCCCTTGAGTGTTGCTTCGGTGATTCCCGATGCGCTCGGCCGCTGTTGCGAAACCGCACTGCCAATGAGGGTCACAACCACTACGATCGTAAGAATGATGCGAAACATTAATCTTTTCCTTTTATGAGCGCCATCGCTTCGGCGCGTGTGCGCGGGTCGGAACGGAAGCCGCCGAGCACCGCCGAAGTCACTGTCTTCGCGTCAGCCTTTCGCACACCGCGCAACGTCATGCACGTGTGCTCAGCTTCAATCACAACCATCACGCCGAGCGGCTTCAGACCTTCGAAAAGCGTGTTTGCAATATCGGTTGTCAGCCGTTCCTGAAGTTGCAAACGGCGCGAGAAAGTTTCCGCCAGGCGGGCGAGTTTTGAAATGCCGAGAATGCGACCGCCTTTCGGGATATACGCGATGTGACATCGTCCGACAAACGGCGCCAGGTGATGCTCGCACAACGAAGCGATGCTGATGTCTTTGACGATCACCATCTCGTCGTGCTTGTCGCCCGGCAAAGGAATTACGTGCTGAGTCGGATCTTCGCGCATGCCCGAAGTCAGTTCGGCATACATCTCTGCGACGCGACGTGGCGTGCCGCGCAGCCCGGCGCGTTCCGGATCTTCGCCGATGCCTTCGATAATCATACGCACGCCCTGTGCGATCAGATCGAGGTCCACGGATGGCGCGGACGAATTGCTCTCTTGATTCGGTTCTATGACCTTTGTTTCCATAATTCTTTTCGCGCCGCTTCCTCAACTACTTTCAAAGGGACGTTGGCATTCGCCGCAGCCTGGCGGCACTGCTCAAACTCCGGCATCTCGTTTACAACGCGCCCGTCCAGATGCGCTACTTTAACATCGATCGGTCCATACGGCGTTTCCACGCGCACAATGCTTCGTTCAAGCGCGCGCCTTGTGACTTCATAACTGCGAACGCCGAGCGTTGTCGTTTCCGTGAACAACAACTTCATCACCACTTCTTTTTCTGCGGCGCCACAGAGCACTGACAGCAACACGCCCGGACGATTCTTCTTCATCTGCACGGGAGTGAAGAAACAATCCAGCGCGCCTGATTCGAGCACGCGATCCATCACGTGCCCGACAATCTGCGGCGAAGCATCGTCGAGATTTGTTTCGAGCATCCACAAGCGCTCGTCTCTTGCGCCAGTGTCTTCCGTTTGTCCAATCAGCACTCGCAGAACGTTCGGAAAATTCTGGTACTCACGCGTCCCAGCCCCGTATCCGTTTGTTTCCGTGGTCATTCGCGGGATCGGGCCATACTCGCTGCAAACAGTCGTGATGATCGCCGCGCCCGTCGGTGTCAAAAGCTCACCTTTGATATCGGTGGCATAAAACGGCACGCCTTTCAGCAACTCCGTCACTGCCGGCGGCGGAATCGGAAACTGTCCATGGGCCATCTTCACCATGCCACTGCCTACGTGAATCGGCGAACAGTTAAAACGATCGATCTGCAAAGCGTCAAAACAGATCGCAGCGCCAACGACGTCGACAATCGCGTCGATGGCGCCCACCTCGTGAAAGTGAACATGATCGATCGGTTCATTGTGGACGCGTGCTTCTGCTTCAGCAAGACGGGTGAAGATCTGCACGGCACGCTGTTTCACCGCCTCGTTCAACACAGATGCTTCGATGATCTGCCTGACGTCTGACAGATGACGATGTTTGTGCTCGTGCGCGGTCTCGACGCGCGCGTACGTCGCGCTGAGTCCCGATCGATTCACCGTTTCAAAGTCGATCGTAAAACCGCTGACCGCCAGCCGCGAGAGTTGTTCGCGCAGGTAATTTGGATCGACGCCCGCGGCAACCATCGCGCCGAGAATCATGTCGCCGCTCGCTCCGGCGAAACAATCGAAGTAGAGAGTCTTCATCTTTAAAACAGTGGCAACACTTCACCAGCCTTGCCCGTGAGCACTTCATCACAGAGACTCGAAAGCGGAGTGCGCTCCGGATTCACTTCAACAACGTACGCACCGGCAGCTTTCGCGATCTCCGGCAGGCCCGCGGCCGGATAGACCAGCGCTGACGTGCCCACCACAAAACACAACTCAGATTGCGACGCGCGAACCGCAGCAAACTCAAACGCACCCGGCGGCAACATCTCGCCAAACAAGACCACGTCCGGCCTCAACGAATCGCCACACTCGAAACACGCATCCGGACGCTTCTCCTGGACCATGCTGTACGTGGTGCGGCAGGCAGTGCATCTTGCGCGCCAGATGTTCCCGTGCAGTTCGATCACTTCGAGCGAGCCGGCCTTCTGGTGCAGTCCATCGATATTCTGCGTGACCAGAGTGAGCTCCGCAAAACGTTCCTGCCAGCGCGCGATCTCGTAGTGCGCCGGATTCGGAGTCAGCTCCTGCAGAAAATTGCGACGATAATCGAACCACTCCCAAACTGCAGGCAGATCGCGTTCGACCATTTCCGCGGACGAGATCACGTCGAAGGGCATGCCTTTCCAGACCGCTGTGTTGCCGCCGCCGCGAAATGTCGGCACGCCCGACTCCGCGGAAACACCCGCGCCGGTAAGCACAACCACCCGCTTCGCTCTGGCAAAGAGCTGCCGCAACTCCGCTGAGATGTGCATTACCACGCGATGGTAACAGATTGATCTTTATAGGACCTATTGGACTTACAGGTCACATAAGACCTATATTTGCGCCTTTGCCGCATGACCCTAACCGAACTACAGCAAAAGCTTAAAGATCGAATCCGAAGCGCCGCCCGCGAGACGTTTAGCGTTGAGCTGCAACAGCTCGCGGCCGAAGCGCCGCCGCGCCCTGAGCTCGGCGACCTCGCCTTCCCCGTCTCTTTCGAGCTCGCCAAGTTGATTAAACAAGCCACCGGCGAAAAACAGGCGCCACGCGCGATCGCGGAAAAGCTCAAGTCGCAACTCGAAAACATCGAGGAAGTCTCGCGCGTCGAGATCGCGGGCGCCGGTTATATCAACGTTTTCTTCGACCGCGCGCGGTTGCTCAGCATCTTCGCCCGCCCGGACAAAACGGCTAACGCCGACGACGGCGAGCAGCCTAAGAAGATGGTCGAGCATACCAGCATCAATCCGAACAAAGCCGCACACATCGGTCACGTGCGCAACGCTGTGCTGGGCGATACGTTCGTGCGCATCCTGAAAGCCGCGGGCGATCGGATCGAGGTTCAGAACTACATCGACAACACAGGCGCCCAGGTCGCTGACGTCGTGGTCGGCTTTCTGCACCTGGAGAAGATGGATCTCGCCCAGATCAAAGCGCTCAATGCGTCGCTCACGAAAGACTACCCGTTCGATTACTACTGCTGGGATCTGTACACAAAAGTCGGCCTCTTCTATCGCGACGGCAATGCCGGCGGCGAGATGAATCCCGAGAAGGTCAAGCTGCGCAATGAGGTGTTGCACGCACTCGAAGAAGGCAACAATGCGATCGCCGAGCTCGCCGATTACGTCGCCACACGAAACGTTGAATGCATTCTCGACACGATGGAGCGGCTCGGCATTCGTTACGATCTGCTCGCGCGTGAGTCAGACATCCTGCACCTTCACTTCTGGGAGCGCGCCTTCGAGTTGATGAAAACCGCAGGCGTCATCCGGTATGAGACTGAAGGCCGTCATGCGGGTTGCTGGGTCATGCCGTTTGAATCGTACACCGGCACTGACGAACACGAGTCAGACAAGATCATCGTGCGCTCAAACGGCACCGTCACCTACACCGGCAAAGACATCGCGTATCAACTGTGGAAACTCGGCAAGCTCGGCCTCGATTTTCATTACCACGTATTTCGCAACTACACGGACGGTCACGTGCTCTGGGTCACTCAAACCGAGCCGGAAGCACCAGGCACGCAGCGGCCACAGTTCGGCGGCGGTGTGACCGTCTATAACGTCATCGACTCGCGACAGTCGTATCCGCAGGAGATCGTGGCGCGTGGCGTCGCAGCAGTGGTTCCCGAGATCGGTGAGGACGCGAGCGTCCATTTTAGTTACGAGATGGTGGCGCTTTCGCCCGCGGCTTGTGATGAGCTCGGCATCGAGCTCACCGACGAAGATCGCACACGTCCGTACATCGAAATGAGCGGGCGCAAGGGCCTCGGCGTCAAGGCTGACGATCTGATAAACCAACTCGAAACGGGCGCGCTCGCGGAAGTTGAAAAGCGAAATCCCGATCTGCCTGACGCCGAAAAAATAGCAACGGCTCACGAGGTTGCGGTCGCAGCGTTGCGATATTTTTTGCTCAAGTTTACGCGCAATACGGTCATCGCCTTCGACTTCAAAGAGGCGCTTTCGTTCGAAGGTGAAACTGGTCCGTACTGCCAGTATGCTGCGGTGCGCACCAACTCGATCTTCCGCAAGCTCGGAACCGAAACCGTAGACGCGGCGGATTCGTTAATGAAAGAGATAGCCGGCGACAGCGCTTTGCAGGCGAGAGTAGCGGAGGTTTTATCGGGTGAAGGTGGAACGGAGATTTGGTCGCTGGTGATGCTGTCGCAACTGCTTGACGACGTGATCTTGCAGTGTCGCAATTCCGCGGAACCTGCTAATCTAGCGAAGTACACTTTCTCGCTTGCCAGGGCGTTTAGTCGTTTCTATCACGATCACCGAATTCTTACGGAGCCGGATGAGGTGAGAAGAGGCGTACTAACGGCGGTTACCAAAATCGTGAGGACGCAATTAACGGCCGCGCTTTTGATCCTTGGAATCAACGTGCCCGACCAGATGTAA
>Ga0126376_10000677_pt1 | contig 17186 bp, 10 predicted proteins | sample PanSoiMetPlot_15_FD_92760 | JGI IMG/M metagenome (GOLD analysis project Ga0126376, IMG submission 92760) | Tropical forest soil microbial communities from Panama - MetaG Plot_15 | ecosystem: Environmental > Terrestrial > Soil > Tropical forest > Bulk soil | place: Panama | collected 2016-02-17
CCAACTCCGAGAGGAATATAGAGGAGCTCGTCGCGCTCGCCGGGTAATTGCACAGGCGTCTTTACTTTCGAAAGGCGCAGAGCCTCGCGCGCGTAGAACTCGAGGAAGTCAATGGTCTCACCGGTATCTGCGTCGGCTTCGGCCCAATTCTTGCCAACCTCGTAAACCATCCAGGCATTGAATTCGAAACGCCGCGACTGGATGATGGCGCTAGCGTTCAACAGCAACGACGCACGCTCTTCCCATGATGTGGTGCGCCAGCTCTCAAAAGCATGCAGAGCAGCTTGCATCGCCAGCTCCACGTGCTCCGCGCCGGCCTTCTGGTGTATCCCGACGACCTCAGACGGGTTTGCCGGGTTCACCGATTTGATCTTGTCCTTCGTGCGGACCAACTGGCCGCCGATTACAAGGTCGTACTCGGTTCCGAGCTGCCCGTGCACCTGGCGCAATGCCTCTAGCATGGCCCGCGCATTCTCCGGATTCGTGAAATCAGTGTGTGGTGTATTTCGAAACTCGCCGCGAGGTAAACGCGAAGAGATAGCAGGAATGGTTTCGACGGTAGCTGCCATTGGAGAGTCCTCTAAGGAAGGAGTACTGCGACGCCACGAGAGCGGCCGCAACTGGATAGTTTACACCGGGGAAACGGTCGGTCGGCTTTGGGCGCTCGGCCAGTCTGCTGACACTTCAACACTGTCATCCTGAGGCCCGATGTTGGCCGAAGGACCTCCCGCGATGCTTGGGACTGAAGAGCTCTCTACTGGCTTTGGCCAGCAGTCATGTTTTTTGTTCTTCCCCACGCGAGCAACTCACATACTTGGCCGAAAAGCCGTGAGAGAGCATGGACATTATTAGCATCGCGGGAGGTCCTTCGGCCAACATCGGGCCTCAGGATGACAGTATTTTAGAGACTGCATGTAGACCTGTAACTCGTCTTAGGTCTTCACAGCAGCAAAATGTCTTGCTGCCGCGATCCGCCGCGAAACCGCCGGATGTGAATGGAAGAGCACTTCAACCAGTCGTGAGGGCCTCTTCTCAGAAAGATTTTGCGCGCTTAGCTTGTCCATCGCGGTGATGAATGGATCTACACTGGGCACTGACTGCCAGCAGTAACGATCTGCCTGGCGCTCGTTGAAGCGGGAGTACGCGTTTAACGCCGGCAGTAGGATCAGCGAGAGTCCCGCTGACACCAGTGCGAGCAGCGGTAAATTCGCGAAGTCAGAAAGCAGATCGAACATGCGCCACTGATAAGTCGCGTAGCGCAATACTTCGTTTGCCGCCCAGAAGCCGCCAAACGTGACGACCATCTGCAAGACGATGCTCTTTAATATGTGCCGATGTACGTGATGTCCAAGTTCATGGGCGAGCACGGCTTCGATCTCATCATGCGAGTAGTTCTGCAGCAGCGTGTCAGCAAGGATGATCCGGCGCGTGTTTCCTAAACCTGTAAGCGCGGCATTTGCTTTCTTACTCTTTTCTGAAAGCTTCCATTCGTAAACTCCGCGCACGCGTGTTCCGGCGCGCTCACTCAACTTTACGAGCCGACTCTTCAACTCCTGATCTTCGAGGGGAACAAACTTATAAAAGATGGGAAAGAGCACGACCGGAGCAAGCTGGGCGAACACTATGAACAGCGCCGTAAACGCACCCCAGGCTATGACCCACCAATAAATCGCTGCACTGCGAATGATCCAATAGACCAGTTCCGCCAAGAGGGTCGCGAGCACCAGACCGACGGCCCAGCCTTTTACTTCGTCAAGGATCCAGGCAGGAGCGTGCTGGTTCGAGAGGTGGAAGCGATGTTCAAGGTTGAAGCTGTAGATGTCGAGTGGAAGGCTGATGGCTTTGCTGATCAGAGTCAGGAACAGCACATATAAGAAGAGAGCGAGCCCGTAGTACTCGCGCCCAAAGCGCAAAGCGAAATCGCGCAGATCGCCTGTCCATCCAGTCGCCAGAAGCACCACGAGGAAGGCAATTCCCAGAGTGGTATCCGCAACAGAAATCCAGCGGCGGATGCGGCTATACTGCCGCGCCTCAGGAGTGTCGGCATGCGCACCTGGGTGGGTGTGACCGGCGACGTCGATGTTGGTGGCAGACATTAGTGAACTGGTGTTCCCGCCATTTCGTCCTGATGCACGAATGCCTCAGCCGATTTTAGTAGCTGTTGCACAATTTCAGGCGATCCGGCCTCAGAGTAGACACGTAGCAATGGTTCCGTGCCGGAAGCGCGCAAGAGCAACCACGCTTCCGCCGGCGGCGCCGCTGTGCCCGCCGTTCCCTTCGGAGCATCGAGGAAGAACTTCACGCCGTCGAGAGTCTCGACGCGTAAAACTTTGTTCCCTCCCAGCTCGCGTACTCCCGATTTCGCGCGCGCGATCGCCGATTCCTTCAGCTCATTCGGAATATGCATATCGAGGCGCGCGTAATAATGCTCTCCGTACTTCTTCTGAAGATCCTGCACCAGCTCGGCAAGCGTGCGCTTCTCTTCCGCCATCACGTTTGCGATCAGGAGTGCATTAAGGAGGCCGTCCCGCTCCGGCAGATGACGCGTGATCCCGATCCCTCCTGACTCCTCTCCGCCGATCAGAATGTCACGTTCCAACATGAGATCGCAGATGTTTTTGAACCCGATGCCGCATTCATGCAGCTTGCGTCCATGTTCAGCGGCGATGCGGTCGATCATTTTGGTCGTGTTGAATGCGCGCACCACTTCGCCGGGCCATTTCTTTCTTTCGAGCAGCCAGCGGAGCAGGATGGAATAAATCTTGTGCGCGTCGACGTAACTGCCGTCTTCAGCGACGGCGCCAATGCGATCTGCGTCTCCATCGGTAATTAGGCCGCCGTGGCAGCGTTCGCGCACGACTGCTTCCTGAGCCTCACGTATATGCGGCTCAATTGGTTCCGGATTGATGCCAGGAAAAAGCGGATTTACTTCTGAGCGAATCTCAACGTGCTTGATCCCACGTTCCGTGAAGATGCCGGAGAGCACTCCGCGTCCTGAGCCGTACATGGAATCAATCAGGAACTTGAAGCCAGCGGCAGTGATCTTGTCGAGGTCGGCGAATTTCTTGATAGCTGCAACGTAAGGCTGCTTAAAGTCGGTGTCGGTAATCGTCCCTGTTCTAGCTCCTTTAGGAACCGGCTTGTCGAGCTCAGCCTCGATAGCCTGCATGATCGCCGGCCGCCCCGATCCGCCATAACTCGCCTTGTACTTCACGCCATTCCAGTTGAATGGATTGTGGCTGGACGTGATCATCACGCCGCCCGCTGCGCCGAAATGCTTTACGCCGAACGAAAGAGCAGGCGTGGGCGTGTAGTCATTTGACAGCCGAACATCGATGCCTGCAGCAGCGAGCACTTCGGCGACGGCCTGAGCGAACAGCCGCGATCCGAATCGAGTGTCGTAGCCGACCATAACTCCGCGGCTGTCTTCGTTCTTCAAGACATAGTTGGTAATGGCTGAGGCGGCGCGCCGAACATTGGCGAAGGTGTAGTCGTCAGCAATGATGCCCCGCCATCCGTCGGTTCCAAATTTGATTGGCTGCATAGAGTGTGAAAAGACCTAGTAGTTTAGACGATAGTTGCGGCAGGTACCACGCGACTGTTTATCAGTCCAGAATTCTTGGATGCAAGCTGGCCGAGTTGCACAGCTGAGAGGTTGGCGAAACTTGAGCGAAGCATGTGAATCAGTGAGGCGATTACCTATCGTCGCTTGCGTTCTCCAGAGCGCACAAGCGGTATTGGATCGATTTGAATGAACGGGTGAGTCACAGCTGGTTCTGGATTAAAAAGATCTGGCACCTCGACAATAGCTCCCATTAAGACCGTTGAGCCTATCTTCAAACTTCTATTTATCGAGGTTGGCGAAGACGTAATTTTGATTTCGTTCTCTTCGTTCGCAAACCCTGGGGCTGCAAGTTCCAACTTATAAGTTCCGGGAACGATCTCATCGATCTTCCGATGACCAGTCCTATCAGTCTTGCCGACTAACACCACTTTGCCGTCAAGCGATTTCAAGGTAACGTCGCAATCAGGTATGGCTGCACCGGTTGGGTCAGTGACCGTTATTGACAGCCTTGCTGTAGCTACTTCAGCCTCGACTGAACTCTGCTTAGGAATTGTTGTTTGTGCTACGGCCACGCAAACGCTCATTGCCGCAGACAATGCTGACACGACGATCCGACCGGCACGCTGAATTCTTGAACGAAGTCCGATGGGGCAGTCTTGAGTAGGAATTGTTCCGTCGCTCCTCTGGTAGATGCGCGCGCAAATTCTGCCTTCCTTCTCAGCGAGGAGCTGCTCGATCTCCTTCGCGCTCATTTGCGCAAAGCTGTAGACGTGCAGATTGCACTGTGTGCAGAAGCGGGAGCGGTCGTCGCCGTGCATCTGGTTTCCAGTCGGCGGAACACGGAGACGCTATGCGGAGCTTGGGTGCCACGGCCAGGAAGCCTATATCGGAACTGAAGCAACTTTCAAGACTGCCTTAAATCAGCTTTGTAAGCTTCTTGTCGGCAAGATGCTTCACGACCTTGCCCACGTCCTGGGAGTGCTCACGTGTGGTAATAAGGATGGCGTCTTCGGTTTCCACGACAACAATGTTCTTCACGCCTACTGCCGCCACGAACTTCTTCGGCGAGTAAACATAATTTCCCTCGGCGTTGAGAACGAATTGATCTTCTGCGTCGATCACATTTGATCCGTCGCCACTGCGGCTGTTGGAGAGCTGATGTTCGAAGAGCGCCGTCCACGATCCCAGATCATTCCAGCCAAAATCGGCCCGCAGGCAATACAGGTTGGAGGAGTGCTCGCCTTTGGCCGATCGTGGCTCGAGCACGGCGTAGTCGATGCTGATGTTCTCGCACTTCTCGTAGAGGTGGGCGAATATCGTTTGGAACTTCGATGTCCCCCAGGCCGCGGCGATCTCTTCGAGATACGGCGCCGTCTCCGATAAATGCTCGCGCATAGCATTGACCAGCGTCTTCGCTGACCAAAGGAACATCCCGCTATTCCAGTAGTAATTCCCGGCTGCAACGAATTCCTCGGCACGCTGCTGGTTCGGCTTCTCAGTGAATCGATGCACGCGATATAGACCATCGCCCAGCTCCTCGCCGCCTTCGATGTAGCCGTATCCCGTTTCGGGACGATCGGGAGCAATGCCCATGACCACGATGTTTTCGCCAGACGCTGCAAGATCAATGGCTTCACTCAGCACCTTGCGAAACGTCTTCTCGTCCTTGATCACGTGGTCGGCCGGGAACATGCCAATCACCGCGTTTGGATTCTGCCGAGCCAGGATGAATGCCGCCAATCCAATTGCCGAGGCGGTGTTGCGCGCTACCGGTTCAGAGACGATTTGCTTTCGCGGGACTTTCTTCAGCTGACCACTGATTACTTCAAAGATGTGATCGTTGGTGACGACCCAGAAATTGTCTTCAGCTGTGAGCGGCAGCAATCGCTCCACAGTCTGCTGGATCATCGACTGATCGCCGTCGAGGCTCAGAACTTGTTTGGCCATCTTCCGTCGACTGCGCGGCCAAAACCGCGTGCCGCTGCCGCCGGCAAGAATCACTGGATAGAAATTGGAGCTCTTCGACATTGAAAATAATTTCTAGTTCAACGCGCTGCCGAAACTAATTGAGCCGGGCTCTCGGTTTCAGGCTCACCTGCGCTGGCCGGTACAGCAGCGCGTACAAATTCAAATTCCCACTGGGGCCGGATCCGATACGAACCGATCATCGCTGGGACGATAGCTGCCTCCCCACGCCCTACGCTAATAGAGGGTGCGCCGTCACATTCAATAATGCCGCAGCCGCGAAGCCCGATGATGCAGTGAGGAGATGTTCGTCCGGATGCCTCTTCCGTGCTTAGCGTATTGGCATCTTTCAGCAACATCTTATCCACTACGAACGCTGGCGACGAGATCAGCACTACACGGCCATTGCCGCCTCGGCTCTTGACCTTTCCTGCGCGCGTTACTTCTTTCATTGCCTCAAGGCCCCGGTCGATATGCAGTTCACGAGGACGCCCATAATCGTAGAGTCTGTAAGTCGTATCGGAATTCTGCTGCGTCTCGAGCAGAACGCAATCCGGACCTATGGCGTGAACAGTGCCGGCGTCGACGTAGATCATGTCTCCGGGCTTCACTGGAATCCAGTTGAGCAATTCCTCCATGTTCTTGCGATGGATGGAGGCTTCAACTTCGGTTCTACGTGTGCCCGATTTCAGTCCCAGTGCCACTTTGGCACTCGGAGCCGCATCGAGCACGTACCAGCATTCGGTCTTGCCACATGGCAATCCAACCTTCTGCGCGCCTTCGTCGTCGGGATGCACCTGGACCGAGAGCTTGTCTTTGGGGAAAATGATCTTCACTAACAGCGGAAACCGTTGCTGCGGAGCCAGCGTGCCGTTCAGTTTTTCGCCAAACTCGGTCGAGACTTCGCCCAGCGTGCGGCCCTGCAGGGATCCGTTCGCAACCCTGCAGCCTTCGCCTGTCAGCCAGACTTCACCGATCGGCCCATTCCCAATCTTGTGCGACGGGTAGAACGCGCTCAGGTCATGCGTGCCCCAGATTCGTTCGTGGAATTCCGGCAGCAGCAAGAGTGGATACAGTTGTTCCATCGAAAGCGTGGTTCTAGTGTAGCCGAAGTCGATCGACGAGCTTCAGAATCAGGCGCTTAGGGAGGATTGGAAGCAGCTCTGGCCAGAGATGTTGGCTAGCGTCAGCCCCGCACAAGCAAGCAGACTAATGAACTTGCTGTAGTGCCTGGACCCGAGCCGGCGGCTTTGGTTGCAGTTGCAGCATGCCGGAGTCAACCGTCTGCCCAGTACGCGAGACAGTTTGGAAGTACAACTTCTCGCCGCTGATTTCGACCAGCATGAAGGTGCGATCGGTATCGAAGCCCGCCGCCATGATGTTGGAGCCCTGGCGCAGGTTGTGGTAACGAAGCTCACCCGAGTTGCCTACGAGGAAGAAGTAGATCCCCTCTTCTGGTTTGAAGCGCTCGTACACGTGATCATGTCCGGAAAGAACAACGTTCATGCCGTACCTCTCGAAGATCGGCATGAGCTGTTTTCGCAGATCCAAATCGGGACCGTGAAAGCGGCCATCCGAGTACAAAGGATGATGGAAGTAAGCGATCTTCCACTTGGCAGCTGAGCCACTCAGCTGGTTTGTGAGCCAGTCGAGCTGCTTTGCGTCCATGTAGTTGCTGTCGAGGACGAAAAACTGCACATCGCCCTTCTTGAACGAGTAGTAGTGCTGGCCGTTCATGTTGAAGGGTTTGTATAGAGTTTCGTTTGAGTTATCGTGGTTCCCGAGGCACGCGTAGAACTTCACTCCGGCATCAAGCAGGGGCTTGTAGGGAGCTTCGAATTTGCGCTCGATGTCTTTGGGCTTGTGGCTCCCATATATGTTGTCGCCCATCATGGTCACGAAGTCGTAGCCGACAACCTTGCGGTATGCCTCCATCTCCGCTGCGACTTCGTATTGCGGAGTGTCGCCGGTTCCGTTGTCGCCAATCACTGCAAAACGCACCGACTTCTGTTCCAAAGGCAGCTTCACACTGACCGCAGCTGAGGCCGGCGCAGATTGCGGCGCAGCGAAGATAGCTACGAGCTGGGAAGGAGGACGAAGAGATACGACGCCGCATCCAATGACAACGACAGCGAAAATTGCCAGAAGTCGGCGAGTCATTTCGTCTGCGGCATCCTCAGATCGGGAATTACGTCGAGGATGAGATTTGCCTGTGTATCTCGCAAGATCAATTCACGGCCCACAAATCGATACTCTAACTCCTTCGGCAAGCGAGGCAGATTGAGCAGCAGAGAGGGCGGCATTGATTGTAATGGTAAGCCGTCCGGATAGACGGCATTCACGTCCAAGTGTCCGCCCTGCACCGGCTCAGCTCGCTGGAAGCTCGTGCGAATCAGGGCGCCATCCCTGCCGCGCATCGCGGTCGCGACCAGGCGCTGCAATAATCCAACAACTTCGGGTGTGAAAAGCTCGCCCCGCTTTGCTTGAGGACGAAGGTCCCGAACTTTCCCGGCAAGCTGCTTCTGAAAGTCGGCGATCTTTTCCGGGGAGTCGGTGTTCTTGGGTACCGCGAGCCCGGCGAGCGCTTTCTGACGAAGCTTCATATACTGCGTAACTCTTTGGTCGAACTTCGCAGCGATAGCAGCATCGGCATTCACCCGCTGTTGAGCGCCAAACATAAACGCACTCAGCAGAAGAGTAGTCATCATTAAGGCCGTGGTTCGTGTCAGGGCATCGGCTTTCAGCCGTGCCGAAAGGACGCGATTTGCTTGACGTCCACTCTGCCGAAGGCCTGCGCGTAGCGAAGCGAAGCGCTTAAAAAAAGGAAATCGTTTTTTCTTGTCGCTCCGACCTTCGGTCTTCGCTTCGGCCTGCGGCAGCGAGGAATCTGAGTCACCAAAGGCGTCGTTCGGCACGACTAAAAGTCGCTGCCCCGACACGAGGCGCGAGTCCCACTGATTCTCTTTCAAATTTCGTAGAATCCCATTTCGAAACATCACGGATTGTCGTTGTGATCTTTTCATCACGCTTCCGGTTCACGTTGTTGCTCTACTACGTCTTCCACCGACTCTCGCACGACCTGCTTCACTGCATCCTTCACCGCAATCTTCACGGTCTCTTCAATCTCGTCATGGTCGATCGTCACGTCGTTGCCAGGTTTCAGCACGTCCTTGACGACTTCTTCCACCACGGGAGCTACCGAAGGAAGAATCTTCGTCACTGCCTTAGCGACTTTCTTCGCAACCTTCGCAGCCGGCGGCTTCACTATGTCATCCGCATCATCTGCTGTCGCCACAACGCCTGACTTCCAGTCGTCCTCGAAGACCTCAACAATCCTGGCGATCGCTTCAGGACTGCGGAAGATCCCGCCGATTTCGCGGCGCTCGTCGAGTTCCAGTTCGCGCAGGCTTTGGCTTCCGATAAATGCGTCTTTGCGGTCGCGAACTAAGGTTCGCGTATGCAGCCGTAATTCCGCCAACTGGCGAATCGATATTTGGCTGCTGTGCCCCGCCATCTTCCCAATCACCCGGACTTCAACGCCGTCGCGTGCACGCTCCTCGAGCAGCTTGATCATTTCGCGATCGCTGATCTTCACGTCGTAAATCAGCAATTCCTTTTTTGCGCCTTTGATAAATCTGGCGAGTTCCTCGCGAGCGTTCAACGGACTGACGAGAAAGCGAGACGACTGCGGCTTATACGGACGCCGCTTGCAATCGCAATCAAACAGCTCCTCCGCCTCTTTGATCAATTCCTTGTCCTGAGTGATCAGGCCAAAGCTGCGGCTGCGCTCGGTATCGATTTGCGTGAAGTTGAACGCGAGCAGGTGGAGTTCCGCGTCATCGACAATCATCATCTTGCCGTGATAGCGCACCAGATCGTCCGCCGTTCGCGCCACGGTGACGCCACGCTCCAGAAAGCGCAACTCGAGTTTGCGGAGATTCTTCTCTCCGCCTCGATTGGTGAACGCGATTAGCGCATCGACCGAAACACCGCGTCTAACCGCGTCTTCCAGCGCGGCTTCGACTTCCAGCCGGTCAAACCGGAAGATCACAATCTGAATGCTCTTCTTTGCTTTCTTGATGGCCTTGACCAGCGGCCCTATGCCGTCTCCCGGCTGGACCAGCAATTTCAAGTGATTTCAATCCCTCCCGAGACCTGAGCTCCTGCAACTTTGGATGCGTAATCCAGAGCAGATGCAAGGCTTGCACCACGATGTAAGCAGCCTATTCAGGTTCTCTGCTATCTAACAGCTCAGCCGACTAGATCCGCGCGAGGAACTTTGACTGGCGTATGCGGCAGATCAGCAGAGGATCTGGCGTTCCGTCTTTCGGAGAGCTGTGACTTAGGTCTATGCGCAACATAGCCAAGCAGTTCTTAATACTTTCTTGCCTTCTTGCTGTATCGGCATCAGGCAGCTTTGCCCAAAACGAGAAGGCAAAGACGACGCACACCGGGCCGCCTCTTATCTGGCGAGATCCCGGCGATATCTCTTCTCGCAACCTCTTTTATGGTTCCGGCGGCGAGAAAGGTAAACCAGATTCGTCGGTGACCTTCGAGAAAGAAGACACCGAGGGCTCAAACCCCAAGTTCGATGTCCGCGGTCAGGACGGCGAAAAGTGGAAGGTAAAGCTCGGCGTAGAAGCCCGTCCTGAGACGGCAGCCACGCGCTTGCTCTGGGCAATCGGCTACTTCACCGAGAACGACTATTTAGTTCCCGAACTCCGGGTGAAGAATCTCCCCTCACATCTGCACCGAGGGCAGAACTTCATAAGTTCGGGCGGAATGGTGAAGGATGCCCGCGTGAAGCGGCACCCGCAGCACACGGAAAAAGAGAATTCCTGGCGCTGGAAGAAAAATCCGTTTTATGGAACGCGCGAATTCAACGGTCTGCGCGTGATGATGTCGCTCTTCAATAACTGGGACGTCAAGGACGAGAACAATGCGATCTACGAAGATAAGCGCGGCGACAGAGATCTGTATCTGGTCACCGATCTTGGAGCATCGTTTGGCAGTATCGGATACAGGCTAGGTCCAGGACGCGGCAAAGGTTCGCTCGACCTCTACAAAAAATCAAAGTTCATTTCACGCGTCCACAACGGCAAGGTCGACTTCGCCTCCCCGGCCCATTCCACCGTAATCGGAATGCTCGGCATCTTTACCATTCCCAATTTCGTGACCCGCATGCGCCTGCGCTGGATCGGACGCAACATCCCGGTCGTGGACGCTAAATGGATCGGCGGCCTGTTGGCCCAACTCAAGCCCGAACAGATTCAGGACGCATTCCGCGCCGCTGGCTATTCCGATAAAGACGTGATGAGCTACTCCGAAGTCGTGGAGAAACGCATTGCAGAGCTCCGGCGTTTGTGAATCGGCCTGGTTAGGTTCTGTTACTTGGCGAGTTCGCCGGAGAAGAGTCACCTCGGCAGGTTACTCTGTAAGATACGTTGCCCGCATTTCCTGGCCCCGCTTTTAAGCCTCGGCGAGCCGAGTTTGGCGCGAGTTTTCAAGCACTTTTGAGCTCCCGTCGTTATATACTTCGTCAACTCTCCTTACTCTCTTCGGGCCAGCCACCATGGAGCCGCACAAGCGACGACACGAGGACCCAACTCTAATCGGTAACGGTCCGGCCATTAAGGACCCTTCCAGCGCGGGGTCAAGCGGTTCTCCGCCTGCTGCCGGCAGTGTGCCGGTTGGAGGTGGATCGGCAGCAGCTGCATCTCCAGCGGCCCAATCGTCGATTCTTGCCCCCGGCGCCATCCTCGCCGGACGGTATGAGATTCTGGAGTTGCTCGGGCAGGGCGGAATGGGTGCGGTCTATAAAGCGCTCGACCGCGAGCTTGATCGTCCAGTAGCCCTAAAAGTAATCCTTCCCGAATTGTCTTCGAACCCGGCCATGGCTCAGAGGTTCAAACAGGAACTTCTGCTCGCGCGCAAAGTCACGCACAAAAACGTCATTCGAATCTATGACATCGGCGAGGCGGCGGGACTGAAGTTCATCACCATGGACTTCGTCGAAGGTCAGACCATGCGGGATGTGCTGCATGCTCGAGGCAAGCTAAGCGCCGAGGAGACGATCAAGTTCTCCAAACAGATCTGCCAGGCCCTGGAAGCCGCTCACGGCGAGGGGGTAATTCACCGCGACCTGAAGCCGGCAAACATCATGGTCGAGTCCAGCGGCCGGGTTCTGGTCATGGATTTTGGACTGGCGCGCAACCAGGACACCGACGCCACCGTCACCGGAGGCCTCGTCGGCACGCTGGAATACATGTCGCCGGAGCAGGCGCGCAGCGAGGCGCTCGATGCCCGGTCGGACCTCTATGCACTCGGTCTGATCATGTACGAGATGTTGACCTCGACCACGCCTTTCAAGGCGGAGAGCGCGCTGGCAGGACTCTTTAAACGGGCGCAATCGCGTCCAGATCCGCCGAGCAGCCTGGAGCACTCGATACCGCAGCCGCTGAATGCCATCGTCACCAGGTGCCTGGAGCCGGAGCGCAACCGTCGTTATAGAACCGCCTCGGAGATTATTGCCGATCTGGAACTGCTGCAGCGTGAGCCGCGTCGAGCGCGCCTGCTTGGTATGGCGCGCAATATGGGGCAGTGGTCGCTGAAGGTGGCTCTCATTGTTGCGGCATTGGCAATCATATTCGTCGGGGTGCGCTACTTTTCATCGCGGCTGCAGCTTCGCAACACTGCCGCGCCTGCTCCTGTCAGCGTGCTGATCGCCGACTTCAAGAACAACAGCTCCGAGCAAGTGTTTGAAGGGAGCCTCGAGACCGTATTGAAGGTAGGCCTCGAAGGAGCCCCTTTCATTACGACGTATGATCGCGGAAATGCTCGGAAAGTGCTGTCTCGTGTAAAAGAAGGCGCCGCCGATCTCGGTCTCGACAACGCGCGCCTGGTGGCTCAGCGCGAAGGCGTAAACGTGGTCATCGCCGGCGATATTTCCCGAAGCGGGAACCGATACAAGATCACCGCCATTGCCAAGGACGCGATCACTGGCAAGAAGATCGGGGGCGATACGCAGGAAGCTGACCGCGACGAAGTGCTGCGGGCTGTCAACAAACTGGTTGCCCGCCTCCGCGCAGACCTGGGTGATACGACGCCGCAGTCGGTGCAGCTGGCTGCCGCAGAAACCTATACTACGCGTTCGTTAGACGCGGCTCACGAATACGGAATCGCCCAGGTTGCTCAGTTCGGCGGAAACTACGATGAGGCAATTCAACATTCGTTAAAGGCTCTGGAATTCGATCCTGAACTAGGCAGAGCCTATGTGGTACTCGCCGTTGTTTACAACAACATGAAGCAGTCGCAGCAGGCTGATAAGTACTTCCAGCTTGCGCTGTCGAAACTCGACAGCATGAGCGACCGCGAAAAGTACAGAACGCGCAGCCAGTACTATCTCGTCACGCGCAAGCCGGAGAAAGCCTTCGAGGAACTACAGCAACTCGTCGCCAGGTATCCATCGGACAACACCGGCGTGGCTAACCTGGCCCTCGCGTATTTCTACAGACGCGACATGGCGAAAGCCCTGGAAGAAGGCAAGCGCGCCGTACAGATGTATCCGAAGAACACGATCCAGCGAAACAACGTCGGACTGTTCGCGATGTACGCTGGAGATTTCGAGGCTGCAATTCGGGAACAGCGGGCAGTCCTGGAAATGAACCCGAAGTTTGTGCTCGGGTACGTTGGCATTGCCCTGCCGCAATTGGGCCAGGGACACCCTGAGGAAGCCGCGAACACCTATCAGCAACTTGAGAAGATCGGACCAGATGGAGCCTCCGCCGCCTCGGCGGGTCTCGCAGACCTCGCGTTGTATCAGGGGCGCATTTCCGACGCGATCAGCATTCTCGAAACGGGAATCAAGCAGGACTTAGCCAATAAGAATCCGGACGGGGCTGCGGCAAAGACAGCTGTTCTCTCCCAAGCCTATGTGCTGTCCGGCAATTCCAAACAGGCGGTTACCGTTGCGAATTCGCTGGCATCAAGCCATCAATTACCGATTCAATTCTGGGCCGCACGCGCCTACATCGCAGCGAAGCAGGACGCCAAGGCGGAATCCATCGCCAAAGAATTGAGCACCAGGCTGGAAGCCGATCCCCAGGCTTACGGAAAGCTGATCGAGGGAGAAATCCAACTCAGCCATGGTAAGACCCAACAAGCTCTGAGACTGTTCCTGGAATCTCAAAAACTCGCCGACACATGGATGGGACACTTTGATGCCGGTCGAGAATACGTTGAAGCTGGCGCCTACCCCGAGGCCGGAACGGAATTAGACACTTGCCTGAAGCGTCGTGGAGAAGCGACCGCACTCTTTCTCGACGAGTCGCCTACTTATTATCTTTTCCCCGCGGTGTACTACTACCTCGGAAGAGCCCAGCAGGGGCTCAAATCTCCCGCCGCGGCAGAGTCCTATAAGAATTTCATAAGCACAAAGAGCAGCGATCAAGATCCGCGGCTCGCCGACGCTCGTCGGCGAGCTGGATCCTAGCCCGCGATCCCTCCCCATCCCTTATTTGGGCAAACTGTCATTGTTGGACGGTTGGGGCTGGAGGGAGCCCAGTGTTTGGCATTCGATCGAGAATTGCCGTGAAGCCGCCGTTGCCCAGGGACATACTCGTCGTCACTTTGAAATTCCAAGGTCCTCTTGGAGCCGCCCCCGCGGTAGCACCTGTGAGCGTGGCCAGGGGCAAGGTCATGTCCATGCCGTTGGTCTGAATCGTCACTGGGGCATTGCCAACCAATGCGAATTGTGGGGGGCAGGAGTTGCTACCGGACGCAAGGATGGAACCTTGATTGTTCGCGAAATTTGAGTTCAGGTCCACAAGGTAGTCTGTCCCGATCAAGGTGCTGTCAGGAGCGGAGCAGCCACCGTCGATGCCTGGCAAACCGGTTTGTACATTCTGATCGATATCCAGTGTGAACTCGGCTGTAGTGGTTGCAGGGTCAAACGTTCCTGGGGCATAGCGTACGCTCAACGTTACTGTGTCGTTGTTGAAAACAGTGATCGACGCGGACACCAGGTCTAGGCCGCCGAGTGAGTCTCCGGCAGGATCTGTGGCTTGACCGATGAACACCGGCGTGATTGGAGCTACGTTGAAACTGCTCGAGGACACCTGAGCTACTCCTTGAGCCTGCGCTGCGAGTGCGTAACCGGCACCGGGCTGGTCAATTGCCAAATTGGCGAACGTTGCAGTCCCGGTTTGGTCTGTGAGCTGCGAGAGTGTGCCAGAGAGCGTTCCCCCTCCTGGACCAGTGCCTGGGTTTCCAAGGCTCAGCGTAATCGTGGCGCCGGGAATTGCAGCTCCCGTGTTGTCGAGTGCGCGCACCTGCACCGGTGGGGTGATCGCCGTGTTAACTACTGACGAGACATTGGGCTGGGTTACAAACGTGAGATTGCCGATCGGAGCAGTGACGACGAACTGGTCTGTCAGCGTGTTGTTCTGCTCGTTACTTTCGGCGACGACGTTTGTTGAATCAGCAGTCGCCGTATTGATGTATCCCTGCGCTACATTCAGAACTGCCTGCCGAGTAGCTGTAAATGCTGCGCCGGGAGCCAGAGAAGGAACAGCGATCGGTGGCGGGAAAGTTTCGCCGCCGATTTGCAAACGCAAATTCGAAGGCCCGGCAGTGCCGTTCCCGATATTGCGAACAACAGCCGTGACCGTTATCAAGTCGACAGTTGTGGGCTGCGTTGGGGAGTGCGTCAGGCTCTCGACGATCAAGTCCGGCACTCCAAGCACGGTCAACGTAAATTGCCGGGTCGCGGTGTGGCCGCCGCAGTCGCCGACCTCGACGATCACGTTGTAAGTGCCCGGTTGTGTCGGCGTGCCGGAAATTACTGAAAACACTCCGGTGGAGGAAATATTGAGGCCAGGAGGTGTTGGTCCTTCGAAGGCTCCAAACCAAGTCCAGAAATAGCCGAAGCACTCAATACCGTTCGTTACGCCGCCGATGGCGGAAACGGTTTGGTTGTATGGCTGGCCAACAACGGCATTGGGCAGAGTTGTGGTTGTGATGAAGAGTTGTCCCACAACGGGCGGCGTAGTCGTCTGCGTGTCGTTGCTGGCGATTGCGTGGGGCTGTAGTTCCAGCGCAACGTTCTGGCTGAGAATCTGGCGCAGCGCATCGGGTGTGACGTCGGCGCGAACGCTGAAGTAGACCGTATCGTGCGGACCGATGGCGATGGTCGTTTCGGTCGGCGGAGCCGCGCTCACATTTGGATTCCCCAATTGGTCCGGAGAGACAACAGGAGCGTTGGGGACGTTCGCAAGAGTGATGTTCTGCTGCTGAGGCACAAGGTTGCATTTGCCATCGGTCTGCGGCGTCATGTAGATCTGCGACGCCAGCAACTGCAGCGGCGTTGACGTCGAGCCGACCAAAGCAACTTTGTAAGAAGCGGTGGTGTTTCCATCATTCGTAACGGTGTAGGTGCCGTCTGAAGGCGAGGCCGCAGAAACGTTAGGAGCGCTCACATTCGGCGCACTCACATTGGGGTTCGCTGCCGAGTAAGCAGAAACGTTGGGCGCGCTGACGTTGGGCGCGCTTACATTAGGAGCGCTCACGTTGGGAGCGGAGACGTTGGGCGCCGAGACGTTGGGCGCGCTCACATTGGGCGCCGAAACATTCGGGGCACTTACGTTAGGGGCGCTTACGTTCGGATTGTAGAGTTCAACTCCGCTAATCCCGTCTGCGCCGTTGTTGCCGTTAGGATCCACAAGACTGGTCGGAACCGTCCCATCTGCATTGAGCAGAATGAATCCTGAGAGTCCTCCCGGAATGGTCTTGGCCGTCGGACCCAGTCCATCAATCTCGGTGACGTTTACCAAAATGCTCGCGAGTGGATTACTGGAAGCTGCAAACAGAGTGCGCGCAACTCCAGTGTGGGGTGCGATGCCAACGTCGATGCTGGTCAGACGGTTGAACCCAGGGAACGGCGGAGCGCTCTGTGCAAGTTTGCCGGGTGGCACGAATTGGGCAAACGAAGCAAAGCCGTTTACTGGCTGATTCGCGATCGTCATACGGAAATAATTTACGAGGCCGTTTGCGGTCGATCGGCCATTCGTGTGGTTTTGTACGAGAATCACGAATCCGCGCTCCACCGTTTGGCTCAACGGCTTCGAACTCTGCGGAGATGAGATCGCCAGACCTTGCGTGATGCGACTGGAATAAACGTTCTGGTTACGATCGCCTTCGAATCCCGTATCCGGCTGGCACCCTTCTGTTGGCGTGCCGTTATAAACGCTCGGCGCAGGTGGAGTGCCCGTGATTGGTTTATACGTCGCCCAATCGCCGTTTAGCGGTGGTATTACGTCCTGATTGCTCGTCCATGAGACATAGTGCACCGCCGAAGTCGGCGCCGGTTTCGATGCAGCCAGGAAAGTTCCGGCGACCCACGGAGGCGAAGGATTGTTGTAAGTCCAGCACTGCGAGCCGCCGCATTTCACGAGCGCAAACGGCTGACCCGCGACGGCGAGATAGTCGCCCATGAAAGCGCCCGTACCTTTGATGAACATCGGCAGGTTGGGCGGGTCAAACTTCAGTTGATGGAAGGGAGCGTTCTCGCCGCTGTTCTCTCCAACAAACAAACCCATGTCATAACGGGAAACGCGTGCATAAGCAAAGTTCGGGACAGACAGACTCGCATTGGCCTGCG
>Ga0126376_10000678_pt1 | contig 17177 bp, 14 predicted proteins | sample PanSoiMetPlot_15_FD_92760 | JGI IMG/M metagenome (GOLD analysis project Ga0126376, IMG submission 92760) | Tropical forest soil microbial communities from Panama - MetaG Plot_15 | ecosystem: Environmental > Terrestrial > Soil > Tropical forest > Bulk soil | place: Panama | collected 2016-02-17
CCGAAGATGATGCGCTCGCCGCCCTAGCCGAGGCGGGTGATGGATCGATGCGAGACGCCCTCTCCATCATGGATCAGGCGATTGCGTGCTGCGCCGTCTTTGAAGGCGCTTCCGGAGCCCTGCTAACTGCCTCGCAAGTGCGAGGACTGATGGGCACGGTCTCGTCTGACGTTCTGGTGCAGGCGATGGAGTGCGTGCATCGGAATTCGAGCGAAGACCTGCTGAAGCTTCTTGATCGCTTGATGACGGAAGGGCAGAGTCCGACGCATTTCGCGAAGCAGCTTGTTCGTTTCCTTCGCAACGCGTTAGTTGCAAAAGTGGCGGGAGGGGATTCGTCGCTGCTGCAAATCTCCTCAGATGAGCGGCAAAAGGTCGCTAGTACAGCGACCCTCTTCTCCGAGGAAGACCTCACGCGCTTTCTCAACATCATTCTCCGCACGCACGACGAGCTTGGGTATCGACAGGAGCAGCGGTTCCATCTTGAACTCGGAATGTTAAAGATGGTGCATGCAAGCCGCCTACTGCCGCTTGAAGAGTTCCTGAGCCAGAGCGCCGGTACCGGAACACAAGCTGCGCCGCAACTTGCGCGCGCCTCCCTGTCGGCAGTGCCGAAAATCTCGGAAGCGCGACAAGCGCCTTTGGGCACCGGACTAAGGTCGCCCGTTGCTTCCCCATTTGCCCCCTCGAGCGGCGGAGCTACGGCGCAAAGTCAACAGCGTGTGTCACCATTTGATGCGGATCGGTTGCGTAAAGTCCGGAGCTCTGAGCCAGAGATGTCGGTTGTAAGCTCCGTAGACGGCGCTATAGCCGGCTACAAGGTAATTGCGACCGCAACAGCGGTCGAAGAGGCTCCTCAGCCAATCGTGGAACCAGCGGTTGCTCCCCAAGAAGTTTCTGTAGAGGCTCTACGCACTGCCTTGATTTCTGTCCTCGAAGCGCAAAGCCATGACACAGCGGCCGATCTGCTGGCGCGCGGAGAATGGAGCGTGGAAGGGAATCAGATCAATCTGCGTCTTCCACTTTCGGAAAAAGTCATCGATCTGAGCCTGAATCCCGATGCCAGACGTCTGCTTATGCAACAAGCGAGCAAGCTCTCCGGACGAAAGATGAAGCTGAATGTCTCCGGTGGGGGCACTCCTCAGAATCCCCCGGTCGAACGCGTGGCAAATGGCAACGGGCATAATGCAGGGGGCGCGCGTCAGCGAGCTGCGGAAGATCCCGTGGTGCAGCGCATGCAGGAGAGGTTCGGAGCTGAAGTTCGTACGGTAGTCGATCTACGTCAAAAGAAATAGATCGGAGACTCCTCAAGAATGGAATTCAACCCAAAGGAATTGCTGGCCCAGGCGCAACGCGCGTCGCAGGAGATCCAGGAAAAGATGCGCGCAACCAGTGTTGAAGCCTCCGCTGGAGGCGGGACGGTCAGCGTCAAGATGAATGGGCAAAAGCAACTGCTTTCGGTCAAGATTGATCCTGAGGCGGTGAAGTCCGGAGATGTGGAAATGCTCCAGGATTTGATCACCGCCGCTGTGAATGAGGCCTCCCGCAAAGTAGATAGCACCATGCAATCGACCCTCGGCGGCATGTTGGGCGGCATGAACCTGCCGTTCTGATCGATACAGCCGAAGCGAATCAGAGGACCAGTTGTCGAAATTTGCAGAGCCGATGGCACGGCTCATCGACGAACTCAAGAAGCTGCCCGGCATCGGCGGCAAGACGGCGCAGCGCCTCGCCTTCCATATCCTTCGCTCCACTGACGAGGATGCTGAACTGCTAGCCGAGTCCATACGCCAGGTCAAAGCGAGCCTTCATCTTTGCTCCGTGTGCAACAACATCACGGATGTCGATCCCTGCGTCTATTGCAGTAGCGCGACTCGCAATCAGCGGCTGGTCTGCGTAGTAGAAGAGCCAACGAATATAGCCGCGATTGAAAAGACGCGCAGCTACAACGGCGTATATCACGTGCTGCACGGAGCGCTTTCCCCGCTGCATGGAGTCGGTCCAGAACATCTGCGTCTTACGAGCCTCTCCAAGCGCGTCGACCGCGGGGAGATTGACGAACTCATTATTGCCACAAATCCGACGGTCGAAGGTGAAGCCACGGCCACTTACATATCCCGCATGCTCAAAGGCTCGCCGGTGAAGCTTACCCGTATTGCAACGGGAATTCCGGCTGGCAGCGATATCGAGTACGCCGACGAGGTGACCATGGCAAAGGCGATTGAAGGCCGCCGGGAACTCTAGAGACGGCAACAGTCGCCTCTTTACCGGAAACGCTTGACGTGGATGAGACAATCGCTCTCCATGAGTACACTGCAAGACGTGAAGCGGGCTGAAAAGAAGATGGAAGACGCCCGTAAAGCACTCTTCGCCTATCTGGAACTGCCAAAGCAGGAAAACATCGACGTAAAGCTGCGCGTCCATCTTGCCGAGAATCTGCAGCGTGCTACGGACGAGTACGTTGAGCTGATTGGAACGCTCGAGCCTGCAACGCAGGACTTCTAAACAACCTTCCAGTCCCCTTCGCTTGTAAAATCTTCCTTCCTATGACCACTCGCCGGGAATTTCTCGAAAAGGCTGCCGCATCGGCAGCTCTTACAGTCATTGGTAAGGGGGTCGCCAAGGCCGTCGTAGCGGACGTTCCCGCGCCGCGTGCAGAGATTCAAGTCTTCGTCACCGATGCCACTCGCCGTCATAGCGAGGCAGCGCCACTTCGCTGGGTTGCCGCCTCTGGTCCGCCACCAAGCTCGGCAATAGTGATTAGTCCCGCTGAGAAAGCGCAGCCCGTCTTGGGATTCGGCGCAGCTCTGACCGATGCAGCCTGCTACGTGCTGAGTCAGATGCCTCAGGCTGGCCGAGAGTCGTTGCTGAATGAGCTCTTTAGTCCAAAAGAGATGGCATTCAGCGTTTGTCGGGTTTGTATTGGTTCGAGCGACTATTCGCGCAACGTCTTCAGCTACGACGAAGGTGAGCCCGATCCCGAATTGAAGCGGTTCTCCATCGAGCACGATCGCGAGTACATTCTTCCGGTTTTGCGGTCTGTCCGGCAGGTTAATCCGCAGCTTTTTCTTCTCGGGTCGCCGTGGAGCCCGCCTAGCTGGATGAAAGACAACAACTCAATGCTGGGAGGCACGATTCGTCGGCGATATATGAGGCCTTACGCCAACTATATCGTTAAGTTTCTGCAGGCTTACCAGACCGAAGGAGTCGAAGTGCACGCGGTGACGCCTCAAAATGAGGTAGACACCGATCAGGACAGCAGGATGCCGGCGTGCCTTTTTCCCCAGGAGGCCGAAGTGCACTACGTCGGCGAGATGTTAGGTCCGGCAATCCAGCGAGCTGGACTGAAAACCAAAATCTGGCTGCTTGATCACAACTACAACTTGTGGGGAAGAGCAATTTGCGAGCTCGACGACGAGAAGGTTAGCAAGGTCACGAAGTCAATCGCGTGGCACGGGTATTTGGGAACTCCCGAATTAGTACGCAAGGTTATGGCAGCACATCCGGATGCTGAGATGTACTGGACTGAGGGAGGTCCTGACATCACCGATCCCAAGTATTTAACCGACTGGTCTAAATGGAGCCCCACATTCACCGGCATCCTTCGCAATGGTATGCGCTGCATTATTGCCTGGAACATTGCGCTCGATGAACAAGGCAAGCCCAACATCGGCCCATTTCCATGCGGAGGTGTAGTGACCGTTCATTCCGGCAGTCACGAGGTTACTCGCAGTGGACAGTACGCTGCCTTCGGGCATTACTCCCGGCATATTCGACGCGATGCGATCGTAATCGGCTCACGGCGTGAAGTGTCCGGTGTAGATCACCTGGCTGTGACGAATCCCGACGGCGGTTACGCGTTGGTGCTCACGAACGCGGGCAGTTCATCTCAAACAGTCGAAATCCGTTTCGGGAAGTTTGCAACTCGTCTCGAACTCACAAGCGATTCGATTGCTACGCTGAATTGGAAGACAGCCTAGTGGTTATTCATGGGCGTGTGAAGGTGCCGCGTGGCCTAGTTGATCGAGAGCCGCCCTAAATGCAGCGGCCAACTTCTCCGCGTTTCCCCTCCCCCAGTAATGCAGAAAGATTACAAGTGGGCGCTCATCAGTCATGTGATGGTGTATCGCGACTACATCGAGACCATTCTTCCGAAGGGTTTTCAGCTCCGGAGTTAACTCACTCTCGAGCATTGCAACATCACCAGCAACGACAGCGTCCTCTGCCGTTCCGGTAAATGCAGCCCACGTATTGAGTCCCATTCTGGCGTTGATCGAAGCGCCGTGATCCTTCATCGCAATGTCCTCGCGCGCGACAGTGATTTTGTAAACCGGACCTGTTTGCTCTCCAGGATGTCCAACAATTTTTGCCAGTCTTTCACCGTTCAGTGGAGTGCCGGTTGACGAAAGAGGCGATGCAGGAGCCGGAGAGACATGCCCAATAAGATCCAAGCCAGGCTTCACACGACGAGCGAGTTCTTCGGCTTTACCCATCCCGTGCACATGCATGAAATAAACGTGAGGGTCGTCCCAGAAGAAGTGATTATGAAGTGCTGTGACCTCAACGCCGTTGTCCAGTAGAGCGGACATCACCGGATTGACTTCATCCTGCAAGAGGACTAGATCGCCCATCATCACATCTGAGCCGCCATCACCTTTGGTGAATGCAATCCACCCGCCGAATCCAAAGGGAGTAGGAGTCAAGACTCCTTGAATTGTCATTTTCAAGTCGGTGCGAGGAATGTTGACTTTGAGAACAGATGCCTTGAAGTCACCTTTTCGATCGAGGAACTTCAGCACAACTTGATAATCGCTGGGCACGTCCTGTGCCAGCCCCAATGTTGCAAAGAGAAGCAGAGACATGATTGCGAAAAAGCCGATTGTGTTCTTCACGAAGCGAAACATGGGACAACTCCTTGGCTAATCGATGAACTGCTTACCGACGAACAAAGATAAATCGAGACAGGCTCAGTCTGCTCGGCGCACATATTCGTACAAAGCATCGTAGATGGGAAACTGTTTGGCTAGCCGTTCCTCCTCGCTGATTCCGGTCAGCGCGAAGCCATGAGCTATAGCTCGCAATCCAAGGCTCTCGCTCGAGACATGCTCCTGTCCCTTGATGTCGGCACCGCGAATGATAAGCGCCATACGGTGGAGAGCTGGATCGGTCAGTTTGTAATCCTCTAGCAGAGCCTCGAATGTGCAACATTGGCCGCGATGGTTGAGCTTCACTGCCGATAGTCTTGGTGCATCAAATGGGATTGCCTTCAGCTGCGCTGCCGTCGACAGCAGTTCTTCTTCCGCGACAAAATAAAACTCTGCTTCAGGATCCACGAACCGTTTAATCAGCCATGGGCAAGCTACTCGATCAACCTTCACATCTTTACGAGTAATCCATTTCATCTTCAGCGTCTTCTTGCGATCTTTGTCTGAGAGGCGCTTGACCGAGGCCCAGCAGAGGTCCTCGCTAAAACCAAATCCGGCCCGAATCGGCACGAGAGCTTTTTCCCCTAGCTCGCCCCTACTGCGCCCAGAACATGGGCAAAGTTGTTGATGTCCTCTACGGTGTTGTAAACATATAAGGAGGCTCTGGCTGCCTGCTTCACGCCGAACCTTTGAAGCAGTTGCATTGATGCAAGATCGCCCGCGCGTATCGCGATCCCATATTGGTCCAGCTTGCGTGCAAGCTCTTCTGCGCGCATGCCTTCCAGCGTGAAAGAACACAGAGAAATTCGGTCCTGAACGCTAGCCTCTCCTAAGATCCGCACACCTCTTTGGTTCGACAGGCTCTCACACAATTTTGCGGTGAGATGCTGTTCGTGGTTCCACATGCTCGAACGTCCAAGAGCCTTGATGAATTCGAGCGCTGCAGCCAGCCCGACCGGCCCCGACACATTCGGCGTCCCGGCACCAAATTTCCGCGCGGCTTCCGAATACTCCCATTCGTCCAAGCCTTTGGCATGTGCCATGTTGCTGCCGGCCTGGTATGGCGGCATTTGGTCGAGAATTGACTTCCGAGCCCACAGAACGCCGATCCCCATCGGCCCCATTACTTTGTGTCCTGAGAAAGCCAGGAAATCACAATCGAGCTGCTGAACATCCACGGGAATGTGAGGCACCGACTGGGCCGCGTCAATTAGAACCTTAGCTCCAGCATCGTGCGAGATGCGGCAAATCTGCGCCGCCGGATTAATAATCCCAAGGACATTGGAAACGTGCGAAAAGCAGACCAGCTTCGTGCGCGTGGTGAGTTTATCCTTCAACGATTCCAAATCGAGATGACCGTTTTCTAGCACGTCAGCATAGCGTAGCTTTGCTTGCCTCCTCTTCGTCAAAAGTTGCCAGGGAAGCATGTTCGACGCATGTTCGGCGATGGTGAGCAGAATCTCATCGCCACGATGGATGTTGGATTCTCCCCAGCTGGCTGCGACTAAGTTGATAGCCTCAGTTGTGCCTCGCGTCCAAACAATCTCAGAGGAATCCCCTGCGTTGATGAAATGGGCGACGCTTGTTCGGGCGCGCTCATATGTTTCGAAAGAGCGCCTGGCCAAAGTATGGAGACTAGGGGCTGGATTTGCATTTTCGCTGCTGTAGAACTGCGTTATGGCCTTAACAACTTCCATCGGTCGCTGGGCTGTTGCTGCGGTGTCAAAATAGATCAACGGGTACCCGTTGACCGTTCGCTGCAAGACGGGAAAGTGCGCCTTAATGTCATCAGCGTTAACCTGCGAAACCTGCCGAGAACGGTCATCTGCGCACCGCGCGCTCATGAACCCTGTAACGCAACAGGCGCCTAACTGGAGCAGTTTGCGCCTGCTTGTGATTGCATTACACATATAACACTTACTGTAAGACCTATTACACCTGACGATAGAATGTCAAGCGATGCCTGGGGAAGATGAGTCACACCGAGGAGGCGATTGAAGAGTATCGAACCTGCGCCGAACAGCCGCCGTCAAGTCCGTCGCGGCGCGCTGGCTGAAGGCGGTGCAGCGTCTAACGGAAATGAGCAGCGCCGCCCGTGGTAGTGAGCAGTAGCTGTTCAGGTACCACTATTGCGGTATTCCCGCGTCGGGCAAAAGAGGTAGCCGAAAACTCTTAAATCTCGTGATGCCGATCTCGAAGCAATTCCAGAAACTGTCCTTCGCAGCCGCAATGGATCTCGTTTAAGGCCAATTTCCTTTACCAGAGTGAGATCACTCCTTCCCTCGGGGAATACAATGATCGGCCTATCAGTCCGCGAATGTACTACCGGCAGTTGTTGGAGTCTGTGGCCGGAAGCCCATTTCGGTGTGGGGTCGTTTAAAGGGCCGCACAACAAGGAGAAGTTATGTGGAGTCAGTCCCGTGATTCGAATCATGCTAGAAAGCCAGCAGCCAAACCGCCCTTAAAATGCGGAAGCTCGGAGGGGAAGGCACTCTACTTTGCTACGAGGTTGAGCGCGCTCGCCTTCGTTCTCCCACTTCTCTTATTCGTCGAGGGATGTGGAACAAAAAGTGTTTCGGCAGCGCCTGCGCCTCCGGCGCCGGTCCAGGTCGCAGACGTCGTTCAACGCAACGTCCCCATCTACCACGAATACATTGCCACACTGGATGGCTTCGTAAATGCGCAAATTCAGCCACAGGTGTCCGGCTACCTCGTTAAGCAGAACTACCGCGAGGGCGAAGTGGTTCGCAAGAACGAGGTGCTCTTCAACATCGATCCGCGGCCCTTTCAGGCGATTCTTGATCAGGCTAAGGCAAAGCTGGCGCAATCTGAGGCCCAGCAAGGGAAGACGCAGCTCGATGTGCAACGCGATACTCCTCTCGCGAAAGAAAAGGCAATTGCGCAGAGCCAACTTGATAACGACATACAGGCGAACTTAGCCGCGAAGGCGACCGTTCAGGCTGACAAGGCGGCCATCGAGCAGGCGGCATTGAATCTGGAGTTCACGAATGTTCGTTCGCTCGTAGACGGCGTTGCTGGAATCGCGTTGGGCCAGGTCGGAAACCTGGTCAGCCCACAGACGCTGCTCACGACAGTTTCGCAACTAGATCCCATTAAGGCTTACTTCGTTGTGGGCGAGCAGCAGTACCTCGCCTTTATCCAGCGGAATCCCACTGTGGCCGCACAAAAGCGGACACAACAACAACTGGAGTTGGAGCTGATTACTGCCGACGGATCTACATATCCCAGAAAGGGAAAGTTCTATGCTGTTGACCGTCAGGTGGACATACAGACCGGAGCCCTTCGCCTGGCTGGGATTTTTCCCAATCCGGATAACGTTCTTCGTCCAGGACAGTATGGCCGCGTGCGTTTCGTTAGCTACATAAGGCCAGGAGCCCTTCTCGTACCGCAAAAGGCTGTCACGGAACTCCAAGGCTCATATCAGGTGGCGGTCGTGGGGACGGACAACACGGTCAACTTGAGAACGGTGACTGTTGGAGAGCGCACCGGCGACATGTGGATCATCGAGGACGGCCTCAAACCTGGCGAGCGAGTTGTAACTGAAGGCGTACAGCGCGCGAGGGAAGGCGTCGCCGTGAAGATTGTGTCTACGCCGACTCCCGCGCCAGGGCACTGAGCTATGTCGAAGTTCTTCATCAATCGTCCGATCGTCGCGATCGTGATTGCCATCGTGACGGTGATTGTGGGCGCGGTGACGATTATCGGCTTGCCCATCGCGCAATTTCCCAATATTGCACCACCCGAGATTCAGGTTCTCGCAACCTACGTTGGCGCAGACGCGCAGACTCTCGAGCAGTCGGTTGCCACTCCGATCGAGCAACAAATGAACGGCGTGGACAACATGAATTACATGTATTCGTTGAACGCGACCGGCAACTCGCAGACCACGCTGATCGTCAATTTTGATGTAAAGACCGATCCGAACAACGATCTGATACTCGCCCAGTCAAGGGAGACGCAGGCCGCATCCCAACTTCCAATCGACGTTACCAACTACGGAATCACAGTCCGCAAGTCGGTGACCGCTCCGCTCATGCTGGTGTCGGTGAACTCGCCACATAGCACCTACGACGCCAGGTTTCTCGCCAACTACGCATATATCAACCTGGTTGATCCGATTACTCGCTCTACGGGGATCGGGCAGGTCCAGGTTTTCGGCGCGGGCCAGTATGCGATGCGGATGTGGGTAAAGCCGGATCAGCTTGCCAAATTGCAAATTACCGTCCCCGAGATCGTGAATGCAGTGCAAGCGCAAAACACGGTGAATCCGGCGGGCAAGGTAGGCGGCGAGCCCATTCCTTCTGGACAGCAATTTGCTTACGCGGTTCGAGCACAAGGGCGCTTGACCACGCCCGAGGAATTTGGGCAGATCGTAGTCCGCGAATCTCCAGACGGCGGTGTGGTACGCGTAAAAGACGTAGCAAGGATCGAGCTTGGAGCGCAGGACTACTCAGTGGCTGGACGCTTGAATGGACATCCCAGTGCCATAGTCGCTGTCTATCAGCTTCCCGGATCGAACGCCGTTGACGCGGCAAACGGCGTAAAGAAGCTCATGGCCGATCTGAAGAGCCGCTTTCCTAAGGACATGGATTACGCCATCGCCCTCGATACAACACGATCGGTCGTCCAGGGAATTAAAGAGATCATTCTGACGCTATTCATCGCGATCCTGTTGGTAATCCTTGTGGTTTTTCTCTTTTTGCAAGGATGGCGCGCCACCTTGATTCCTCTGCTTGCTGTGCCTGTCTCGCTAGTGGGGACATTCGTCTTCTTTCCGCTGTTTGGCTTTTCCGTGAATACCCTCTCTCTATTTGGTTTGGTGCTGGCAATTGGCCTGGTCGTGGACGACGCCATCGTCGTCGTCGAAGCCGTGGAGCGTCATATCGAGGATGGGATGTCGCCAAAGGATGCGGCGCTGAGAGCAATGGAAGAGATCTCCGGTCCCGTAGTGGGAATTGCCATGGTGTTGTCAGCGGTCTTTGTTCCGACTGCTTTTATTCCGGGAATCACGGGAAGGCTGTATCAACAGTTTGCGATTACGATCGCGATCTCGGTGCTGATCTCGGCATTCAATGCTCTTAGCCTGAGTCCGGCATTGGCTGCGCTGCTGCTCCGGCCCAGAGAGAACAGCCGCGGACTTTCGAGAAGGTTCTTTGATTGGTTTAACCGCACATTCGAGAGCGGAACCGAGCGATACGTTAAAGTCTGTGGCGCGCTACTTCGCAAATCTGCATTCGCGCTGCTGATGCTTGCAGCCTTCGCTGCCGCTGCCGGTTTTTTCAGCCACATGGTCCCGTCGAGTTTTTTGCCTGACGAGGATCAAGGATATCTATTCGTAAACCTGCAGCTCCCTAGCGCTGCCTCTCAAGAGCGCACAGAACACGTCGCGCGAAAAATAGAGAACATTCTCGCAAATACTCCCGGAGTGGAATCGACGATTAGCGTGGTCGGCTTCAGCCTTCTCAGCTTCACACGTTCTACGTACAATGCGTTCTTTTGGGTGCCGCTGAAGCCGTGGGACGACCGGAAGACTCGAGAAGAACAGTTTCAAGTCATCAAGGCGCGTTTGAATCGGCAACTCAGCCAGATTCCTGAAGGGATTGCTTTCGACTTCTCTCCCCCAGCCATTCCCGGGGTGGGAACTGCCGGTGGATTTACTTTTGTTCTCGAAGACCGTGCAGGCAAGGACGTGCAGTTCCTTGCCTCAAACCTGAATACGTTCCTCGCCGCTGCGCGTAAGCGTCCGGAAATCGGCAGTGTGAACACCACCTTCCTGGGCAGCGTTCCGCAGCAGTTCATCGACGTCGATCGCGACAAGGTAATCAAGCAGGGTGTCGCTATCAACGACGTGTACCGCACCGTCCAGGCTTTCATGGGCGGATTGTTCATCAATTACTTCAATCGCTTCGGAAGGCAGTGGCAGGTCTACATCGAGGCGGAAGGCGACTACCGCACGAACGCTGAGAACGTAGGGCAATTTTACGTCAAGAACCGAAACGGAGTCATGGTCCCCCTCTCCGCGATCACGAGATTTGAACCTCGGTCTGGTCCCGAATTCACCATGCGCTACAACCTCTACCGCTGCGCGCAAATAAATGGAAGTGCTGCACCGGGCTACAGTTCCGATCAGGCGATGGCGGCTCTGGAGCAGGTTTTTTCTCAGACGATGCCGGCAGAAATGGGATACGACTATCTGGGAATCTCATATCAGGAAAAGAAGGCACAAGCGGGCGTGCCTCCGGCCGCGATCTTCGGACTCTCGTTGCTCTTCGTCTTTCTGGTGCTCGCTGCGTTGTATGAGAGTTGGACGTTGCCATTCAGCGTCCTGCTAAGCACTCCAGTCGCAGTATTCGGAGCTTTTGTCGTCCTCTGGCTTCGACGCACCATGATCAGTGCCTTTTATCCACCCTATATGGTGCAAATCGAGACCGACATTTATTCCCAAATCGGATTGATCATGCTGATCGGCCTTGCTGCAAAGAATGCCATTCTAATCGTCGAATTCGCCAAAGACGAACACGAAAAGGGCAAACCGCTAGTCGATGCAGCACTGGAGGGAGCGAGACTCCGCCTGCGACCAATTTTGATGACATCGTTGGCGTTCATCTTCGGATGCATTCCACTTTGGACCGCCACCGGAGCCGGTTCCGTAGCTCGGCAGATCATGGGAACGACCGTCATCGGGGGAATGCTGGCGGCGAGCGCAATTGGGATTTTCTTCATTCCTGCGTTGTTTTACCTGGTTACTCGATCCAAAGAGCGGAAGTTGTCTCTCGCAGTTGCAGATCAGGTCGCGAGGGCTGGAGATGACTAGCATGAGACCGAAGGGCGCTGCCGTCGCTGTGCTGGCGACTCTTCTAATTTCCGGATGCGCTGTTGGGCCGAACTATAAGAAGCCAGCCGTTAGTACTCCAACCGTCTACCGCGGATTGACTCCGGAACAGGCAGCGAACACCAATCCCCACTCGCTCGCCGACGAGAAGTGGTGGGAAGTCTTTCAAGATGATCAATTGAAGGAATTAATCAAGACTGCGCTACAACAGAATTACGACGTGCGCCGCGCTGCGTCTCGCGTTTTACAGGCCCAGGCTTCCCTGGGTATCACCAGATCCAATCAATTCCCAACGATCTCGGGCGATGCTGCGGCGATAAATCTGCGCAACTCGCGCCAGGGAATCTTTCCTCCCATCGATACAAACCAAAATCGAGTTGGGCTGAGTTTCGACTGGGAGCTGGATTTTTGGGGCAAGTTTCGCCGTGCAACTGAATCGGCGCGAGCAAACCTTCTTGCTACCGAGTGGGCTCAGCAAGAGGTAATCACACAGTTGATTGCAAATCTTGCAGGTGCCTACTTCCAGTTGCGCGCACTCGACCTGCAGCTGGAGATTTCGCGGCGCACACTTGCGTCTCGTCAGGACTCGCTCAGGCTAACGAATCTGCTGGCCCAAGGTGGCGCAACCTCCATGCTGGATGTCCGTCAGGCAGAACAGCTCGTTTTTACTGCAGCTTCAGAAATCCCGGCGTTAGAGCAGCAGATTGAGCAGGAAGAGAATTTCATCAGTATCCTTTTGGGAAGCAATCCGGGGCCAATATCGCGAGGCAAACAATTGACCGAACAGTATCATCCTCCAGAAGTTCCCGCCGGACTGCCTTCTTCTCTGCTAGAACGGCGGCCGGACATTCGTCAGGCCGAGCAGGAACTCATAGCCGCCAACGCGCAAATTGGAGTGGCGAAAGCTGCATACTTTCCGCAAATCTCGCTTACGGCAAGCTCCGGATACCAAAGCTCAGCACTTACCAGCCTGTTCACGGGACCGGCCGGATTCTGGACTTTTGGTTCCACGCTGGCACAGCCAATCTTCACCGGGGGAAGACTGCGATCGAACGTTCGATTAGCTGAGGCTCAGCAGCAGGAGAGCTTGCTTTTCTACCAACAGACCATCCAGGGTGCCTTTCGCGATGTCTCGGATTCGCTGATTGCGTATCGCAAGACTCAGGAATTCCGCCAACAGCAGAAGCTTCTGGTCGACTCCGCGCAAGACGCAACTAGGCTCTCGCATCTACGGTATACAGGTGGAGCTACAAGTTACCTGGAAGTCCTCACAAACGAGACGAATTACTTCACCGCTGAGCTCGGCCTCGTCCAGGCTCAATTAAACGAGCTACTCTCCTTAGTTCAAATCTACCGAGGACTGGGCGGAGGGTGGCAACAATAACCTCGGGCGGGACGCGGCGAGTGCCGTCCCTTACTCACATCGCTGACCTGGGAACGTTGCGCGACGACACCCGCCGGGTTCGCTGATTGTTTGACTACTTCGAAACAGCGGCAGACATTCTTTCTTCCATCTCTGCTGGAGAGACGTCTTCGACGTGCGTTGCGAGCATCCACCTGTGCCCAAATGGGTCAGTGAGTTTGCCGAAGCGGTCGCCCCAAAACATATTCTGCAGAGCCTGGGTTTCCTTGCCACCGGCCTTTAGCGCCTGCTTGAACGAAGTATCGACATCCTCGACATACAGGAAAATGCCGCTGGTGCTTCCGTTCAAAGTCTGCGGCGCCTTGGTTTCGCCTTTGGGCGATTCGTCGGCGAGCATGATGTGAGAATTCCCAATCAGAATCTCAGCGTGCATGATCTTGCCGTCTGGCCCGGGCATTCGGAAGAGCTCTTTGGCGCCGAAGGCCTGCGTATAGAAGTCGATGGCTTTAGCTGCACCTCGAACCGTGAGGTAAGGGGTAGCGGTGGTGTAGCCATCGGGGACTGGTTTCACCTTATTTTTCATCGTCATCTCCTTTAAGGTAGGTTCGTTTTTAAGGATCTATCTATTGGTGCGGAACTCATCTCCGCTCGTATCTCTGACGTGCAAGTCGCGCGAAATCGACAATCCAGCAGCAAGAATTTCCGGCGCTCGCAGTGCTCATTTCCGAACGTTCAAGAATGAGTTGAGCGTTCTGAATCCGGTGAGGTTGCCCGGGCATCCAAGGCGTTTTGTTGACTGGAGGAACGTGTGTCTCTGTCGGAATACGTCACGTTGGGAAACAGTGGGTTAAAGGTGAGCCGTCTCTGCTTGGGGACAATGACCTTTGGGACTGATTGGGGGTGGGGCTCGGCAGAAGATACCGCAAGAACAATCTTCAACAGTTTTCTCGATGCAGGCGGCAACTTCATCGACACAGCCGATGCCTACGTAAGCGGCAAGAGCGAGGCGTTTATCGGCAGGTTCATTCAGGCGAGAGGCAGTCGCGATCGCATCGTGATCGGCACTAAGTTTTCGTTCAACACCGACCCAGGCGATCCAAATGCGGGCGGAAATGGGCGAAAGAATATTCGCAAGAGCCTAGATGGATCGCTTCGCCGCCTCAAGACGGACTACATCGACGTCTATTGGCTGCACAACTGGGACACAACTACGCCCGCCGACGAAGTCATGCGTACCCTGGATGACCTTGCGCGCGAAGGCAAGGTACGCTACATCGGAATCTCCAATGCTCCCGCATGGTATGTAGCTCGCGCACAAACGATTGCCGAACTGCGCGGCTATGAACATTTGGCAGGGTTGCAGCTCGAGTACTCTCTCGCCGAGCGGCACATTGAATTTGAATTTGTACCGCTCGCACTTCACACCGGCATCGGCATCTGTCCATGGAGTCCTCTCGCAAGCGGACTTCTGACTGGTAAGTATCAGCGGGGAAGCGCGAATGTTCCTTCCGGTGCGGGACGCTTGGCATTAGTAAAAGATTCCGGTAACCCAAGCTTTCTCAAGTTGTTTAATGAGCGCAATTGGCAGATTCTGGACGCGCTCCTCGACGCGGCGAAGAAGATTGAACGTCCGCCGGCACAGGTCGCACTTAACTGGGTGCTGAACCGGCCGGGAGTCAGCTCGGTGCTGATCGGCGCAACCAAAGTCGCTCAACTCAACGACAATATCGGAGCTCTGGAATTCCAACTTCCTGATGAGATTCAAAGGAAGCTGGATGAAGCGAGCCGTCCTGAGACTCTGTATCCGTACCACTTCTTTGAATCGACCATGCAGCAGATGGTCACTGGTGGCACGCAGGTAAGGTCGTACACGAGTAAGGCAGCATTAGCTAGTCGCTAATTGTGATATTCCCTGGTCAGGGAAATCAGCAGGGAATTTTTCCCGGGAGAAAAAATTCTCTTTGTGAAACCCGCATGAACACAGGCGATTTCGAAACCGGCAGGGAATTAGCAGGGAATCTGCAGGGAAGTCGCGTGTGGTAGCGTCCTCGTTACCATCGTTTCCGCCCTAACCCCGTGCCCTCTCCATTTGCTACGACGAACGCTCAAGGGCGTCAATAAAAATTCCGAGGCTTTACGTGGCCACGAGCGAGCGACGTTTTAGTTTGTCGTACTTTCGCCAGCCTGACGCTTGGTGTGTCGTTGTAGGACTATGAGTGAGCCAACCAGCACGACGATCATGACCGTAAGCACGCCTAGCTCGATAAAAGCATGGCGAAAGACAGTCTCTGCGGTATCGGGAAGCTCAGCAAACTTGGCGGTCAGAACGAGAATCCTTCGGATCGCAGCGATGAGTGCCACCACGAGAAACGGTTCCGCCAGCAACCCGTGTGCTCGGAACGAAACTTGAACCGTGTAGAGCAGCTCGATAATCAGCAGAGTAAGCAACACCTGATCGAGTACGGTCACAATCTGGGCAGTGGGCTGGCCGCGATGCAGGGCCGCAGCCACCGAACTGAATGCCGCAAGCACCAGGGCGAACGCCGCCACGGCGAGAAGGATGCCAAGCGCAACGTAAACTATATCTTCGACGAGAGATAGCCCCTGTACAACGCGTCGCCTGACCGGATGTACATCTTCTAATGGTGTTTCTTGCATTTTGCGGATCCTGACATCTCTAAGCGGTCGCTGTGCGCATAGAGCGTAGCGCGACTGCACCGAGCCCTAAAACAGCGGCGATGATGGCGACCCACAACACTATCGGATGCCGCTCCGACCACGGCCGTTCATCGGGACGCTCGGCATATCCTGCGTTAGCAGACTCTGGTCCCAACGTTGCCGCCGAAGGCGACTTGCTCTGCTGAAAGAGCTTCGCGTAGTCGTAGACAGGCGGGTTCAATTTCTCGTCGCCGTAATACAACGTTAGCTGCGCTTGGCCTGGAGAATCAAAATAGATCCGACGCTCGAGCTGTTCCAAACGCGCTCCGGCGAAGTTCAATGGACGATCGTCTCCATTGTGAACGATTATTTTGATCGCGGGATGCCCAATTCCGGAAAAACCGACGGTTTCGTGCTCTGAATCAATCTTCTGTCCGCCACGGACCATATGAATGCGCTCAATATTGCCTGAGCCGATCCAGTTGTCTTTTTCGTCTCGAATCTCGAGATCGCGGCGGAAGTTACTCGCAGGAGCAGGGGCAACGCTGAGGACTACACGATCAACGGGAATGTTTTCCGAGATGCTGAAGGTGAAGACTGTATCTTTTCCCTCCTGCATTGGATTCGGAGCGTTGCTGATGCTGCGCCACACGGGCGGATGTTGCTCAGCCATCTGCGAAGTGGCACCTTGGACATCCGATGGTGGGACCGGGCCGTCGATGGTCACGCGCAAGTACTTATAGGTGGCACGAGGCAGCCGCAACATGGTGTTCGATCCTAGATTTTCCTTGGAAAGATCGTAGAGGATCGTGCTTCCCAATCCGGCCCAGCTTTGCGCATGCGCATCGCCCGCGCCTTCAACTTTCGCGTGCGCGACAAAGTTGCGTGTTGCCAGCTTGAGTTGGACGTGATCGTATTCGGCGAGTCCCGACATGTCGATCAGGAACTGGGTTTTTCCTCCGACCTGCGCCTGTTGCAACACGGAAAGATCCGTCCGCTGTTCTTCCGAGCTCCCGTGCTGGACAACAAACGAATAGGGAACCTCGGTATCGCCGAAAGTCAGGCGAAGATCGCCCAGGTCGCGCCGTGCATGGTTCCAGATGGTTTCGTCGAGAGCGACGTAGTTTTGTCCGGCGGCCGAGACCCGCACGGGTCGCTGGTACTTAGAATGCGATGCTGAAGGAATGAGTAACAGAAGAGAAGCGAACGTTGTGACAATCTTCATGCAGAAGGTGCCTCAGTTGCTTCCGCTTTTACGCCGGCGCCCAGCTTAAGCCAGTCACGATGGTACACATACGAAATTCCCATTAAGACACCTCCGAGCGCAATGAAGCTCAGGATGCGATATCCCTGCTGCAATTCCGAAACATCAAACAGGAAG
>Ga0126376_10000679_pt1 | contig 17165 bp, 14 predicted proteins | sample PanSoiMetPlot_15_FD_92760 | JGI IMG/M metagenome (GOLD analysis project Ga0126376, IMG submission 92760) | Tropical forest soil microbial communities from Panama - MetaG Plot_15 | ecosystem: Environmental > Terrestrial > Soil > Tropical forest > Bulk soil | place: Panama | collected 2016-02-17
CCCGCGTCCGCCGCGCCAGCGGCTTCCTTCTGACGGCTTTTTCGAACGCGACGCCTCACACCTTCTCTTAGCCTTGGGCATCATCCCGGCGTCGCATCCGAAAAAGCACTAGCGTCACTCGGGAATAATCGCGCCTGTCTGACCGACGTGTAAGCACTTCTAGTTCTGGCCGTACACTCAGCGAGGCGAGACCGCGACGTGTCCCATGATCACGTTTTCGCGTCCTGAAAACGTTTGTTGCCTTGAGCTCTTTGCATTGGTTAGATTGACCGCGCGGTGAAGTTGCAATGCGTGGAGGCGGTGATGGCAGATGCAGTAAGAAGTGCAAACCGGGGAGTCAGTTGGAGCAGGGTCGGCACTCGGCAGTTACTGAACTGGGCCGCGATCGCTAGCACTATCTTATCTTCGGCGGCGCAGAGAAGAGTGGCGGCTGCTCAATCCACTGCAGAGGCGCTGGAGCGGGGACGTCAATCGTTCGCGTCGACGCGACACCGGGGCATGTCATCAACTCGTTCGATCCGGATAGCGCATTGGGCAGTCCGCACATCATTCAGGAATCGGCAGCGAGCAATGTGTGGATCAACGACGGTCCCAACAGTCATGCCGATCCTGACAATCCGCCGGTGGCCACTACTATAAAAGGAGCGCCGGGAACCGTTTACACTCTGCCCAAAGCTTCGATCACGGTGCTGCGGGGCAAGGTAGGCGCTCTGAAGGACTAAGCTCCTCAGTGAGGCCTGCGTTTCATCAACCGAACGACTCGAAGGAGAGATTCTATGGGAATCAACACTCGGCGAAATTTCTTTGGCAAAATCGCAGCGACCGCGGCCTTTGTAACCGGCATGCCGAAACTCTTTGCCCAACAGGCTCCATCTGCCGCACCTAACGCTGGTAGCACACCCGCGGACGCGCCTAGCAAAGATGCTCCTCGTCGCCCCAGCGGCGATCACCATACGCTCAACGGTATCTACTATTTCTCTGGAACAGGTTCCAATGACGGTTATCCCAAGGAGGATCACGTCCTGGTGACTGACCCTTTCGAAAAACACGTGACTCGTACAATGGACGCCCTCAAGAAGTCGGTCGAGCGTGCCGGCTGCACTATGGATAGCATCATTCATCTCCAAGTCTTTCTGTGTTTACCTCTTGCAGACACCCCTACGCCGACCGGCAGGGCGCGCTTCGACGCACATAAGGCGCAGTACGATGCGTTGAACAAAATTTATGGAACCTATTTCTCTCCAGGCAAAGCTCCGTCTCGTGCATGCATGGCTGTCGAATGGATTCCCGGCGATTCGCTAATTGAAATCGTCGGCAGCGCGATGGTCGTCAATCCGCCCACGCCACCTGCCGATCGATAATTTGCGAAGGAAGTTGCAGGGGGCGCTGAGTATGAATGTGAAGTTTGATTGGAATCGCCGGTCGTTTCTGGCCGCGGTTGGGGCCATATGGGGAGGTCTGTTCACTCCCGCCGAGTCGAACGCCGCAGGCATCTTTGGCAAAACGCGCAAGTCTTCGATGCCACCGGTGGACGGCGGCCCTATCGTCCCCATCACAACCGGCCTTGGCTCTACCGGCGACATCTACGGCGAGCTGGGAATCACACCTCTCGTCAATATCAACGGTACGCTCACCGTCATTGGTGGATCAGTGATGAAGCCCGAGGTCATGGAGCTCATCCGGAGAGGCAACGAGCACTGTGTTTCGATCGACGAACTTGAGATCGCAGCCGGTAAGTTCATCGCAAAACTGTGCAAATCCCCTGCCGGCTACACCGGTCTGGTGACGGGCGGCGCAGCCGCCGCCATGGTCGTCGGCTATGCCGGAATGATGACCGAAGACCTTGAGCCCCGCATGCGAGACATCCCCGACGTAAGCAATTTTCCCAGGAACGAAGTGATCATTCAGAAGAGTCATCGATATCCCTTTGACCACCAGATCCGTCAGACCGGCGCGAAGCTTGTCGAAGTCGAAACACGCGAAGAGATGATTGCTGCCATTAATCCGAAAACAGTGGCGATACACTTCACCAATATCCTCTCGGACAAGGGAAAGATCAGCGGCCCTGAAACCGTCGCCATTGCGAAAGCCCATAACATCTACACCTTCAATGACGCCGCTGCAGACGTGCCGCCGAAAGAGCGGCTTTGGGAGTATCCGGCAATCGGCTTCGATATGGTCACTTTTAGCGGGGGCAAGGACATCCGTGGACCGCAGGCATCCGGCGTACTGATTGGCAAAGAGGAGCTAATCCGCTACTCCCTGCTGAACATGAGCCCGCAGGAAGACCGCATCGGCCGTTGCTGCAAAGTGGGCAAAGAGACTATTTTTGGCCTGCTCAAAGCGCTTGAGATCTTCGTGAATCAGGACTTCGATTCCGAGCTGAGTACATACGACGCGCGCGCGCAGGTCATTACCGATGCAGTGAAGAAATTCGGAGTGACGCCACTGCCTCGAGAGTTCAATCCTCAGGCTCTCGGCAATGTCACGCCGCATTACTCTTGGCACATCGATCCGGCAAAACTCAACATTACCGCACCGGAGGTAATGCAGAAATTGGCCGCCACTCGCCCAATTGCTATCGGCAGCATGGGCGCCGGTGCGAGCGGCATGCGCGGACGCAATCCGGACGCGCCTGCGGTCGACGATCATGGCGGTCGCCATGGTCATCCCAGAGACCCGAACACCTTTGGTTTTGCTGTTTGGCAGCTTAGAGAGGGCGAGGACAAGTTGATCGCAGATCGCTTAGTCGAAATCTTCAGCGCAGTTCTAAAAGCCTAATCCTTCCTCGAAGATAAATGACTTGCCGCCGGAGTTCAGCGCACGTTGTGGGGCACAAACCGGATTGGAGTCCCCGAAGCCGACTTCTGACCCGCCTGGCTCTCCGTGCTTCAGTTTGTGGATTGCGCGTCACGTGGCAACACTTCTGCTTTGCAACGTCGGACGGATCTCGGAATGGCGGATACGCCATGACCGTGCCAAGAGGCTTCTGTAACGCTGCCAAGATTGCCACGTAAAGCGTCAGTACCTCAACTGGGATATGCCGAACAGAACGTTCAGCGCCGCATTGACGCCATTTCCCTCTTTAACAGTCGTACACATAATTGACCGTTCCAAGCGGCCCGGACTTCTGAATGCGTCGTCCGAAGGGATAGCGCTATGCAGCGCGCATCTGTTGAACGATCCAGAGCGCCGTTGGATGCCCTGTCACGTGGCAGCGAAGAATCGTTCTGCGACTATGGCTGATGACGAAGAAGCAATACAAGACTCCGAACGTGATCGTGGGCGCGGTGAAGAAATCCATCGCCGCAATGGCTTCGCGGTGGTTGCGCAGGAACGTCAGCCAGCGTTTACACAGAACCGGTCTCTTGGGAGCCCGCCGGTGCCATCGTGAGACGGTCGGCTCCGAGACTTGGAAGCCAAGCCTCATCAGTTCGCCGTGAATCCTCAGGGCTCCCCAGATCGGATTCTCGGCAGCCCTGCGGAAGATCAAGGCTCGGATTTCTTTGCTTACCGGCGATCTCCCTCCCGGTCGTTTGGTTCGTGAGATCCATCTCCAGCAGTAGCGAAAGCCAGCGCGATGCCAAGCCGCAACTGTTCTTGGTGTGACAAGAACCAGCGAACCCTGCCACCCGGGCCACAGTCTGCATAGGACGATCCAGAACAGCTAGGTGCATATGGGATAGCCGACGGTGTGGGCGCTTGGTGCGTAGCGCCAATAACTGCTGTCAGAAGGCCAGATTCTCAAGGACGAGATTAGAGGCCAAAACCTTACGCACCATCTGAGAGCGCACAGTTCGGAAATCGTTCATTTTACGAGTGCAAGAAGTCTTGATGAGGGGCAAGGGTCTGTCCAGCTGATTTAGGTATCGTCGCGAATTACATGTTCCTTTTCGTAGTGTCAAACCACTGGCCTCTAAGGAGATTTCGAAAACGCTCGATGGCTATCAACTCAGACTAAGAAAAAAGGGAGCCGAGACATTCAGCTCCCTTGCTTCCGCGAGTCGTCTCTTCAGCTAAAAAGTAAATCTAGCCGTCAGACGAATCGTTCGGGTGCCCTGATATTGGTACGGTTTGCCATACCAGGAACTCAGAACCGACGGGGCAACCTGCCCGCCGTTCCCGTTCACCCACTGCTGAACGTTATACGGGCTCTCCGTTACCTGGTACGCAGCCGCGCCACTGAAAATGTTCACCGTGGCCGACGGCGTCACAGGACTGAAAGTGTAGTTGGAGTTGAAACTCTGCCAGTACTGCGTGATCGAGTGTTGGTTGAACAGGTTGGTGATCGTTGCGTCAAAGCCAAGAACTTGATGGTCATTATTCTTGTTCACTTTGAACGAATGACCGATGTTGAAGTCCGTTTGGACATACCAGGGCGTCCTTCGGCTGTATGGATTCCCCAGCGTCATGTCGCCCGTAGCAGGATCCGTGGTCATGTTCACCCACTTTCCACGTCCGAACAGATAGGCATCCTCAAATGGGATGTTGCTCGACAGAAACAGGTCCGCCGAACTACTCATCGGGCTTCCCTGATATGCATATTGGAAAATCCCAAACGTAGACGTCATCCCCTTCCACGGCAACGAGTAATACACATTGCCCTTGAAAGTATTCGGACGATCCGTCGGCAAGGGTCCTGCGCTCAGCTTGCCGTACGATGAATAAGCCAGGAACGGTTCGTCGAACGCGCGCGTCGTGTCGGGCGAATTGCGCCCGGCCGCTCCGCCGTCGATCTGATCCGTTGTGGTCAGGCCGGTATAATTGCCCCACAGGCTGCTCCAGGTGTAGGAGAACATTCCTGCCAAGCCTTTGCTCGGTGCCTTCGTGACCCGGATCTCTACTCCGTCGTAGTTGCGGATGGCTTTCGGATTGTTCGGGCACGTCGGACACGTGCCGAACGCTCCGGTGGCATTAAATGCAAAGTTCGGAATTCCGAACGCCGAGCCGAGAGACTGCAGATAGTTGGCGTACCCGTCGATGGTCTTGTTTACACCTTCGCCAGGATTGACGATCGTATACATCTCGAAGTTGTTGGGATCAGCCAGAGATGCATCTTCCAGAATGTGATCGAGACGTCTGCGGTCGTACCGTGCTTCAAAGGCCCAGGTCTTTGAAAGCTGATAGTCGACGCCAGCAACATACTCGTGCTGGCGATAAGGCTTGACGCCAGGCGCGACCGGTTCCCACGGACGCAGGTTGATGTTTTCAATTAACGAGACGCCGCTGGCTGCGTCCGTAAAGGATTGTGGAGTAACACCGCCAGCGAAATTGGCTCCTGTAGTAGCTGGGCCGTTCGGGCAGGCGCGGCCGTTCACGAAGACCGAATCGATATCGGCTGTTGTAAACGTGCCATTCGCATCCGGGCCGAGCGCGTAGTAGCATTTTTCGAATGCCTGTGCGCCCCACGACGTTTGGGCGAGCAACAGCTTCATCACGTCGTTCACGACGCCGTAGCTGCCGAAGATTTTGATTTTCCCGTTCCGTGATCCCCACGCCGCACCAAGGCGAGGTTCAATTTTGTCACTCCACGAGAAGCTGATGGCCGACGGAGGAGTAGTACCCGAAGGCACAATTCCGGCGGGAACCGGCAAACTCTCTTTTTCTACGCGGAGCCCAAGGTTAAGCGTTAAACCATGGCCAACTGTCCACGAGTCCTGAACGAAGAAGGCGTGGTTCCAGTCGCTGGCCGGTTGCGGCAGAATGGTCGAGAAATCATTCACGTACGCGTAGCCGTACTGTCCTGCGCAGAATCCCCACGGGTTCGCGGTTGCCAACGCGTTGCAATTCGCCGCGCCAGTAACCGTTGACGGGGTGTTTGAAATTCCAGCAGCGGGCACGATGTACACGAGCGGTACGTTGCCGTTCTGGAGTATCTGATTTACAAGGTGATTCAGTTGGTATCCCACTTTTATGTTGTGAGTACCAGCCCAGCCGCTCTTGAAAAAGGCAACGTCTTCGTCGAACTGATAGTGCTTGTTCGCGTTGAAGATGGCAGTGCTGGGGTTGTAGGGAGCGGTTTGAGTTCCTCCCGGGATTTGCAAACTCTGGGGCATCGGTAAACCTAAGTTATCCGTCGCACTCCCAGACGCCAGCCAGAACAGATTCGGAGTTGAAGTCTGCCAGCCGAAGTCATGATAGTTCTCGAAGAAGTAACCAAAACGCGTCGTGGAGACAATCTGCGGCGTCAGAGTAATGTCGCCGCCGAAGTTGTAGGTCGCGTTTGGCGCCGAGAATCCAATCCCGTGTTGGTACGTGATGATCGGAAGGTTGACATACGTATTCAGGTAGCTTGACTCTGCATTCACTGGATCCGCGACTGGCAACGAATTGCCAGTCAATCGCTGATACTGATAGAGCCAGGACGCGAAGAGCCGGATCTTCGAGGTCGCGACGAAATCCAGCCGCGACGTCGTGTAGTACTGCTGTGAATCGGACGTGAAGTATTGCCGGCCCAGAATTGCGTTGCTCGGAATGCTCGAGGGACTGAAGTCTACCGTCCTGCCAATCGTATTGATCTGGGGAGCAAAGCCCGCGAAGAACCACAGCCGGTCTTTCATGATCGGCCCACCCAAAGTGAACCCGGGCTGTAGGATGCGGATGTGATCTTGTCGTGGACTGTAGTTCTGAGCGACAGGATCCTGTCGGATGGCCGGATTTCCGCCGTCTGTCGGGTCGTACCGCAGATAGACGTTGTTGTTGTTTGCGTCTAGGCCGCTTGTCTCGTAAGCAGTAAAGAGCTCGCCATGGTACGAGTTCGCGCCCTTTTTCATGACGACGTTGACGACCGCACCTAACGCGCCGCCATGCTCCGCTTCGATTCCCGAGGTCTTGATCTGGACTTCCTGAATGAACTGGTAAGGAACGTTCGCTTTCGAGTACCCGCCTGACAGTTGCTCGGTATCCTGACCTTCTACCAGGTAACTGCTCTCAGAATCTGAAGCACCCCCGACTGAATAGCCGAACGTGTTTCCGTTGCCGCTACTGCCTGGCAAGGATCCGCCAGTGCCGCCGTTGCCTCCGCCATTCACGATGTAACCGGCAAGAGGTTCGTTGCGAGCCATCGGCGCAAGCTGAATCAGAGACTGGAAGGATCGCCCGTGCGGTACATCGTTCAAGACGTCGGTGCTGATATTTGTCTGGTTTGTATTTGTCGTTACGTCAATAACCGGAGCTTGCCCCGACACTTCCACCACTTCACTCGACGTGCCAATCTCCAGAGTGATATCGAGAGTGGGCAGGTGACCAACTTCCAGACTGATTCCGGTGAGCTTCGCTGTCTTGAAGCCTTTCGCCGAGACGTCGATTGAATAAGTTCCCGGAGGCAGGTTTGCAAATCGGTAGTAGCCTGTCGACTCACTATCAAGCTCTTTGCTGCCGACCAGTGACGTGCCCGTCACCACGAGATGTGCGCCACCGATAACTGCGCCGCTCGAGTCCTTGATTGTTCCCTGCAATCCGCCAGTTGTTTCTTGTGTGAATGCGAGTGGTAACAAGAACATGGTTACACACACCGCCAAAACAAAAGGCCAACACGTTGATGAACGTTTCATCAAGCCCCTCCGTGAAAAGTCTTTTGACAACCCTGACACAATGTTTCAAGCACGTCCGCTGCGAAATTAACGGTTGTTTGAAGTCCTCGGTAGGAACACCAACGCCGCAGGGATGATTAATCTCGCACAAGGGACAAATTCAATTTTTCGTCTCGCTATGAATCACGCAACGTCGAGATGATGTCTCCAGGATTTGGAAGAATCAAACAACTGAATATGGTGATTGGAAGAGCACCTTCATCACAGCGCTTGTTTTTGGCTTATGTGAATCGCTCGTTCGCTGTTTTGTTGCGGTTCCGAAACAGTGTCTGTTTCGGCCGGCCACTAGCTGCAACCGTCAACACTCCCGCAAATACACCTCGGAATCGATGAACTCGTCCTCGCCGCGTTGCAACTGGTGGAATTTCGTTTGTTATTCGTCCCGCCCGGGCCTGAAGTCCTGACGAATCGCCGTCTAACTACGTAGGCGGACATAAGAAATGTTTGTTATCCGTTTCTGAATCTCGGGCTGGAATCAGTCGAACTAGAGGGAGATACAGTGGGGCCACACATGGACAGCATTACTTCGAATCCAATCACAACAAATCACGGGATGTCAGCAGAGAGTGTTGTTGACAAACTACACACGGAACTCAACCAATTGCTTCAACAACGCACGGAGGTTATCCGGCGCATTACAACGGCGAAGAAAACAATCGTGGGACTCGCCTCGCTGTTCGGCGAGAACGTACTGAGCCTGGAGTTGCAGACATTGGTTGGCGTAGGCGATGCAAATCGCAAACCCGGCCTCACCAAGGCTTGCCGGTTGATTTTGATCGAGGCGAGACGCCCGCTGAGCGCACGCTATGTAGTCGACGCACTACAGAATCAGGATCCGGAAATTCTGGCAGGCCACAAAGATCCGATCGCCTCGGTGACTACAATCCTCAATCGGCTGGCCGACTACAAAGAAGTGGAGCGGGTTCTACTAAGTAATGGCAAGCGCGGTTGGAGATGGGCTGAGGAAACATCGCCCACGATGCAGGCCCACTGACTTTAGCGCAAGGTTGTGCTGAAGTTTTTCTGCGTTGAATTGGACTCGGCCCCTGCCGAGCCCTTAAAAGGTATGGGGTCCCTTTTTCGCCCCTGGCGAATCTTCTCAAGCCGGGCTTACAAACTTCCGTCGATAAGCCTCTGCAATTGTGCGCGGCACCCGCGGCTGCACGAAAGCTCTCTACCATCTTTCAGCACCGCAATATACTCTCCGCTCTCGCACGGCTGAAGCTCGCGAATCCGGCTCGTGTTGACGATGAATGAACGGTGAATGCGTACAAAACGGTCGGACTCAAGCTTTGCTGCCAGCCTGCCAATACCCTCGCGAAGCAGGAAGGAATCTTTGCCCACGTGCAACTTCACATAGTTCGCTGCCGCTTCAATCCAGTCAATCTCATGCATCTCCAGGAACACCACACGGCCCGCAGTACGAATCACCAGGCGGTTCAAGGGTTTCGCGCCGGGCTTCGTGTCGCGCAGCAGATCCAGCAGACGCGCTTTGACGCTCTCCTCGTGCGACCGGATCAGTTCCGCCTTCGCGCGCTCCAGCGCGCGGTGAAGCCGCTCCTGGTTGAATGGCTTTAAAAGATAGTCTAGGGCCTGTGACTCAAAAGCGCGAATCGCGTATTGGTCAAACGCCGTGGTGAAGATCACGATTGGCAAATGTTCCGAAGGAATCTGTTCCAGCACCTGAAATCCGTCCAGGTCAGGCAACTGTATATCGAGAAGCAGCAAGTCTGGACGCTGCGACAACACAGCTTCTACGGTTTGCTTCCCACTCTGACACTCGGCGACGACATGCACGCCCGACTCTGCCCCAAGAAGGACTCGCAACTTCTTACGCGCAAGGGCTTCGTCATCTGCAATGATCGTGCGCAAAATTGGAATGATCATAGTTGTTCTACCCGCATGCTCATCATGTGCGGTCCCTCGATCGCTTCCATGCTGACCGAAGTTGAAGGCGGAATAACTGCAAATGGAATCCGCACCGATACTTGCACGCCGCCTTCTGTCCCATTCCGAATCTCAAACGCCTGCCCGCTGCCGTACAGAGTAGACAGTCTTTCCTTTGTGATCCTCAGGCCAAGCCCGGAATTCGCAGTCCAGTCAATTGGAACACTTAGGCCGGGACCGCTGTCACGAATAAAAATTTGCAGGTGATCGCCGTCGCGTTTCGCAACGATTTCGACCTCTCCGGCCTTGGAGACCTTGGAAATTCCGTGCTTCACCGCATTCTCTACCAGCGGCTGAAGCAATAAATGTGGCACTTGCGCGTCCAGGCAATCCGCGGCTGCATCGATCCGGATTCGAAGCTTGTCCTCGAAGCGAATTCTTTCGATCTCCAGGTATACCGACAGGAATTCGATCTCCCGAGCGAGCGTCGTCATTTGGCTGCCGTCTTCATCCAGGCTCATGCGCAACAGATCGCCCAACGAGACCATCATGCGATCTGCGGCCGCGACGTCGGTCATCATTAATGCGGATATCGAATTCAAAGTATTAAAAAGGAAGTGCGGCTGGAGCTGGCTTTTCAGTGTTTGCAGATGGGCCTTCGCAAGTTGCCCTTCCAACTGCGTGGTACGAATCTCGCGCTCCTTAAATCGTGAGTAATACGCGACCACGTGAGCGATCAGCGCGATTGGAATGTACGCCCCGGACACATCATCCACTACATTGCCCCAAAACATTCGTATTGCGACCATCCACGACAGCCGCAGAGCGTGCGTATGCGGATCCCAGATCGCGGATGTCCATTCGCGGACGGTTGGGTCCCAATACCCGTAGGGAGTGAAAGCCTTGATCGCAAGATGGGCCACAGTGAAGAGAATGCCGGCCGCGAGGTGAACGAGGGATCGTCGCAGCCAGTTTCCTCGCTGAAGTGGATAGCGGGCGGCGAATACAAAGAAGAATGGAGTCAGAGGAGCGTAAGTCAGGATCTGGCTAAACTCCATGCCCGCAATTCTGGGCACGTCCACGTGGCCACTCCTAGTTACGCGATACATCTCATAGATCGTGGCAGTAGCCGCCAACGAAACAAAGGTCCACACTGCAAAACTCGAGGTCCATAGAACCGAGGACCAGATGCCGCGAGATCGAGCGGAGTCCCCGACTTCCGCCCCACCGTTCGACGGCAGCGCTTGGCCGCACTTGTCACATCGCTGTTTCATCCGAGCACGCCTGATTTGCCTGGATAACTGCGAGGCTATTTTGACGAGCGTATAGCTGTTTTGTCACCTGTGTTCGTCCCTGCATAGCTGCCATTCGTGCCCGCGCAAGTGCAACTCGTGGACAGGAAAGAACAAGCGGTGGATTTCAGCGTGTCTTCGCCTCACGATTTTCCGGCGTTTCCGTCAAAGCACGAGCGGTCTCATCCAAATGGAGGCACCCCATGCGTATATGCCGAATTCTCTTAGCTCCGCTTCTTTTGTTGCTCGCCTTCACTCTCACGAGTGCATGGGCAGAGTCGGGAAACGAAGCGCCCTTGAATCACTTCGATCCAAATCAGGTCGATCGATCCCTTGATCCTTGTACGGACTTCTTCCAGTACGCCTGCAAGAGCTGGATCAAAGCGAACCCGATCACCAGCGATCTGGCCTCCACCGGGACTGGGGTGAAACTTGTGCTGTGGAATATCGGAGCGGTGCACAAAACCTTGGAGGAGGATGCGACCGCCTTCAACAGGTCTAATGCAGAGCAGCAGGCTGGCGACTACTACGCTGCGTGCATGAATCTGGGCGCGGTCAATAAGGCAGGTCTTAAGCCACTTCAACCCCAGCTAGACAGGATCGCCGCGTTGCGACAGAAGAAACAACTCCCCGAGCTCCTGGCATCGCTTCACCTGACCATCCGTCCCGCCGATTTGAACTTTATCGACGCACAATACAACGGGATCTTGTTTGGTCTATATGCGCAGCCGGATTTTGACGATGCCCGCGTAAACGTGCCGACCCTTGATCAATCTGGCATGAATCTGCCGGGGCGCGAGTTCTACCTGAACGATGACGACAAGTCGAAAGAAATTCGAAGCCTCTATGTGGAGCACGTCGCGAAAATGCTTGAACTCTCCGGGGAACGAAACGTCCAAGCGGAGGCTGACGCGAAGGCTATTCTGGCATTCGAAACTAATCTCGCGAAAGCCGCAATGGACATCGTTGCCCGTCGTGACCCGAAAAATCAGGACCACAAGCTTTCCCTCGCCGAGGTGCAAGCTCTCACTCCGTCGTTCGATTGGAGCCGCTATTTTGCCGCCATCCACGCGCCTGTGGCTTCTCGCTACCTGGTGCTTCACCCCGACTTCTTCCGTGGAGTCGAAAAGCTGATCTCGAATGAGCCGATAGAGCATTGGCGTGCATATCTTCGATATTCGCTGCTGAGTGCGTCGGCTCCATTTCTCAGTGATGCCTTCCTGCAAGAAAATTTCTCTTTCGTCGGCCGTCGCCTCTTCGGGTTGAAGGAACTCCAGCCGCGTTGGCGTCGTTGTTCTTTCAATGCGGACTCCGACCTCGGCGAGGCGGTGGGTCAGGCTTACGTCGCCAAGTATTTCCCGGCAGAGAATAAGGAACGCATGCTTCAAATGGTGAAAGCTATCGAAGGGGCGCTGCATCGCGACATCGATGCCGCGGATTGGATGTCGCCTGAGACGAAGAAGCTCGCCCACGCCAAGCTGTCGGCACAAATCGACAAGATCGGCTATCCGGATCGTTGGCGCGAATACCAGGTCGAGATCAAGCGGGATGATTTCATCGGCAACGTGCAGCGCTCGGCGGAATTCGAAATGCGCCGCCGCATTGCGAAATTTGGCAAGCCAGTCGATCGATACGAATTCGGAATGACTCCTCCAACGGTGAATGCTTACGAAGACTCGCAGAGCAACACCATCAATTTTCCGGCTGGAATGCTTCAGCCTCCGTACTTCGACTCCACACAGATTGACGCCGTAAATTATGGCGCTATCGGAGCCGTCATCGGCCATGAAATTACCCACGGCTTTGACGACCAAGGTCGCAAGTTCGATGCTGACGGCAATCTAAAAGATTGGTGGACCGTGAGTGACGCCGCCAACTACGAGCAGCGCGACAAGTGTATTCAAGACGAATACACACAAGATGTCCCCGAAGCTGGAGCTGGCGTGAAACAGGATGGCAAGCTCTCAGCGGGCGAAGACACTGCCGATAACGGTGGGATCCACTTGGCGTTGAGTGCTCTCGAAAGCTCGCTCAAGACGCAGAACCTGGATCTTGACTCCATGGCACCCGACGGTCTCAGCGAACTGCAGAACTTCTTCTTGTCGTACGCCAACGTGTGGTGTGGAGAACTGCGTCCCGAAGCAGCTCGCACAGCGGTGATGACGCAAGGGCACTCTCTGGGCCGCTATCGCGTCAACAACGTAATCGCGAACATGCCTGAGTTTGCGCATGCCTTTGGGTGCCACAGTGGACAGCCAATGGTGCATGCAAACTCATGCCGCGTATGGTGAGGCTGTAGTGCGCAAAAATGGCCTGCGTGATTGGAATCGACTGACCGACACTCAAGAGACCTTTCATGCTGCCACTCGCTTCCAGTTATATTCGTGGTGGATTCCGCCGAGGATCGGGCGCGCGACTACATCATCCTTGTTAATACCATTCATCGCCAGGCCGCGCCCCCCTCTCCCTGCGACTGCCGATTCCTAATTTCTTGGTTCGCCCCTTTGTCGGGGCCCGTCCGCAACCGATCGTTGCCCAATTCTCCTCTCCAACTCGCCACTCCTCGATCTCGTAACTTCCAGTGTGGGGATTGCCGGACAAGAGCCTTTAGGTGGCCAGAAACGCTAGTGCTGTATCGGACGCGCCCTGCCCGACTCCCGAAAATAGCCTGCCACTACTAGGGCGCGTCCGATACAGCTGTTTGAAGGAAGCCGCCGGTGAGGAATCTGTTATGCAAATTCAATGGGGTTGCGGTGATGAGAAAGATTTTGGGAATCAGTGGTAGAGCGAACCGAAGCGCCGTCCGGATTGGTTCGATGGTAGTTTGCGTGCGAAAGTTCGAAGCGAGGAGCTTGCTGAGGGACGACAGGGGCGCACCAGACCCGCAGGTGGTAGGAAGCAACCAGTGACGGAAATCGTAATTGGAGTTTCATGCAGCGGCTCCGGGGCGAGAGGGTGGAGAACGGAGTTGGAGTTGAGCTGCAGAACGTCTCTCGATGACTATCATGGGGCCGCCACATTTAGGACAGCGCCAAAGAGAACGCGGTTCCTTGACAGACGATGCCTGTTGTTCTGCCTGTGGCTGCGGTACCGCGCCGAGTAGTTGAAAGCAAAGCGGTAGGAGAGTGGCGCGACGGCGATTGGCAAGGAAGCCGAAATGGCGGATGCGGACGAAGCCTTTGGGCAGCGTGTGCAACAGGAAGCGGCGCAGAAACTCGTCGAGCGCCAGGGTCATCAACTTGTGTTCATTGTTGTCCGTGGAATCGCGCCAGCGAAAGGTGACTTGGTCAGCGGCCAAGGAGACGAGTCGATGGTTAGAGATAGCCACGCGATGGGTGTAGTGGCCTAAGTAACAGAGCGCTTGCTCGGCGCCTCCGAAGGGGCGTTTGGAGTAGACGTGCCAGTCGTTTCGGAACAGAGTTCTTATCCAGGCGGAGAAGGCGTTGGAGTGAGCGAGCGGTTTCAGGTTGCCGTGGAAGCCCAGCTTGCCCTGCCGGAAGTTGCGTTTGAGAGCGGACACAAACTTACCGCGAAAGACGCGACTGAGCACCTTGACGGGAAGAAAGAAGCGCGAGGGTGATGGAATCCAATGGGTGCGAGCGAGCGATAATCCGCCGGTGGGCACGACACAATGCACGTGCGGGTGATGTTCAAGTTTTTGATTCCAGGTGTGGAGCACACTGAAGAAGCCGATCTCGGCGCCGAGATGTTTGGAATCGCGAGCGACTTCGAGGAGAGTTGCGGCACTGGTCTGCAGCAAGAGATGGTACAGGAGCTTCTTGTTCTGTAAGGCGAGCGGCGCCAGTTCATGAGGTAGGGTAAAGACAACATGGGCGTAGCGTGTGGGGAGAAGCTCCTGACGACGCGCTTGGAGCCAACGGTCGCGGGCGTTGGCTTGACACTTCGGGCAGTGCCGGTTGCGGCAGCTGTTGTAGGAGATGGCCGGACGGTACCCACAGTCGATGCACTCATCGAGATGCCCGCCCAAGGCGGCGGTGCGACAGCGCGCGATGGCTCGCAGCACCGTGAGGTGTTGCCAGGTGATCCAGCGGCGATTTCGTTCGATGAAGGCGTGTCCTGCGGCGCGAATCAGCTCGGCCACCTCAAGTGGCGGCCGATTCATCTACGGGTTCTGCGGTGACTTGTCTTTCAACTGGAGCGAGTCCAACGGACTGGCGGTGGCATGGAGATGCCGTCGCGAGAGATGAAGATAGATCGCGGTCTCCTTTAGGTCGTGATGTCCCAGGAGTAGTTGAATGGTGCGCAGGTCAGCGCCGTTTTCCAGTAAGTGAGTCGCGAAACAGTGGCGCAGCGTGTGAGGATGAACCCGATTCTGCAGCCCCGCCCGCTGGGCGGCACGTTGGCACGCATACCACACGGCTCGGGGAGTGATGGGACGATTGGAGGTGTGCCGAGACCCGCCCGGGAATAACCATTCCCTGGGTTTGCGCTTCAGCCCACGCCAGTAGTCGCGCAAGGCTTCCAGCAGCCTGGGACTGAGCATGACATCACGGTCCTGACAACCTTTGCCACTGCGGATGTGGATCACCATACGTCGGCTGTCGATATCGGTAATTTGCAAGCGCGCCAACTCGGCACGTCGTACCCCCGTGCCATAGAGCGTCATCAATACCATGCGATGAAACCGAGTCTGGGACGAGTCGATGAGGTGAGCCACTTCTTCCGGGCTCAAGATGCTGGGCAGCGGCCGCCTCTTCTTCGGATAGGGTGTATCGGCCACGCTCCAGGCTTTCTTGATCGTCTGCGTGTAGAAGAACCGCAGAGCCGCGAGCCGTTGCGTGACAGTGGACGCGGCTAGCTTTCTCTCGCGGAACAAATACGCCTGATACTCGCGGATGTGCTCGGGAGTGAGTTGGTCCGGAGGGCGGTGGAAGTGACGCGCAAAATCCTCGATCGCTTGGATGTAGCAGTCGATGGTGGTCTGAGCGTAATTACGACGCTCGAGTTCTTCGAGCATCATTTTGCGAAGGTGGGTCATAGGTGTTCTCCTTATGACCCAACCTTATGCGCTCACCGCACACTGCCGACACCGAGCACGCGAAAGCGTCTGCCGTAAGGCTTCGTTCAAACGGGCTTCGGGTCCTCAAAGGGGACGGTGAACGAGATTAGTCGATCTTCTTTAAGTCCTGAAACATTAATTGGGTATGACCAACTCCTATTTCATCTCCTGACTTGAGTTTTGACCTGGATCCAGAGACAAGCCCGACACCATTGAGGAATGTCCCGTTCGTGGTATGAAGATCCACCACAAAGACCGAGACACCGTCGGACTCAATCATGGCCGCGATCATCAATTCTGATTTTAAAAATGGAACTAAGGATGAGTTGCATTTGAAGGGGGATGATCCCGATAATGCGGCTCATGAAAATTGGGCCTGAAAAACGACTCGCTCTGTTCCTGCTGATAAGCGTCAGTCTGGTTAGGGGACTGGCCGGTACCAGCGGACAAGCCGCCGAGGCGCCTCCTACTTCTTTTCCTGCGCCAACGCCAGCCGCTCTCGCCACCGCCGCGCACGCGATTTCGGGACACGACCCCGGCCCCTCGGGCCCGAGTCTTGTCACTGACCTGCTCAAACTGCTGCTGGCCAACGTCAACTCGACGGAAGCCTTTACGAACATGGAGGCAATGTGGGCCACCGACCGGTATTTTGACTTTGCCAGATTTCAGCAGACCGCAAAGAATGTCGCGGAGATGATGCGGCAGGCAGGAGTGGACCACGTCCAGATAGGCCAGGGGCCCGCCGACGGTGTGACGCAGAACGGTTTTTGGACGCAGCCGCTCGCGTGGGACGCGCATTCTGCCACGTTGGAAATCGTCTCGCCTCAAGTCCCAGAGGATATGCGCGTTCTTGCCGACTATCAGAAAATTCCTACCTCGCTATGCCAGTGGAGCGGTCCCACTCCAGCGGGAGGCGTAGAGGGTGAGCTCGTACTGCGGCCCAAGGATATTCGCAATGCGGACCTAAAAGGCAAGTGGGTGCTTGGCGGTCGCATGTCCAAGACCGATTTGAAACAGGCCGGCGCGCTGGGCATGGTTCGCGAGAGCAACGTGAACCCGACGCTGTTGGACGAGCGTGACTGGGAGAACGATTTCGGAGATAACGGCTGGGCCTTCAACAAAAACGACACGCCTACGGTGTGTTTCTCCATTACGCCGCGACAGCAGCAATACCTTTATGAGTTGCTCAATAAGTGGCCAGTGAAGCTCCGCGCTAACGTTGACACCCGTTACTACGAAGGAAAGTATCCGTATGTGACCGGCACCATTCTCGGCACCGACGGTGCTGCCGCGGAGGAGGTACTCTCACTCGGGCATCTATTTGAAGAGGGCGCCAACGATAACTCCAGCGGCGTCGCATCCATTCTTGAAGCC
>Ga0126376_10000680_pt1 | contig 17162 bp, 19 predicted proteins | sample PanSoiMetPlot_15_FD_92760 | JGI IMG/M metagenome (GOLD analysis project Ga0126376, IMG submission 92760) | Tropical forest soil microbial communities from Panama - MetaG Plot_15 | ecosystem: Environmental > Terrestrial > Soil > Tropical forest > Bulk soil | place: Panama | collected 2016-02-17
GGATCCCGGCTAAGTGTGCTACGCAGGAGAGGAATTTTTCACACGTTTTAAGTGATCTCGTTACATGAAATTTTCATGGCGCCGGTTCTTCACAGCACTAGGGGCGGTAGTAGTTGGCAATGCCATTTATCTGCTGCTGATGCCCTGGCTGCCGGAAAACGCGAAGCATGCCGCATTTCGCCTGGATTGGGGCCTGGTGCTGGACTTCTGGATCTGTGTGGTCGTGTTTAATCTGCTGTTGTTGGTAACGAAGAAGTAGGAGCAGCTTCTGGCTTCTAGCTACTCGCCGCTAGCAAAGCCAAAGAAAAACCTTTGGCTTTGGCCTTAACCCTTAGCCCAAACAACAAAAGCAAAAAGCAAAACCCAAGAGAGCGGCTTCTAGCTACTGGCTGCTAGCGAAAATCAAAGAAGAAGCCCTTTAGGTGAGATGGGCGCTCGTTGCCGACGACGCAAAATCTGCTTTATTTCAACCGTAAATTCATGATTAGCAGATCGACTTTGTCTTAGTTTTTTGGACAAAGAGGATCAGTTGGATCCGCGACCGTAAACTGCGCCGTAGCAATTGTAATCGCCTGAGGCGTGAAGGGCACGCCAATATTGTTGCCGGCAGTTGCGGTTATAGTTGTCACGCCACAAGCCAGGCCGGAGGTCGCAACTCCATTGCTATCGATGCTGGCTACATCCGGCAGCGTTGAAGTCCACTTCACCTGCGTAGTAACGTCTCGCGTCTCAACCGGATGTACGAAGTGGCCATCAGCATTGAACTGGGCCTTAACGTTCGCGCCTCTTCCAATGACGGTTACACTAGCAGGCCGGACATCGATGGATGCCAGTTGAGTATCGTGTCCGCAGCCCAATAGGAAAAACGTGAAGACTGCCGACATACCCACCAAACAAACTTTTACCATGCGCCTTCTCCTAAATCGGGAAAATAAAATGTTGCGACCAGATCGCAGCCGGAACTTCGGGTAATGAGTAGAGTGCATTTGAACTACCAACCCTGAAGCCATTGATTTAAAAGGAGTAGTTCCGATTTCAAGATGTTGAAGTGCTATCTGGTCGGTTTTAATGTGCAGAGAATTGCACATGCAAATTGAACTACGAGACTGCTTTGCGGCCCCACATCACCATGTTCCAGCCAGGCGACGGACGAGTGGGATCCTAGTCAATCCAGAATCGAGCCATCGCAACGGCTTCCACCAAACAAGGCTATTTTTCGTCTCTTTATAGATGCGCTTCCAGTACCGGTCCTGATTGGGATGGATCCGATCTACGGCATAGTACTTCAAGAACAAGGCAAGAGAGAGAATCCAGAATTTCTTTGTGCTCGACATCTACGAGAAACTGCTTTACCAGACGAACATCCCGAAATGAAATGGGGCCATCCCGGATGCACACTTACGCCGCCATGTGTCGGTCCCCAGGGTGAATTGCCATCCTTCGAACAACGTGCTCGTGCGTCTCTCCGCATCTCAGTGTGCACAACGGCGGATCCCATGGCTCAAAGAGGTTGCCGATTCGGCACCGGCCTGACACTGCAACGCCCGTCGTGCACTTCTATGACATCGACTTGCGCTTAGCGCGCATCTTGTTGATAAGCATCACAATGATGATCACAGCAATCACAATAATGATCACCCCAACAATTTGACCCGTAGTCATAAACGCACCCTCCTTGAAATGCTCTTTACGGGAATATCTGAAAGGTCGCCGTAAATCAGCAAATGTTGACAATCCAAATCGCTTCGAGCTGAGAAAGCGTAGCCGGAATGTTATATGCAACCGGAGAAAAAGCAAGAAAAGAATCTACTTCGGCCAGCGGACTTGTGAACCTGCTGGACTGGCATGTTTCTACTTCGTATTGCCGCAGAGACTGGACTTGGCAGGCACTGTCCCAGAAATGGTACATATCAAGCCGCCAGTTACCGGCTGAAAAAAGTGAGTGTCGCAAGTCGGCTTTTGCTCGCATCACCGGCTGGAGGCACGCTATGAGATTCTAATGTGCAGTTGTTTGCACATTTCCTGTAGATTTCTCTGAAATTGAATAGGAGGAGGATAGCTTTGTAAGAAGTCTGAAAAAACTTGGATTTTTTTGATGACAGCGCTCCCAGGCTGTGTTTAAATCACCGTCACTAATCTCTTGTGCAGCTATCAAGAGGATGATGTGATGCAGATCACAGGATCCTCAATTTGCCCCTAGCTATCCCCCCTAGCTATAAGAGGTTTTAAAAGTGAGTTGTCGGTAACTATGTAAGACCCGATCCACGGTTTCCCAGGTACACGAAAGAGAAAATTGGAGCTAACAGGCGGCTGTCCCCCCAGTCAGCTTTGTGATTTGCGTTACGTTCAAGGCGTGCCGGAACTCGCCACTGTTCCGGATGTCCAGCCATGACTTGAGGTCGTAGCAGAAGAAGGGGTTTATGAGGTGCAAGTTAGTTGACTATCGAACAGAGTTTGGTTCGATTCTGGCCGAAAAACTGGGAAGTGAATTTGTTTTCGAAGCGGGAGACACTGACGGAGACGCCACAGACTGTGATGTGATGTTGGTGGGTATGCCTCCCATGGGAGATCCAGCTTTCGGGGAGCAATTAGCTAAGGTGACACGAGCGGCGCGGAGCGCGGAGGAGCTGCCCGTGGTAGCACTGCTGCCGGCTTCGGATCGCGGACTTAGTTTGCGCATGCTAACCGAGGGCGTGTATGACTGCTTTGTCGAAACCTCCTCCCTGGAAGAGTTGCGAATTATCCTCCGGCGTGCCGCACAGTTCCGGGAACTGAATCGAGAGATGGCGCGCTTGCGGAAAGGGCCAAGTGCAGCGGCGACTTTTGATGAGATCCTGACCACCACAGAAAGAATGAAGTCGGCGTGTACACTTGCTGCCAAGGCAGCAACCACGTCGGCAACAGTGCTGGTGACGGGCGAAAGCGGGACGGGCAAGGAGCTGATCGCCAATGCAATCCATCGCGCCAGTCATCGCGGAAGCCGGCCGTTCGTGGCGCTCTCCTGCGCCTCGTTGCCTGAGCATCTGATTGAGGCGGAACTTTTCGGGCACGAAAAAGGCGCCTTTACCGGAGCTATCGGCGCGCGGCGCGGCAGGTTTGAGGCGGCGGCAGACGGCACTATATTTCTCGACGAGGTAGGCGATCTGCCGGGAAGCATGCAGGTAAAACTGCTGCGGGTTTTGCAGGAAAGGACGTTTGAGCGCCTGGGAAGCAATGAGCCACGGCCCATGCGCGCGCGCGTGATCTGCGCCACCCACCATCCTTTGAAGAGACTGATACAGAACGGGACGTTCCGCTCGGACCTCTACTACCGCATCAGCACAGTTGAGGTGGACTTGCCGCCGCTGCGGGAGCGGCGCGGCGACATCCTTCTGCTGGCCCAGATCTTCCTCAAAAAATTTGCCGCAAGCCACCAGCGCCCGGCAATGCGTTTTTCCGCCGGCGTTATGGCCGCGCTCCAGGAGTATTCGTGGCCGGGAAATGTGCGTGAATTGCAAAACGTTGTGGAGCGCGCCGTGGTGGTGTGCGACAACTCACAGATTCATCTGGCCGATTTGGCGCCGGAGTTTACCGGGGGAGTGAGCGATACCGGGTGCCTGCTGTTCGATGAAGAAGTGCGCAATTTCAAGCGCCGCCTGATTGAGCGGACGCTGGCACAAACCGGCTACAACAAGGTACATGCTGCCCGCCTGCTGGGAATTGCACGCTCCTCTCTCCATCGTCTGATTGACGAACTGGAAATCGAGTCAGTAAATGCGCTGGCAGAGGAGCCGGGAGAGCCGCAACCCTTCGTGCCCTATAGCCACATTTCTAAACCCGGGGTGGCGTAAGGTCGCCTCATCAACGGGCTGCGTAGCAAGAGTCAGTTGCCAGTTGTGCGCAATGCATCCTGAGCTGCCGGCTGGACTTGTTGGCGAGCCTTTTCGATTTTCCTTACCAGGCGCGGCATGAATCTGCCTACCTGTCGTTTGTAGCTTGCGTATTCGGGAAATTCTGCTGACAAGACCGATTCTTCGTAGGAAATGCGCACCATCACTACCCACCACCACATCGCTAAAACCAAAACCGAGACGGGAGTCAGATGGGACAGAGTCATGCCTGCATACTGAAGGAGATAGCTGGCATAAACGGGGTGGCGCGCCCAGCGGTAAGGCCCTGAGGTGACCAGGACGCGGGCCTGGGGAACAACGCTGAAAGCACACCGCAAACGCAACAGACCCCAAAGTCCGAAACAAGCGCCGCAAATCCACAAGATGGCCCCGGTCGTGTACAGCGGCCGGGATGATGGAGCTATCCAGCCGGATTGCCAACGGCCAGCAATGAAGGCGAAGGCCGGCACGAGGACTGAAGCGCTATAGGCAGCGATGCGAGCCATCCAACCTTCGGCTTGCTGCCGTAACGGCTTTCGAGTAAGGAAAGACACTGCGATCACGCTGTCATGCAGGAAGGTAGGTACAAGAAAGACGGCGACCGCCGGGGTGCGCAGAAACACACTGGCACCCATAGCCAGGTTGATCATCGCCCAACCGGCGAAGCAGGCAAAGCCCACCCAATCACTGCGCTTATCTCGACCTGACTGAAGGGCTCGCGAGGATTGCATAGACCTTTTCCCATTGCTGGGCAGCACTCTGGGTGCCAACTTCCTAAAGCCTCCCATTTACAGAGGGAAGACGGCCTTAACGGGATCGTCCGGATGGTCAAGTGTCCGATTCTCAGGACAGGGTACGGAGGTACATGTCCTATTGGGGTCACACTTGTAGGGGTCAGGACGAGCCTTGGTCCCTTAAGGATAAGCAAAACCAATACTTTAGACCGTGGCCGCCAAAATGCATTCCGTTGGAGCGATGCGCATTTGCGCGATATGGAGGAAATGTGAAGAAACTGATCAGCTCAATATGGTCGAACGATGATGGGCAGGATCTTGCCGAATATGGCCTTCTGCTCGCTCTGATTGCTGTCGTAGTGGCAACCGTGATTATTACATTTCGAGGGGCGATCGTAACCGCCTTCAATAACGCAATCGCAGCTTTCTAGTAAGAGCGATTTGCAACCTCGGGGAGGGTGGCACGCCCACTCCCGGATGTCGCCCTCGTGTTTTTGGTATTTGGAGTTTGCCATGCGGTAAGCACCGCAAAACGAAGGAAATATCATGAAACTCGTTAGCTCAATATGGTCGAACGATGATGGGCAGGATCTTGCCGAATATGGCCTTCTGCTCGCTTTGATTGCCGTCGTGGTGGCGACCGTGATTATTACATTTCGAGACACGATCGTAAATGCCTTCAACAACGCAATCGCAGCTTTTTAGTAAGAAACGATTCCAGCCTTGGAGAGAAGGTAGTTCAAGCCCAAGAGGGCGGCATGGGACGGCTTGCGTGTCGCCCTCGCGTTTTTGAGTCATCGGAGTCAGCTATGTGGCAGTCCTTCGTGTTCGCATTCGCCCTAACCGCCGCAATTGGCGATTTGTGGCTGAGAAAGATCCCGCGCCAGCTCACGCTGTTGGGCCTGGTTGCGGGACTGACCTACCACGCCTTCCAGGGAGGATTCTGGACAGCGCTATTGACAGCAGGCTTGGGCTTTGCGCTGGGGCTGGGCTTGTACGAGTTGCGTGCCATCGGAGGGGGCGACGTGAAGCTGATCACCGCCATGGGCGCCATATTGGATTTTCAACCCTGGGTATTGGCCCTGGAGGTTGCCATCGGAGTCGCAGCGGTGATGACGCTGGCAGGAATCATTTACCACAGGGTATTCCTGCAGACGTTTCGCAATATGGGACGTTTACTCAAGCACTTCTTTGTCAACGGCCTTCTTCCTCACCCGGAGATCCAGGTGAATAATGCCCGACTGGTGCGCATACCCTTCGGGGTGGCGGCGGCCACGGGAACAATTGTTGCGGTGGTTCTGCGGTGAAGACAAGACGATCAGAACGGGGAGCAACGGTAGCGGAAGCGGCGATGACCGTGCTGGCTTTGTTCACTCTGATAATGGGAATCGTGGAGTTCGGCCGCATTTACAGCATGTACCAGAACCTCACCGATGCTGCCCGCGAGGGCGCGCGCTACGCAGTCGCCCCCGACGCAACAACGCAGGCCTTGCCCAGCGTTTCTGACGTGCAGGGGCACGTAACCCCATTTTTGACCAGTCTTAATATCAGCAACGGCTCAGTCGGGGTCGCTGCCACCACGCACACTATCAATGGCGTTCCGACTACCTACACCCTTGTGACTGTGTCGGCCCCTTACACCTTCTTTTTTCTCTCCTCTACAACCATTACGGTGACCGCCCAGTCGGAGATGCGCAATGAGACCAATTAAGCGCCGCTCGGGGGAACGCGGAACCATGCTCACGGAGCTGGCCCTGGTCATGCCACTGCTTATTCTCATGCTCATGCTGGTGTTGGAGGGATCGCGCGTCATTCGGACCCACCAGATTTTGAATAACGCGGCCAGAGAAGGGGCGCGGCTTTCTGTGCAACAGGAAAATATGGGAAACACAGGGGGGATTATCACCCAAGTGATCAACTATGCCAGTCAGAACGGGGTCACGCTCACCGCCGCCAACATCACAGTCTCTCAAGGCGCATTGATCCCCAACGGCGGTGTTTCGATTCCGGCGTCCATCGTGACGGTCACTTACACTTACACGCCAACTTTTTTGTCCGTACTTACCTATGTGGGATTGCCGGCGTCGTTCCCACTGCTGGCGCAAGCGGAGTTTCGCAATTTTTATTGAACAGGATGGAGGAGGTATGAATCGAAATCGGCTGATCGTTATCGGTGTTATCGCACTCGTTGTGGCGACGGTGGCAACCCTGAAGATCGTCAATGTGGTGCGAGCGTCCATGCTCGGCAACGGCGAACCAGCGCGCGTGGTGGTTGCCGCCAGAGACTTGAATGTCGGACAACAGCTTGCGGATACGGACCTGAAGGTTGTCGTGATGCCCAAGCCTGACTTGCCGGCGGGGGTGTTCTCTGCGCCGGCGCAGGTCATCGGCCGTGGCGTCATACTGCCAATTCAAGCCAACGAACTGGTGCTGAACAGCAAGCTGGCCGACCCCGAGGCTGGAGCGGGACTGCCGTCCATGATCAAACCCGGCATGCGCGCCGTCTCAGTGAAAGTTAATGACGTGGTCTCCGTGGCCGGATTTGTCATTCCTGGAACTCATGTTGACGTGATCGTGACCGGGGTTCCCAGCGGCAACACCGGCGATCCTGGAAATGTCACCACCACCACCGTGCTCCAGGATGTGCCGGTTCTGGCGGCGGGCAAGAAGCTGCAACGGGATAGCCAGGGCCAACCACAGGATGTTCCGGTCATCACGCTGCTGGTGACGCCTGCAGATGCACAGTTGCTTACGCTTGCGAGTTCGGAGGGGAAGATCCAGCTCGCGTTGAGAAACCCCACCGATGTGCAGAAGCCAAGCACCAACGCTGTAAAGAACGCGACTCTCTACGGAGGCACACCGGCCGCCGCACCTAAAAGCACAACGAAAGCCAAGGTGGTTTACGCACCAAAGACTACTGATCAGAAAGTCACAGCGCCGGTTGGATACAGCATCGAGGTGATTCGTGGGGATAAGCGAGAAGTAAACAAGTTTGAGGGGAACAAAGGTAATTAGCTACCAGCTTCCGGATAAACGCGAACAGCCGGATTCCAGGTGGAAGGCGAGAGGCGAGACATTTTTTGGGGGTTGGGCATAAACAACATCATGACATTCTTGAGAACGATCATTCTGCCAATGATTTTAGTACTGGCCATCAGTGCAGTTGTGGGGGCATTCGGCCAGACCATACCGGAATCCACTCAGCCACGGGCTATGATAGCGGAAAAGTCCAATCCACTAGCCGACCCAGGTATACAACAGCCCTCAGCCCAGCAACCGCGGGCACAGCAAGAAACGCAGGTGCAAGAGGAGCCGGTGCCGCTGCGAGTTATGGTGGACAAATCAATCCTGATCAACACCACCGACCGCCTGAAGCGCGTATCCATCACCGATCCCAATGTAGCCGATGCAGTGGTAGTCACGCCCAACCAATTAATGATCCACGGGCGCGCCCCGGGTGAAGTTACGCTGGTGGTGTGGGACGAGCAGGAGCGCTCGCGCAGCTTCGATCTGCGCGTGGATGTGGATGTAAGCGCCGCGGCGGAGGAGATCAAGCACCTCCTGCCCGACCAGGAGATCACCGTGAATGCCTCGCGCACGGCCCTGATTCTTTCCGGGCACGTGGTAGACAAGGAGACGGCTGAACACGCCGGCGCCATCGCCGGCGGGTATTCCAAGAATGTAATTAATGTGCTGACCTTCGGTCCGGTGGGGACCCAGGAAGTGCTGCTGGAAGTGCGCTTTGCGGAAGTGGACCGCACCGCCATCCTGCAATACGGCACTAACATCTTCGGCCTGGGCGCTGCCGGCAATATCGGATCCGTCAGCACCGGCCAGTTCGCGCCGCCGGGGCCTGCAGATATAACCGGCACGATTGGCGCGCCCCTGAAGGGTACTACAAGCAAGATAACCGGCCTCAATCCGCTCAACATTTTTATTTTCCGGCCTGACCTGAACCTGGCCGCGAATCTGCAGGCGCTGGAACAGAAGAATCTGTTGCAGATATTGGCCGAGCCCAATCTGATTGCGGTGAATGGCCGCGAGGCCAGTTTCCTGGCCGGCGGTGAGTTCCCCGTTCCCATACCGCAGCCCAGTGGGAACACGACCATCATTTACATCTCCTACAAAGAGTTCGGCGTTCGCCTGAATTTCACGCCGGTGATCATGCCCAACGGCAATATCTACCTGACGGTTAAGCCTGAGGTGAGCTCGCTCGATTTTGCGGATGGAATCCAGATATCGGGCTTCAAGATCCCGGCACTGACCACCCGTCGCTTTGGCACCGAATTGGAGCTGAAGGACGGCCAGAGTTTCGTAATTGCCGGCTTGTTGGACAACCGCGTGGTACAGGACTTTTCCAAGATTCCAGGTGTTGGAAGCATTCCCATTCTGGGATATTTCTTCCGCAGCAAGAATCTGAACCGAAACAAGACGGAGCTGATGGTTCTGGTAACTGCGCACCGGATTGCGCCTTCCGATCAAAAACCATCTGCTCCGCAAATGCCCAAGCCATTCCTGGACCAGGACAAATTTGATAAATCGAAGGATGTTAAAGGCAGCCATGAGAAATAACAACAAGCGTTCCCAACGAGGCATGACCCTGGTGGTGGTGGCCCTTTTGCTGGCTGTATTGCTGGGCATAGTGGCACTGTGCGTTGATTTGGGTGTCCTCTACACGGCACGCACCAGCGCGCAGCACGCCGCCGATGCATCAGCACTGGCCGGCGCCTACACCTTCCTCAATCCGGCAGCCACTCAGCCGACTGCGGCCCAGAACGCAGCCATCAGCGTGGCCGGCGCCAACACGATTCTGGGGCAGCCTGCGACCATTACAGCGGCGAATGTACAGGTGGATACGGCAAATCGCACGGTGACAGTGACCGTCCCGCGCACTGGCGCCAATGGGATCAATACATTCTTCGCCAGAGTCCTGGGAATCAATAGTGTGGGGGTATCGGTTTCGGCAAAGGCGCAGGCTTCTTCGATTGCGGGCTCCACCCGATGCATAAAGCCAGTCTATATGCCGAACACAATTCTGAGTTCGCTGTCCCCTTCCCAGGCCTGCGCCAGGGGGCAGATTCTATTTGATAGCAACAATAATTTGACCAACTGGGCAAAAAGTCAGCTCGACCAGTGCGCTCTGATCCGGCCCACCAGCCCTTCGGATGTGACATCCGGGGGCTTCTCTCCCGGCCAGTTTTTTTCTCTGGACTTCGGCAGTGGCGCGAATACATATCGTTCCACCTGGTCTTCGTGCTTGAACAATGTGACCTGTCAGGCCAACCAAAGCCTGATTGCCTGCGGACAATCCTATCCGGTCAAGACCGGCGACATGACCGGCCCGACCAAGCAGGGCGTGGGTGATTTGACGACACCTACTGACACGTGGGTGGGGCCCGGTCAATATCAGACCCCCGGTGGCACTATTGTTGATACCAGCAAACAGATATCAGTAATCCCTGTGTGGGATAACTGCAACCAGACGATTAACTCAGGCACGAACGGACAGGCAGCCAAGGTTATCGGCTTCCTGGAAATGTTCGTGGATGGCATGAGCAACCAGAACGGGTGCACGAACAATGGGGGTGGAAACGGCGGCAATGGTAATTGGGTGAAGGTCCACAGCTTAAACGCCACCGGCTGTGGAAGTAACGGGAATGGTTTGGGAGGCGGCGGAAACGGAACTCCGCCAACAGGTCCGTTTGCCGTGCCGGTTCAGTTGGTGAAGCAGTGAGGGTCCTTTACTGAAATGCCAGAACTATCGGTTGTTGTTTTCACTACGGATGAAGACCAGAAAGCGTTGTTGCCGGTGCTGGTGGATGGCACTGCGGTTGCGCGCATGACGCATTCGTTCGACGTCTATCCGCAAGCGGACAGCGATCCGCTTATGCGCCGTATCCAGGAATTAAAGACCAGCGTGGTTGTAGTGGACTTAGCGCCCAACAACATCAGTGCAGCGTTGCACGCTATCGAACTTCTGCGCGCGGCATGCCCTAAGTCCGCCATATTCGCGCTGGGTGAGATGAGCCGACCGCAACTGATTGTTGATGCGATGCGCGCGGGAGCGGGAGAGTTTCTCCCCCGTCCCCCCACCACGGACCAACTGTTGGATGGATTCAATCGTTTTGTTTCCTCGCAGCGTAAGGTGCGTTCCACTGGAACCAGGGGCCGCGTGTTTGTGGTCCTCAATGCCAAAGGGGGAAACGGGGCGACAACCGTGGCGGTCAATACCGCGTTGGCGATTGCCACTTCCCGAGGCAGCACGGCGCTGCTGGACATGGCGCCGGTTGGCGACGTGGCGCTGCATCTGAATCTCAAGACTGGATTCAGCATCATGGATGCGCTCAACAACCTGCATCGTCTGGATGCGGCACTGTTGGATGGGTTCATGGCGCGTCATGAGACGGGGCTGCACGTGCTGGCCGGGCACACGACCCTGGGCTCGACGGAAACCAAGCCTGTGGATTTCGCGCGCCTGTTCGACATTATTGTTGGCCAGTACCGGCACGTGGTGGTGGATGTATCCACGCGGCTGGATCCTATCACCCGCGCTCTGTGTGATCTGTCGGACACGGTGTTGTTGGTTGCCAATCCCGACCTGGCTTCATTATGGAGCGCGGCCCGCATCCGCGATTTTTTTCTGGGCGGCCCGGCGGAGCAGAAACTGCGCCTGGTGATGAACCGTTATCGCAAGATCACCGGCTTTGGCGAAAGCGAGATTGAGCACACAACTCAGGCAAAGATTCTGTACAAGATACCCAACAAGTATGCGCCGATTATCGCTGCCATCGAGCGTGGTGTTCCGGTGGCGCAAACGAATCACTCTGACATCGCGCGCTATTTCGTCGATTTCGGAAAAATTCTGGCAGCGGAAGAGCAGGCGGCAAAGCCCACAGGCCGAGTCTTCGGCTTATAGGAGCAGTGAGAGAGAGTCATGGCTGAAGTACATACATTCGAGAAAGCTGACTTCCAGCAGGTAAAGTCTGATCTGCACAAAAAAATCCTGGACCGCCTGGACCTGGAAAAGCTGGGCCGGGGCGCGGGCGAAGCTGTGCGCAGCGAAGTGCTGACGGTCATCCGGAACTCCATCGCGGCGGAAGCCGTGCCTTTGAGTTTCACCGAACGTGAGCGGCTCTCTCGCGACATCCTGGACGAAATCTTTGGCTATGGCCCATTGGAGCCATTATTGAAAGATCCCACCATTTCCGACATTCTGGTAAACCGCTACGACCAAGTCTACATCGAGCGGGTGGGGCGGCTGGAGAAGACACAACTGACGTTCAAGGACAACCAGCACCTCATGCAGATCATTGACCGCATCGTTTCCCAGGTGGGGCGGCGGGTGGATGAGTCTTCGCCCATGGTGGATGCCCGGCTCCCTGATGGTTCGCGTGTGAACGTGATCATTCCTCCTCTGGCGTTGGATGGCGCCTGCATGTCCATCCGGCGCTTCGGCCGGGAAAGGCTCACAGACCGCGACCTTCTCGCCAATCAATCCTTGATCGAGCCGATGCTGGAACTGCTGAAGGCCATCGTGCGCGGCCGGTTGAACGTCATCATTTCCGGCGGGACGGGAGCCGGAAAAACCACTCTCCTCAACATTCTCTCCGGCTACATTCCCGAACACGAGCGCGTGGTAACGATTGAAGACGCCGCCGAACTGCAACTGAAACAGGAACATGTGGTCAGGCTGGAGACCCGCCCGCCCAATATCGAAGGCCAAGGTGCGGTAAAGCAACGGCAATTACTTATCAACAGCCTGCGCATGCGGCCGGACCGCATCATCATCGGCGAGGTGCGCAGTGACGAGGCCCTGGACATGCTTCAGGCCATGAACACCGGCCATGAAGGATCGCTCACAACGGTGCATGCCAACTCGCCCCGGGACGCGCTCAGCCGGGTAGAAACCATGGTCTCCATGGCCAATCTGAATATCCCCGACCGTGCCGTGCGCCATCAGATTGCTTCCGCCATTCACGTGGTGGTGCAGGTGTCGCGCCTGGCGGACGGAACAAGAAAGATCACCAACATCGCCGAGATTACGGGCATGGAAGGGGAAATTGTTTGCATGCAGGATGTCTTCGTGTTTGAGCGCCGCGGGCTGGCCGAGAGCGGCAAGGTACGAGGCGTGTTCAAGGCCACAGGAATTCGCCCGAAATTCGCCGAACGGCTTATAACTATGGGACTCCGGCTGCCCAGCGGGCTCTTCGAGTGTGAGGTTGTGGTTTAGGAGGCGACTATGGCTGGACTACTGGCCGTCATTTTTCTCGCAGTTCTGATCGGTATCCTGGCTATCGGCACGGCCCTGGACTCAAGATCCAGCCGGGCCCGGACCATACGTGAGCGCCTCAAAGCGGTGGACAGCGCCCAGCAGCGAAACCCCAGTCCGGAAATGGCGATTTTGCGCGATGAATTACTGAGCGGCATTCCTGTGCTCAACCGGGTGTTGGGCCGCTGGTCCCGCAGTTCGCGACTCCAGCTCTTACTGGAGCAGGCGGACCTGAAACTGCGTGCTGGAAAGTTCATCTTGATGTGCGCCTGCGCCGCTGGGGCAAGCGCATTTTTCATGCTCGCCCTCACCCGCAACCTGCTTTTTGCAGTTCTGGGTTTGGTGCTGGGAGCCTGCCTGCCGGTCTGGGTGGTGTTCCTGCTACGCAAGAGACGGTTCAGAAAATTTGAGATGGTCTTTCCCCAGGCCATCGAACTGCTGGTTCGGTCGGCACGGGCGGGGCATCCCTTTACAAGTTCGTTGGAAATGATTGCGACGGAAATGTCAGAGCCCATCGCAGGCGAATTTCGCCGCGTGTACGAAGAGCAGAAGTTCGGCCTTCCCATACGCGATGCTCTGCTCAATTTGGCCGTGCGCGTGCCCATCATCGATGTGAAGTTCTTTATCACCTCAGTCATGTTGCAGCGCGAAACCGGCGGCAATCTGGCGGAGATTTTGGATAAGCTGGCGTACGTGATCCGCGAGCGTTTCCGGCTTTTGCGCCAGGTTCGCGTCTATACCGCGCAGGGCCGGCTGACGATGATGATTCTCATGTCGTTGCCACCCGGCCTGGTATTGCTATGGTGCGTTATCAACCCTGTGTTCATTAAGCCTTTGTTGACGGACCCTATGGGACACTTCCTGATTGGGGCGGGTTTGACCTTGCAGTTCATCGGATTCCTTTTCATCCGCAAGATTATCGAGATCAAGGTGTAACTATGTACACAATTTTGGCGATTACTCTCTTTGTGTCACTCACTCTGGCCATATTTGCCTTTGCCAGTGCGACTGTAGCGCCCGGTTCACCCCTGCAGGAGCGCCTGGGAGTTTTGCTGGGCCGCAAGAGGGAGCGCTCGGCAACACCGCAGGCTCGGGACCGGGTCGAGCAGGTCCTTGAGCCGTTGAGCAAGATGATGCCGCACTCGATGGAGGACACGTCGCGCACACGATCGTGGCTTATCCAGGCTGGGTTGCGGCATCCGCGTTACGTAACCATCTACTTTGGCTTGCGGGTGTTCTGCATGCTGGCGCCGATGTTGGTGACAGCCGTGCTCACGCGCTTCGAAACAGGAAAACTTACCCTGGTGATCCTGGCCGGACTGCTTGGCTACTTTCTGCCCAGGTTTATTCTCAAGCGGCGCATCACTGCTCGGCAGCACAGAATCCGCCTGGGCATGCCCGACGGGTTGGATCTGGCCATTATTTGCGTGGAGGCTGGCCTCAGTTTGGATCAGGCCTTGCAGCGCGTTGGCCAGGAACTCGAGCACGTGCACCCTGACTTGAGTGACGAGCTTCGCCTGCTGACGCTCGAAGTGCGCGCAGGCAAGAGCCGTGCCGAGGCCCTGCGCAATTTGGGCCTGCGCATCAATGTAGACGACGTCCGCGCCCTGGTTGCCGTCCTGCTGCAAACCGACCGCTTCGGCACCAGCGTGGCCCAGGCGCTGCGCGTCCATTCTGACTCGTTGCGCGTGGAACGGCGGCAGCGCGCCGAAGAGGCAGCCGCCAAAACCACCATCAAGATGGTCCCGGTCCTGGTGTTTTTCGTGTTTCCGCCAATGTTTTTTGTGACTCTGGGCCCAGCGATCATCGAACTCATCCGGACGTTTTTGCCGACGGTGCAGCAATAATGAACTATTTGGGCGAACTCCTGATCCTGGTGGTGATCGTTGTGATCGCTGTGGTTGGCTATGGCTTGCGACAAAAGATCTAAAGGAAATCATGCGAACTGCAAAAACCGGATACGCATTCAACTTGACCCGCCAAACGTTCCTGGCAACGCAGTTGCGCGTGGCAGACAACCATCGCCAGCGCTTGCTGGGCTTGATGGGGACCTCCAAGTCCGCGTTTCAGAGCGGTGCTGGGTTGTGGATCAATCCCTGCCACGGTGTACACACCATGTTTATGAGATATCCCATTGACGTCATTTATCTAGATCCGGAGCACCGCGTTATCCGGATCGAAGATGCTGTACGTCCCTGGCGTATGACGCCGGTCATAATCGAATCGGCAACGGTGATTGAACTTCCGGCCCACACTGCGTGGGACACCGGGACAATCGTGGGTGATCAAGTGGAGATCAAGATCGGAAAGGCGAACTATGGCGCAAATGGCCACCATTCCGCCTGAGCGTCCTGCCCAGCGTATCCGGGGCCCAGTGCTCACGCTGGTGAAAATGCCATCGCGACCGTCGCAGTTTTTTGCCAATCTGCGGATTGTCGTGGGGCGTGGAAAAAAGAAGCTGCCTTCCGAAATCAACTTAGGACTGTTCTCCGGCCGGGGTATTAGCTTATCGACGTTTCTGCACGCAGCGGCGATGGCGCTCTGGCTGATGCTACCCAAGGTTTTTCCTCAACCTGTGATCGTGGGGCAGCAGAATCCCCCCGCAAAAGACGATGTGGTTTATTACCATGCCACCGAGCTGCCGCAAATGGAGGATACTGGCGGGGCCAGATCAGGACGTTCTGGCAAGCCAGGCGGAAGTGAGGCTTTCCATCCCACCCAGGTGATCCGAATCTCACGCGCACCTACTGTCCTACCGTCCGTTGTTGACGACCCCAAACTCTTTTTGCCGCGCATCAAGGGACCCACAGCGAACCTTCTGTCATTATCTGCAGCGCCCAACCCTTCCGAACCTGTGCTGGCACCGACCGTCCCAGTGCCGGTAGCCCACAACGATTCTAAGATTGCAAGGTTTGCTGCTCCCACGGCGAAACCCGACTTGCAGTTGGCAACCGGGACGGTGCCTGAGCTTATGCCAACACCGGTTTCGGCGATTACCAAAGCTGAAACTGAAAGCCGTCTGACGCTGCCCCCGCCCCCGGCTCCGGCAATGCCGGCGCGTGGCAAAGTCGAAGTGGCCAGCAATTCGGCCTCAGAATTGAGCCTGCGGGCGCTGCAGCCGGTTCCAATATCGGCCGCAGCCGAATCGAAAGCGACAGGAAGCGGCGGCACGATGAAGGCAGACGCTGTGGTCATCTCAACCAATCCTGGAGATGCGGTTGGAGCTCCTGTGAACGGAGCACCCGGTTCGCTGGCAATGTCGCCCACGGGCCATGGGCAACCAGGCCTTGGCGGAGCAGGAGGTGGCAACGGAATCGCCCGGGGTTCTGGCCCCGGCACAGGCGTTGCCGGCCCCGGGGCAGGGGCAGGCGTCAGTGGGCCAGGGCCAGGATCCAGCCCAGCGGCTGAGAGCGGGACGACACTAGCCCGTGGCCCGGGAGGCTCGGGCACGAATGGCACCTCCGCGATTCCGGGCGTTTCAGTCCGTGGCGGCGTCGTCTCCCTGGGTAGTTTTGGACCTAAGGTTCCCGATACAAAATCCAAGGTTCCTGCCTCGCCGCGGAAGGCCGCTGCCATAACAGTGATTGCTACTCCGCGTTCCGGAGGCGGTCTGAGTGCTTACGGTCGGTTCAAGAGCCAGCAGGTGTACACAGTCTACATAGATACCAAGACTGGTCCCGTTGTGCTCCAGTTCGCGGGGCGCGAGTCGGCATCCAGCTACAATGGCGACCTGACGCCACCGGATCCAATCAACACTGAACTGCCGCCGTTGCCCGCTGGGGCGGGCGTTGTGGTTTCTTGTGTCATGGACGTTGCAGGACACGTGCAGAACGTCCGCTTGATGCGAAGCGCCTTGCAGTCGAGCGAGGCTTTGCTGGAAGCGGTGCGCAACTGGCAATTCCATCCTGTTCTGAACGCCGGTGAGCCCGTAGCAGTTGACGTACTCATCGGTATAGGAACGGGTGTCCGGTGAGATTGATTTATTAATCGGCATTGGTTCGCTGTTGTCGTAGGTATTCACGATGACTTCTGGATCTGGGTGGTGTTTTCAATCTACTATTGCTGATGGTAAGAGAAAGTAGTTGGTAGCTAGTACATAGCTAAACCGAAGAGAAGGGCTCTTGCTAAAAACCCTTGATTTTATTGGGTGAAACGCAAGGCACGCATGCGACACCGGAAGGTTACACGAACCCCAAGGTCTCTCTGCGTTTCCGCTTCGCGAAACCCCTTGAGATGACGAATTTGAAGAGAGCTGACGCCGGACGGCCCGTTTCGAATCCCGCCCCGGCA
>Ga0126376_10000681_pt1 | contig 17155 bp, 10 predicted proteins | sample PanSoiMetPlot_15_FD_92760 | JGI IMG/M metagenome (GOLD analysis project Ga0126376, IMG submission 92760) | Tropical forest soil microbial communities from Panama - MetaG Plot_15 | ecosystem: Environmental > Terrestrial > Soil > Tropical forest > Bulk soil | place: Panama | collected 2016-02-17
GCGCATGGAGCAGCTCGCCGATCCCGGTGCCATCGTGATCACGTCCGAGACGCTGGCGCTGGTCGAGGGCTACGTGGAGGTAAAGTCGTTGGGCCCTGTTCCGGTGAAGGGACTCGCCGGTCCCGTCGAGGTCTACGAAGTGACGGGTGCCGGCTCGGCGCGGACCCGTCTGCAGGCCGCCGCCCGGCGAGGGCTGACTCGGTTCGTCGGTCGCGGTACCGAGCTTGAGCAGCTCCGCCGCGCCCAGCAGCTCGCTGGCAGCGGTCGCGGGCAGGTCGCCGCGATCGTCGGCGAGGCCGGCGTGGGTAAGTCGCGCCTCCTCTACGAGTTCACCCACACGCATCGGATGCAGGGCTGGCTGATCCTCGAGTGCGCCTCGGTTTCGTACGGCAAGGCGATGAGCTATTTGCCGGTGATCGAGCTTCTCAAGGGTTATTTCAAGCTCCAGGACCGCGACGATCTCCGTGAGATCCGCGAAAAGGTGATGGGCAAGCTGCTCACGCTCGATCGCACGCTGGAGCCGACCCTGCCGGCGTTCCTGGCGCTCCTCGACGTCCCTGTGGGGGACGGGGCGTGGCGCCGGCTTGACCCGGTCCAGCGTCGCCAGCACACGCTCGACGCGGTGAAGGCGTTGCTGCTGCGCGAGGCTCGCGAGCAACCACTCCTGGTGATTTTCGAGGATCTGCACTGGATCGACGGCGAGACTCAGACGTTGCTGGACAGTCTGGTCGAGAGTCTGGGCTCGGCGCGTCTGCTTCTGCTCGTGAACTACCGGCCCGAGTACGAGCATCGATGGAGCAGCAAGACGTACTACAGCCAGATGCGGCTGGACGTGCTGCCAATCGAGAGTGCCGAGGAGTTGCTCGAGGCCCTCCTCGGCGCGGATCGCGCCATGGCTCCGCTCAAGCAGCTGCTCGTGAAGCGTGGGGACCCGTTTTTCCAAGAGGAAACGATCCGGACCCTCGTCGAGACGAAGGCGCTGGTAGGAGAGCGAGGCCGGTACCGCCTCACGCAGCCGGTGCAGGCACTCCAGGTCCCGGCCACGGTCCAGGCGATACTCGCAGCGCGCATCGACCGGCTCCCTCCAGAGGACAAACGTCTCCTGCAGGTCGCTTCGGCCGTCGGCAAGGACGTGCCGTTCGCGTTGCTCCAGGCGATCGCCGAGTTGGCCGACGAACCGCTGCGTCGCGGTCTGGACCATCTGCAGGCCGCCGAATTCCTCTATGAGACCGGGCTCTATCCAGATCTCGAGTACACCTTCAAGCACGCGCTCACCCACGAGGTAACGTACGGCGGCCTGCTGCAGGAGCGTCGGCGGGATCTGCATGCGCGGATTGTGGAGGCGATCGAGATGCTCCACCGAGATCGCCTCGGTGAGCATGTCGAACGACTCGCCCATCACGCGCGGCACGGCAATCTGTGGGACCGAGCGGTGAGGTATGGGCAGCAGGCCGGCGCTAAAGCCAGCGCGCGCTCCGCGTACGATCAAGCCGTCGCGTTCTTCGAGGGAGCGTTGGAGGCGCTGACGCACCTTCCCGAGCCCGCGCAGATCACGGTCGCGGCGATCGACCTTCGGCTTGCCCTCGCGAATGCCCTCCCCGCCATCGGACAGCTCATGGGTAGAAGGAGACTTGCGGTCCTCCGCGAGGCGGAGACGTTGGCGACGACGCTCGGTGACCAGCGCCGCCTCGCCCGGATCATGGCCATGATCGGGCAAAGGCTCACTGTCATTGCAGAGTTCGATGCCGCATGCGACGTCGGCACACGCGCACTGGATATCGCAACCGCGCTCGGGGATGTCAGCTTAGAAGTGCTCGCTCGGACCTATCTCGCTCAGCGATACCACTCTGTCGGCGAGTCGCGGCGAGCCATCGAGCTGGTCAGGAGCGATGCCCTCGACCGTATTGACCATAAGACCTGGGAGTATCAGTTTGCGGTCTGTTTACTGATCCCTCCGCTCGCGGCGCTGGGACGATTCGCTGAAGGAATGTCGATCGGAGAGGAACTACTTCAGCTCGCGATGGCGAGCAATCAGCCCACCCGTCTGCTTCAGGCATACGCGTGCCTCGGCGAGGTGTACAGGGCGAAAGGTGACATCGATCGCGTCATCCCCCTTTCCAGAACGGGGTCTCGAGGTTTCTCATACCTGGAAGATCAGGACTGGCTTTACCGAGTGGATCCGCGAGAGCTTGGGGCAGGCCTATCGTCTCGTCGGGCGGGTGGACGAGGCGCTGCCCCTGCTGAGAGAGGCACTTGAACAACGCGAAGCCCGCGGCGACCTTGTGTCCCGTCCTTTCAGCCTCGGGGGGCTCAGCCAAGCCTACCTGTCGGCCGGACGGATCCCCGAGGCCGGCGAACGTGCGCAACGCGCCCTTGATCTCGCTCGGCGACAGAAGCAGAGAGGCGCGGAAGCGTATGTGCTTTATGTTCTCGGCACCATTGCGTTGTCTCTCGATACACACGAGCATGTTGAGACAGCCGAGGCCCACTACCGTCAGGCGCTGGCGCTCGCCACCGAACTCGGCTGGCGCCCCCTTGTCGCCCACTGCCACCTCGGCCTCGGCAAGTTCTGCCGGCGCACGGGCAACCGGGAGCAGGCGCAGGAGCATCTCACTACCGCGACGACGATGTACCGTGAGATGGGGATGGCGTACTGTCTCGAGCAGGCGGAAGCGGAGAAAGCGAAGGCATAAGTCCAGACTCCGCATCGACAGACCGTCGGCAGCGGTATGTAACCGCCGGAGCCGAGGCAACGGAGAAGGGGCAGCCATGCGCGCTCTTGCGTCGCTTCTTGCTGGTCTCATCATTCTAGCCGCCGCTTCTCTGGTGGCCGCCGGACCAGAAGGTCAGATCACGTGGGCCGAGCACACGACCCTCGTGCCGGCCTGGCTCGACCCCGGGGAAGCGATGAACCTCACCGGAGCGCTCTACGCGCTTCACGACGCGCTAGTGAAGCCGATGCCCGGAGGAAGCCTTACGCCGAGTTTGGCCGAGTCGTGGAGTATGTCGCCCGACGGGCTTGTCTATGACTTCGTCTTGCGGAAAGGTGTGCGATTCCATAACGGTGAGCCGGTCACGGCCGAGGACGTCAAATTCTCCTTCGAGCGCTATCGTGGCGGCTTCGCTTCAGTTCTCAAGGATCATGTCGCGCGAGTAGAAACCGTCAATCCAGGACGCGTTCGGATCCGGCTGACGGATACTGGCGAAAGACTCCGACCCCCAAACGTTTGGTTCTCCGCGTCATCCCGGACTACACGACACGCCACGCCGCACTCAAACGTGGCGAAGTCGACATTGCCTACTTTCTCGCGGCCGAGGATATCCGGCGCACGCCGGGATTCATGGTGAAGGCGACGTTGCCGTCGACGCATTGGCTGTACTTTCTGGATCAGTGGGATCCGAAGTCACCCTGGCACGATCGGCGCGTACGTTTGGCCGCCAACTACGCGATCGACCGCCACGCGATCAATCGAGCCCTAACACGAGGGCTCTCGAGGATCACGTGGAGCATCGTCCATAGCACTTTCGACCTGTACTGGCAGCCGCCGCCGTATCCGTACGACGCGACCCAGGCTCGGCAACTCCTCGTCGAGGCCGGGTATCCGAACGGCTTCGACGCGGGCACGTTGTTCTGTGATGTCCAAGCCACTACTCTTGCCGAAGCACTGGTTAATGATCTCAAGGCGATCGGAGTTCGAACGCAGCTGCGCCCGCTCGAGCGCGCCGCATTTTTCAACGGACTTGCAGAGAAGAAGTTGAAGAATGTCGTCCACGTCTTCGCCGCTGCCTTCGGCAACGCAGCGACCCGCCTGGAGGGAGTCGCGGTCTCGGGCGGGACCTACGCCTATGGCGGTTATCCCGACCTCGACGGCCTCTTCCGGGATCAGGCTGCGGAACCCGACCCGATGAAGCGCGAGGTACTGATGCATCGCATGCAGCAACTCATCTACGATCGTGCCATGTTTGCGCCGATCTTTGACCATGCCTTCCTTAGTGGCGTTGGCCCGCGTGTCGAGGAGTCGGGCCTCGGACTCATCCCAGGCTGGGGATTCTCTGCGCCCTACGAGGACGTAAGGCTGAAAACGAAGTGAAGACTCATGGGCTCTGACGTGAACAATCAGGAGTCAGAGATAGCGAATCTCAGCCACAAGATCGTAGAGCTTGAGCTCAGAAGTGATTTTGATGCCTTGGAGCGGTGCATCACTGATGACTACGTTGCGAGTAACTACTCGGCCTCGGCAAGCTCTACCAGCGAACGGGCCAGCGCGAGCCGGCGCAGCAGCATCTCACCACCGCGACGACGATGTACCGCGAGATAGAGATGACGTACTGGCTGGAGAAGGCGGAGGCGGAGCCGGCGTGATGGAACAAAGCGGTGCTTTCGTATCGGTCGTCCGTGCGAGAGTCGACCACCGTCGAATTGTCGAGTAGTTCAGTGAACGCCGGCACAACCGCCGGCGATCAGGAAAGGAGCACGCAGATGTCTCTTAAAGGTAAGCACGCGCTGGTGACAGGTGGATCGCGGGGTATCGGCCGGGGTATCGCGCTGAAGCTCGCTGAGAGTGGCGCACGGGTCGGCATCCACTACTACGTCAACGAGGCGGCCGCCAAGGACACACTTGATCGCGTCCGCAAGAATGGCGGCGACGGGTTCACCGTGCAGGCCGACATCTCGCGCGTAGATGACGTGCGACGGATGTTCGCCGACGTGAAGCAGCGTTTCGGGACGTTGGATGTCTTCGTCGCCAATGCCCGCCCCGAGGCGGCGAAGTTCTATCAGAAACCCATGGAGCTCACGCTCGAAGCGTGGGACCACGCCATGGACTCCCAGGCTAAGGCGTTCCTCGTCGGCGTCCGCGAAGCAGCCACTCTCATGCAAGCGGGCGGGCGCATCGTTGCCGTGACCTATGCGCCTGGCGGCCAGCGCGGAACGTGGCAGCCGTGGGTGGCGATGGGCTCCGCCAAAGCCGCACTCGAGTCACTCGTGCGCTACTTCGCCGTCGCGCTCGCGCCACGGGGCATCACGGTCAACTCCGTGAGCCCAGGTCTCACCGACGACAGCGTGTTGCAGAGCTTCGGTGATCCAGCGGTCGACATCGCTCGCACGTGGCATGGCAGCGGGTGGACTCCGATGGGCCGCATGGGCACGCCGGCCGACATCGGCAACGTCGTGGGGTTGCTATGCTCCCCTGACGCCGGCTGGATTACCGGGCAGTTGATCTACGCCGACGGGGGCGCGTCGCTCGCCGACACATTGCTCCCGCTTGAGATCCAGCGGGGGTAGGAGGGAAAACCACGGGGCGTTGTTCTTCAAACAACACGGGCGCCGAGAGCACACTCGGCGCCCGTGTGATCCGTAACGGTTTGCTCAGAATCAGGATTTCTTCGATGTCTGAGACATGAAGGCACTCAGCAACGGTCGTAGAGTTTTGCCGCCACACTTGGGGCACTTGATCGGCCCTTTGTCGTGTTCGCGCATCGACAAGGTGAGCGTCACTTCACGATCGCACTTGTCGCAGTAGTATTCGTACACCGGCATGACCAACCCTCCTCTTATTAGGGACGGGAGTGTCCGGTTATGCTCTTCGCACCCAGCCGTAACGCGTATGACTCGGCGACGCGCCCATCGCCACGTACTCCTTGCGCGTCCGCGAGATGTTGTCCGCCGCGAAACCGGGAAACTCCATCATTTTCTTGAGCGACTCTGGGATGAGCGACTCGAAGGTCTTTGGCACGGGGCGGTAGACGCCGCCCGGCGCCGCGCTGGCGCCCGACAAGCCATACAAGCGCGCGGAATTGAGGCCGAGAATCTTCCGCTTGATCGCCGCGGTGAGCTCTGGATAGCCCCACTGTCTCCGCATCTCGTCGGGGATCTGAAAGCGCCACAACGCCTCGATCTGCCATTGCGGTGAGCCGTACCAGATGGAGTCCGATCCGAACACGACTCGATCCGGCCCGCAGTACTTGACGAGCTGACCAAGGATGTGGGCACACACTGTGGGGAAGGTGATCACCGTCGAGGCAAAGGTGGTGCCGATCTCGGCGTAGACGTTGCGGAACGGGGCCGCGAGTTGCGCGAACGCCGTTGTCCAGGCGATGTCCGGAACGCCGTCGCGCAGCCGCCCCGAGCGGATGGCCTGCATCGAATCGGAGTAGAAGAACCGGGGTTGGATGCAGGAGTGGTAGATGATGAAGTTCAGGTGCGGCCAGTCTTTCGCCGCCTTGGGCACGTCGGACGGATGCCCGAGCTTCGGATCGGGCGTGGCCTCCGGCGAGAGCCCCTTGTGGACGCAGATGTTGAAGAAGCCGGGACGCGTCTTCAACATCTCTTTGTGTTTACTGATCAGCTCGTAGGTCGGATAGGCCACCGCCTCGTCGTCGAGCTGCCAGCGCTGCATTTCGCTCTGCGGATCGGAGTCGAGCTTGGCCGCTCGGTTGATGTTGTAGCCCTTCCAGGAGTCGGGCTTGTAGTGATCGATCTGGAACTGCATGTAGTCACGGTTGCCGACCCCCGGGAACAAGAGCCCGTGGGCGAGTAGCCGCGGCGAGCCGGCGAGCCGGTTCACGAAGTCCCGCACCGCCACTGTCTGCTCCGCCGTGAGGATCGCCCCTGCCAGCGAGTCGGGGACTGTCTTGGGCGGACGCGGTGCCGCCTCGCCGGGGAGTTGAATCGTGCCGGGCGTGACATTGCTCAGAATCGCTACCGTAACCTGGCTGTCGAGGAACATGTTCTTGATGTAGTTCACGACGTGGAAAACGTCGGACCCGATCGGCGCCCCGACGAGCGTGGAGCCCCAGGAGCTCCACGGGCGGCCGAGCTCATCGAGGAGCCCGTCAGGATTGAAGGGATTCGATTTGAAGCCCGGCGACGTGGGGCCCTGGGCGACCGCTCGCAGCGCGGCCGGCCCCGGCATGCTCCCGCGCACGGTGTGTGTCTGATCATCGAAGACGAACAGGTCCGTCGGGGCGCCGGTGGCCGCCCACGCGGCCGACTCGAACATCTCGATAGGCTTCACGTCGAAAAATTGGCCGAATACTTCGTTCATGGCCAGGAGGGCCGCCGCCGTACCGCCCGTTCCCGCTAAGAACTGACGGCGGCTGAGGCCAAGCTTCTTGGCCGCGCTATCGGCGAGCTCGAGCGTTCGAGCTTCGACACGCCTCTGCGTCTCGGTCTGAGGCGGCGGCATGTACTCGCCATTCGACACGATCTGGGTGGGGATCGGCAGCCCGTACGCGTCGGTCTCGTCGGCCGGCGTACACTGCGCGAGTTGCTCGTCACTCAACCAGGCATCTTCCTCACGCGATCCGGGCGCTCGTTGCTGGAGGTTCCGACGTGGAGCCATCGCCTTCACCCTCTCAAGTTAGTGATCTGGTGGTCAGTAGCTCCCTGCCTTCTTCGGGCGGTCCCGAGCGGCGGATTATGCAGACGCGCGACGGCGGAGGACGATCCAGAGACCCGAGCAGCGTCATGTCTGCTCCACAGGCCAGACGGTCTAGGACGTGGCAGGATCATGCAACTTCGGCGGACGGTGTGTCAAACCGAAGTCGCAGCTGAGCAGTTCTCGCGGAAGGGCGGGAATTCACTTCCGATTCCGCGCACCGACGCTGCCGGACCGTCGCCGGCCATCGCTGCCGCAGCCACCGACCGCTGACGTCACCGGCGTACATTTCGTGGCCTGTTCTCTGACACGCTTACGAGGTTGCTCGTATCCAATTCGAGGCATTGACTCCGCCACACCAGTCGGATGTCATGGCGGAGTGATCGCCGACCAGTTCGTTCGCGATCATCGCCGCACGGCCCCCTGATCGCCGACGCCACAGCGCCTGCACGGAATGGCTACATGCTTACTGTCGTCTGCGCATGTGGGGTAGTCTTCCAGCGTTGGATCACACCACTACACGCAGAAAGCGACCTCACCGCCTGGGCAAAGAGCCACTAGCAAGCGTGCGGCCCATCCGGGCCGTCCCAGTGCTTCTTGGGCTCCTCATAGGGGTCCAGCTGAGCTGGAGCAGTCCCACGTCGGCCTGGACTCTCAACGGTCACCGCTTGATCGCCCTGGATGCGTTGGCTGTCCTGCCACCACAGATGCGAGAAGCCCTCACCCCCCATGTCTCGCCTCTCCTCGCGGGAGTGGAGGAACCCGATTTCTTCCGCGTCGTGAGCCATAAAATCCCCATCATTGCGCTCCGTGGTACCCTCCACCACCCAGGAGTGGGGCGCCCCGACGAGACCTCTGGGATGTGCTCTTCGTCGTGGGCCAGGCCACCCACTTCGTGCAGGACCTGAACCAACCCCTCCACGCGGGTTGGGGCGAGACGCGGGCTGAGCATAAGGAGATCGAAGCCCGCATGCTCTATCGCTCCTGGCAGAAAGAGCATACCTACCGTGGCTTCAGGCTGATCCGGGACTACTCGTGCTTCGCTCATGAGATCGCCCAGAACTCGTCCCAGCACACGCGGGTACTCTTCTTCGACCGTGACATCAAGCGTGTGACCGAGGCTGGCGTGGGATCAGGCTGTGAATGACACCGCCAATCTGTGGCAGTCGATCCTCTGGAACACGTTCGGGCCGGTGCGGGCGGCGCAGATGTATGGGATCCCCGCGCCGCTCAGGGAGATCGGAAACGGATCCGTCTGTTGATCAGCCGCACGTGTTTCAGCGGTGGGTCAGGCCGGAAGACGCGGATGCGGACTTGCTGCGTCTCGCGACTATAAATTGGGAGCGGAACGCATCCTTCAACTGAAGATGCGTCCTTGTCTTTAAGCATGAAGAGAGTCTATTCGGATTGCTTCGGCGATTCGACAGGCGATTCGATAGGTCTGAGCAAACGCGAACGCTGGCGCGAACCCAATCAGTACGACGAGACCCGCGAGGAACAGTTTCGTCACTCAGCCCTCCTGCACCGTAGAGTCCTGCGGCCACTCATGCTTATTGTTGGCAGCAGCCGGATCGTGATCCAGGAGGGTATTCCTACAATGCGGAAGGAGGGCTTTCCCGGCGGTCAGCGACCATTTCCTGCGCCCTGCCATAGTTCGCGAGACCTGTGGGATCTAGAGCACCTGGCACGGCTGAACTAGCCGTATCTCAGTCCTCGGAGGCACGCGCCCGGCCCACTTGCCCAGGCAGGCGCGTTCGCCGTAGCCTGTCCCCGGCCGATTTAAAAGGAGGCAAGGGGAGGCTAATGCGCCGGGGTCCGAAGCCCGCGAAGTCCAAGGAAGCCAAGCCCCCGGTTGGCCGGAAGTCGCCCGAGGATGACGACGCCAGGGTCCGCGACCTGGAGAAGCGCCTGGCGGAGGCCGAGGAGCAGCAAACGGCGACAGCGGAGATCCTCCGGGTGATCTCCAGCTCGCCGGGAGATCTCCAGCCGGTGCTGGACGCGGTGGCCGAGAACGCGGCTCGCGTGTGCGGCGCGACGGACGCGAGAATTCTCCGCGTCGAAGGCGATAAGCTGCGGCGCGTAGCCCAGTTCGGGCCGCTCCCGGCAGAGATGCCCGCACTGATTCCGCTGAGCCGAGAGTTTCCCCCCGGGCGATCAATCATCGACCGACGGACACTCCACATCGAGGACCTTCGACCGCTGCTCGACACGGAATTCTCCGCGACGCGGGCCCTCCGGACAGCGGACCTCGGCATCCGCACCATGCTCGTGACGCCGTTAATGCGTGAGAACAAATCGATCGGGGCTATCCTGATCCGCCGCACCGAGGTTCGTCCATTCACCGACAAACAGATCGCCCTTCTCCAGACCTTCGCTGACCAGGCCGTCATTGCCATCGAGAATGTGCGGTTGTTCCAGGAGCTTCAGGCGAGCAACCGTGAGCTGACCACAGCGCTCGACAAGCAGACCGCGACCAGCGACATCCTGCGCGTGATCAGCCGCTCGCAGATGGACGTCCGACCGGTCTTCGACGCGATCCTGGCCAGCGCCATCCGCCTGCTGAACGGATACACGGGCGCGCTGACCAGGCGCGAGGGCGATCAGATCACGCTCGCCGCACTCACGAGTACCGACGATGCGAGCGACGCTGCCGTGAAGGCGGCCTTCCCGCAACGGCTCCACTCCCGAGGCGCGCACCCCCAAACCATCCGCGATCGCGTCCCGTTCAACGTCGCCGACGCTCACAACGATGCGCGATTGGGGGTACCTGAGGGCGCCTACGCCAGTGTTCGCGGTTATCGAAGTCTCGTCGTGGTGCCGCTGCTCCGTCATGATGAGGCAATCGGGACGGTCTCTGTGACCCGCCGCGAGCCCGGCGGGTTCACCAACGACGAGATCGCGCTGCTGCAGACCTTCGCGGACCAGGCGGTGATCGCGATCGAGAACGTGCGGCTGTTCAGGGAGCTGCAAACGCGTAATCGCGACCTCACTGAGGCGCTCGACCGGCAGACGGCAACGGCCGAGGTCCTTCGGGTCATCAGCAGCTCTCCCACCGATCTGCAGCCCGTGTTCGACGTGATCACCCGGAGCGCCGTCACGCTCTGCGGCGGGGTCCAAGGAGGCCTTCACCTGCTCGAAGGGGAGCTGTTGCTGGACACGGCCGCGTTCAACCTGCGGCCCGAGGCCCTCGACGTGTTCCATCGCGCCTTCCCGATGCGGCTTCACCGTGGATCAATCTCCGCGCGTGCCATCATGGACCGGGCGGTGCAGAACGTGCCGGACATCGAGGCACTCACCGAATACACTCTCGGCGAGTATGCGCGCGCCGCCGGGTTCCGGAGCACCCTGGCCGTCCCGATGTTCCGTGAGGGCGTCGCGATCGGCGTCATCGTAGTGGCGCGACCCCAAGTGGGTCCGTTCTCCGAACGCGAGGTCGAGTTGCTGAAAACCTTCGCAAGTCAGGCGGTCATCGCGATCGAGAACGTGCGGTTGTTCAAGGAACTGGAAGAGAAGAACCGGGCTCTCACGCAGGCCCATGCACAGGTAAGCGAGGCACTGGAGCAGCAGACGGCGACGAGCGAGATCCTCCGGGTCATCAGCCTCTCTCCGACGGACGTGCAGCCAGTGTTCGATGCGATCGCAGAACGCTCGCTTCGACTCTGCGGTGGTCTCTTCAGCTCAGTCTACCGGTTCGATGGCGAGCTCATTCACATGGTGGCCCATCACAACTACCCGCCCATGGCCCTTGAGCGTTCGCGGCAACTCTTTCCGACGCGGCCTGGCCGCCATCTCTTCACGGCGAGGGCGATTCTCGAGCGTTCGGTCATCCTCATTGCCGACGTGCTTTCTGACGCGGAGTGGGAGGCTCACGACGTCGCGCGCGCCGCCGGCTTCAGGAGCGTTCTCGCTGTTCCGATGCTCCGCGGCGATGACCCGATCGGCGCAATCGTCGTCTGGCACACTGATGTCGGGCCGTTCTCGGAAAAGCACATCGCGCTGCTGAAGACCTTCGCGGATCAGGCGGTCATCGCCATCGAGAACGTGCGCCTGTTCACGGAGCTGCAGGAGAAGAACCGTGCGCTCATGGCGGCTCATACTCAGGTGACCGAAGCTCTTGACCAGCAGACGGCGACGGCCGAGATCCTCCGCGTGATCTCATCATCCCCGACGGACGTGCAGCCCGTGTTCGAGGCGATCGTGCAGAGCGCGGTGGGGTTGTGCAAGGGCTTCTTCGGAGCGGTATTCCGTTATGAGGACGTCGTCTCTCTGGTCGCAACGTGCAACGTCCCGCAAGAGGGGTTGGAAGAGTTGCGCCGAATATACCCCGGCCCACCGACTGCTGACACCGCGCCCGGCCGAGCGCTCCTTACCCGCGCGGTGGTACACATCCACGATCAGGCCAACAACGAGGAATTCTCGGGGACGGTCGCGAGGGCGTCGGGCTACCGAACAAACATTGCCGTCCCGATGTTACGCAATGGGCAACCGATCGGCGCCATCGCCGTGGCGCGGGGCGAGGTGCAGCCCTTCTCGGAGACCGAGATCCAGCTATTGAAAACGTTTGCCGACCAGACCGTGATCGCGATCGAGAACGTGCGGTTATTCAACGAGACGAAGGAAGCATTGGAACAGCAGACGGCCACGAGCGAGATTCTTAGTGTCATCAGCCGGTCGCCGACCGACGTCCAGCCGGTGTTCGAGACGATCGCAGAGAGTGCCGCTCGCCTGTGCGTCTCGCGGGATGCTCATGTCTTCGTACGCCACGGAGACGTACTACGCCAGGTCAGCCACCATGGTTCGATCCCCATCACGCAGACGCTCCCGCTGATCTGGGGAACGGCCAACGGCCGCGCGGTGCTGGAGGGCAGGACGGTTCATGTCGCCGACATGCAAGTCGAATCGAGCGAGTTTCCCGAGGGCAGCGAGATCGCGCGGCAACTGGGTCATCGCGCGGTTCTCATCGTCCCCTTGATGCGAGACGGCACGGCCATTGGCGCAATCGCCGTCCGCCGCACCGAGGCGCGGCTCTTCGCCGAGCGCCAAGTCGCCCTGCTCCAGACCTTCGCCGATCAAGCCGTTATTGCCATTGAGAATGTTCGGCTGTTCACTGAGCTGGAGGCGCGTAACAAGGACCTGACCGAGGCGCTGGAACAGCAAACAGCCACGGCCGAGGTCCTGAAGGTGATCAGCCGATCGACGTTCGATCTCCAACCGGTACTCGACACCCTCATCGAAAACGCGGCGAGGCTGTGCGCGTCAGGGCGCGGAGTGATCATGAGACGGGAAGGCGACTTATATCACGGCGCCGCGTACTACAACGTCTCCTCAGAGCTGATCGATTTCATCAAGCGCCATCCCATCACGCCAGGGCGCCATAGCATTACCGCGAGAGTTGCGCTCGAACGACGGACGATTCATGTCGCGGATCTTCAGGCAGACCCGGAATACGGTTATGCATTGCGCGACGCGGATCCCATCGGCACGGAGCTTGGCGTTCCGATGTTTCGGGGCAATGACATCGTGGGCGTAATCATCCTGCACAAGCTCGAAGTCCAGCCGTTTACCGACAAGCAAATCGAATTGGTGGAGACCTTCGCCGATCAAGCCGTAATCGCGATGGAGAATGCGCGTCTGCTCAGTGAACTGCGAGCACGGACCGGCGAGCTGACGCGATCGGTTGAGCAGCTAACGGCCCTCAGCGAGGTCGGCCGCGCGGTTAGTTCGACGCTAGATCTTGACGCAATTCTCCAAACCATCGTGACCCGAGCCAATCAGCTAGCTGGCGCAGACGCGTGCTCCGTCTTCGAGTATGAAGAGGCGACCGAGATGTTCAACCTTCGCGCCAGCAACAACCTAGACGAAGAGGTGGTCGCCCTGGCCCGCCAGACGCCGACGCGCAAAGGGGAAGGCGTGCAGGGGCGCATGGCGGTTACGCGCGAGCCCGTTCAAGTCCCAGACATCGCAAAGGAGGACGCATATCGCGGTCCGCTTCGTGACGTGCTGCTCCGCACCGGAACTCGGGCGGTGCTCGCGATCCCGATGCTGTGCGAAAACAGGCTGATCGGTGGACTGACCGTTAACAAGCACACGCCGGGCGAGTTCCGGCCAGAGGTCATCGAGCTGCTCAAAACCTTCGCGACGCAGTCAGCGCTTGCCATCCATAACGCGTGGCTGTTTCGCGAGATCGCCGACAAGAGTCGTCAGCTCGAAGTCGCCAGCCAACACAAATCGGAGTTCCTGGCCAATATGTCCCACGAGCTACGCACGCCGTTGAACGCCATCATTGGCTTCTCGGAGGTCCTGTCAGACCGAATGTTTGGTGAGCTGAACGAGAAGCAGGAAGAATATCTGAAGGACATCTATGCGTCGGGCACTCACCTTCTGTCCCTGATCAACGACATCCTCGATCTGTCCAAGATCGAGGCCGGACGGATGGAGTTGGAGTTGACCGACTTCGACCTCCCCACGGCTCTCGACAACGCCCTGATGCTGGTTCGTGAGCGGGCTGGGCGACGGTCAATCGCCCTTCATACCAACATCGATACCCGGCTAGGCCAGATTCAGGCGGATGAGCGGAAGGTCCGCCAGGTCGTCCTGAACCTGTTGTCGAATGCGATCAAGTTCACGCCGGAGGGTGGGCGCATTGATGTCGGTGCAGTGCCAAAGGATGGGTTGGTAGAGGTCTCAGTCACCGATACCGGGATTGGCATCGCCCCCGAGGATCAGGAGAAGGTCTTCGAGGAGTTCCGCCAGGTGGGGACGGCGGCAAAGAAGGTGGAGGGCACGGGGCTGGGGCTCACCTTGTGCCGGAAGTTTGTGGAACTGCACGGCGGCAAGATCTGGGTCAAGAGCCAGCTAGGTGCGGGCTCGACGTTCACGTTCACGATTCCGGTGCGCCATGGCGCGATCTGATCCCTATCGTCGAAGACAACTCCCAACCACGTTCTGCGCTGAATCGTGGCGGTTACGACGAACTACGGGAACAGGCGGGTTCCCGTCTGGGCGTCTTCGACGAAGATGGCGCTGACCGGACAGTTCTCCGCCGCCTCCAGCACTTTCTCTTCCGTGTCGCCGGCGGGGTTGACCGCCTCCGACTGCCGGTTGGCATTGAGGCGAAAGACCGCCGGGGCGAGGGCTTCGCACATTGAGTTGCCCACACACCGGCGGCGATCCACCCAGACGCGTAACGGCCGAGTCATGACCGCCTAGCTCCAGGCCACCGGCAGCGCCTTGAGTGAGCGGAAGGTGATGCTGGGCTGATACTGGAGCCCCTCGGTCTGGAGGTGCAAGGACGGGAACCGCTCGGCCAAAGCCTTGAACACTTCCTGGCCCTCCACGCGGGCTAGGGTCGCTCCCAGGCAATGATGGACGCCCGACCCGAAGGCCACGTGCGGATTCGGGTCACGGGTGATGTCGAACCTGTCCGGCTGGGCGAAGGCCTCCGGGTCGCGATTGGCAGACGAGATGAACCACCGAATGCGATCGTCCTTGCGCAACACTTTGCCACGCATGTCGACGTCCTGGGTGGCGAGGCGCTGGAGTGATTTGACCGGCGCGTCGTAGCGCAGGCACTCCTCGGTGGCCAGCTCGGCCCTGCCCTTCGGGTCCCGCTTGAGCAAAGCCCATTGGTCTGGGTGGCGTATGAAGGCGAGGGTGCCGTTGCACAGAAGGTTGATGGTGGTCTCGTGACCGGCCAGCAGCAGCAAGGACGTGTTGACCAGCACCTGATGCCGGGTGAAGACGCCCTTCTTCTCACCCGCCGCCAGCACAGAGATGAAATCGTCGCCGGGGTTGACCAGCCGCTCGTCCACGAGTGGGGAGACGTAGTCGATCATCCCCTGCATTCCCTCGGTGAGGGGCTTCATGCGATCGTGCTCGCCCCGCCCGATGTTGAGGAGCTTTTCCGCCAGCTTCCGAACATGGGGCCGATCTGCGGCAGGAACACCCATCATCTGTGCGATGACCAGCACGGGCAGAGGAGTGGCCACATCCCTCATGACGTCCATGTGCCCCTTGAGCTCAGCCGCATCAAGGAGCTCTTGCACAGCCTTTTGGACGAAGGGGCGCCACGCTTCCATGGCGCGGGGCGTGAAATAGCTGTGGACGACCTTGCGCATCTCGAGGTGCTCGGGGCGGTCATGCTGGATGAACTGATCGGCCTGATAGTTCCTGACGTATTCGTAGAGACCGAGATCTGATTCGTCGATGGCGGGATAGGCGGGGCGGGGATCATTGCGAAAGACCGCGTTCGAAAACAGCTCGTGGTGCCGGGTCATCCAGACCACATCGTCATGCCGGGTGATGACCCACAAATCGTACAGTTCATTCCAGTGGACGGGGTCCTCCTCCCGGAGGCGCCCATAGTACGGATACGGATCGGCGATCACGTCGGCGGTGAACATATCGTTGGATAGGGTCACCATTCCCATTCCCTTCCTCCTAGGTGAGCGGGGCCGCGTTCCTCTGGCTCCGCCTTCGCCTATCCCTTCTCCGAGTTCCGATTTCGCACGCCTGCACCCGAGCCGGGTGCGCCCCATGTTACCTCGACACGGGAAATTGCGGGCGGTGATCGCAGATCGTGCCGGCCGGGTCGTATCGACAAGGTAATCGCCATTGGCTGGCGGGAACTGGCCGGGGATGTTGGTCGCGCGGGCGAAGAAGAGGGCACTGGGCTGGGGCTGACCCTGTGCCGCAGACCATCGAGGCCGAGACCGGCGAAGAGGGTGTGCGCCTCGCACACGAGCGACATCCGACGCTCATCCGGACGGACGGCCAAGTGGCCGGCGGCATCGAACGGTGCCTGCGGGCGTCTCGCATGGCGTCGAGAATCCTAACGGTTGTGCCCGCCTTGATCTCCGTCGGACATCGGAGCTCCAGCTTCGGCGACATGGCGTTGCCAGTGCTGGTCTGCGGGCCGGCCTAATTGGGCTATACTGCCGCCGCCCAATCCTCGACACGAGGTTCGTGAGATGCGCGCCACCGTGCCGGCTTCAGCGGTCCCGCTTCGAACCGTCGTTGGTGCACTCCTGCTGCTTCTTCTTGCGCCTGCCTGCACGCTCGATGGACGACGCAATGGATCAGCCGACCGCGCGTACGACGTCACCATCCGTCGCGATGCCTACGGCGTCCCCCACATCGTCGCCGCGGATTTCGGAAGCCTCGGCTACGGCGAGGGCTACGCCTTTGCCCAGGATCATGCGTGCACCGTGGCCGATCAGGTGCTCCGAGCGCGAGGCGAGCGGGCCCGTTATCTCGGTCGGGGCGAACAGGATGTCCACCTGGCCAGCGATGTCGTGGCACGCGCGTACAGCACGGAGGACGCAGGCCGACTCAGCTTCGAGGCGGCACCGCCCGAGGTGCGGGCCATGGTCGTCGGCTATGCAGACGGCTATAACCGCTATCTCACCGAGACGCCCGTCGACCGCATCCCTGGCTGGTGCAGAGGGCAGCCCTGGGTGCGGCCAATCACTGCGATTGATCTCGCGCGGCGTGGACGGTTTCCCGCCGCGTTCGTGATGGAGATCGCCACCGCGGCGCCACCCGGGACCGCGCCACTCGCCGCCACGTTCTCGCTCAGCCCACAGGGCGAGAGCCTCACGACCGCGAGCAATGCCTGGGCAATCGGTGCGGAACGCTCGGAGCGCGGTCGCGGTATGCTCTTTGCCAACCCACACTGGTTCTGGACGGGCGGACAGCGCTTCTGGGAGAAGCACCTCACCATACCCGGTGACCTCGACGTCTACGGCGTCAGCACGCTCGGGAGCGCCGGCGTCGCA
>Ga0126376_10000683_pt1 | contig 17145 bp, 13 predicted proteins | sample PanSoiMetPlot_15_FD_92760 | JGI IMG/M metagenome (GOLD analysis project Ga0126376, IMG submission 92760) | Tropical forest soil microbial communities from Panama - MetaG Plot_15 | ecosystem: Environmental > Terrestrial > Soil > Tropical forest > Bulk soil | place: Panama | collected 2016-02-17
CACCGGCCGCGCCGGTTCCGATGATGATTGCGTCGACACTGTTCATGAATTCGATGGTTCTTCAAAGCCAGTCATCGCCCATGAGATGGCGCCGCGATTTCCGCCTTGTTGTGGCTCGCTGTAGTAGCCTTCAGCAGTCGTATTCACCAGCATTTCAAAGAAGCGTGACGGAGAAACTGGCCACGAAGTTTTCACTTCTCCTGATTCGATAGCTGCAAGTGTCGAATTCTGCTGGGCCGTGTCGAGATTGGTGAACGGCTTATCGAACCGCGCGAGCGCTTCGGCTTCGATTGCGTCGATACCTGCGCGAAAGAACTCAGCGTGATCAGCGAGATCGGTTTGCAAGAGTCGTTCGAGGTAATCGCACACGCCGGCATCGTAACCACCGGGAAAATCGTCGGGAGGAATCAAGCAATCGACAACTGCGCGAAGAGTTTCTGAGTTCATGCGCCTACCTGAGTTCGATCGATTTCTCGACGGTTGCACCGGTCACGACATCCGTCACGCGAATGACGTATCTGCCTTCTGCATCATTCAACGCAAACGGCAGGATAAACGACCCGCGCCCCTGCTGGACCAGCACGTTGTTTGAGTAGATCGGCAGACGTACCCCGTCGGGAGCGTAGACGTGACAACGCACGAGAGTCGTAGCTGGCGCCGTTGAAATCAGATTGAAGGAGAGATGATCTCCGGCACGTGCAGAGGCCGCGCCATCAATCTTCAGTTGATTCGCCTCTGGAGTCAACGCCAATATCAGTGCATCGCCGATCAGAATTGAGCTGTGCACAACGTCGGTAAGACCAAGCTGTTTACCGGTTCGCACATCTGTAACGTAGGACTTACGCGGCAGCTTGATCGTTAACTCCTGCTTCGCAACCTGGCCCAGGTTCGCGTCGTTGTAAGTCGTAACTCCGTCCTGACCAACGACGCCCGCGATCGCCACGTTCTCCTTCACGATGGCCAAGATCTCAGCATTGCCAAACTTAAAGCGTGCTATTTGCGCCTGCGAGATTGGCTGACCATCCGGGGACGTCACTTCAACGGCCGGACGTACTCCGGCCTTGCTAAAGATCGCCTGTACCAGCTCACGATATGCTGCGCCACCGAACTTTGCCGCACGTTGTTTCGGATACTGATCCCAAACGGTGTTGAGGTAGATGGTCCAACCCGTTCCGGTATGATTCACGATCGCTGCGTCACTGTTACCAATCTTGAAAAGGGCGGCGCCGCCTGAAACTCTTATGTCCGGCTCGGCGACGCGAAGGCCTGAAAGTGTCTGCGGCAAGTTCCAGGCGCCTGCTTGTGACGAGAGACTGAGTTGGCCTTCGGTAAGCTTCAACTCACGCTTATCCGAAGCAACGGTGGTGATGCCGAACAACTTGTTTAGCGTGTCGTTCGTTTGCCACGCGCAGTGTTGGTCCAACCAGCCTGGCGCTGTGTCGGCAATCACGACGCCTCCGCGCGCGACAAACTCCTGAAGACGTTGAACCTCGTCATTAGAAAGAGCAAACGCCAGTGGCAATATCACGACTTTGTATTTGTCGTTTGCGATCCCCTTCGTCGCGACATCTTCGGATGAAACGAAGTCAAACTGCAGGCCAAGGTCTTTGATCGTCTTAACCCACCCGTCGCGATTTGCTGCAAAGCTCAAACGCGCGCGATCCACGACCTCGTCGTCATCGTCGCTGCTGCGCTGGTGGTAACCGAGAATGCTTGCCGCGTGGATCGAGGGCATCGAATAGTAAAGCGCGATTCCGTCCGGTTGCCGCGTTGCTTCCATCAACAGCTTTCCGACGCCTTCGGATCTCAACGAGCTGAATGCCTTGCCCATGTCGCGCGCCGACGCTGAGTGTGTCAAATCCGGATTCAGAAACGAGTACATCCAAAAAATATTCGGATGCAGCACGTTCTGAATCGCCGCGGTCCAGATCGCGTTCTGAACGGCGAGCCCGTGCGATCCGTATCCGGTCCAGAAGCCAATCATGGCGTTCGGTTTCGCGAAAGAGCGATGCATGTCCCACTGGTTACCGCCGTCGTATGAGAGAAAATCATCGATGATGCGATCGAGACGAGACCAGTCCGCGCCGTTGTAAGCGTTAGTAGCCTGCGTGCCCGAGACCGCGATGTGCGCGTCCGGATCTCCATCGATCGCGGCATCACGAGCGGTTTGGTAAGCTCTCGCGAATGTGATCTCCATGAACGTGCGATGATCGGTCCACGGAGCAAAGTTCCTGCTCTTCCGCGCTTCTTCTGTTGTCGACGGTATGACCGAACTCCAATCGGTGAAACTCGTGCGCCACTCCGCGTTGAGCGCGTTGAGATTGCCATACTGCTGCTTCAACCAGACACGAAATTCAGCGAGAGTATGCGGATTCCAATCGAAGTCGACAGCATCGCCGTATGAAGTCAACGAGCCTTCATCGCCGACAAAGTAGTAATCCATGTTGTAACGTGACTTGTTGCGGGCGGAAGCGCGAACGATGTCAGCGAGATTCTTAAGCACCGCCGGATCGTTGAATGAAGGCGTCCGCTGGAGAAACTTCTTGTCGCCCGTGCGTTTATAAAGTTCTTTCTTCGTCAGGTAGCCGAGGGCTTCGAAGTCGCCTGTCTTTTGATAGTCGGCGATCGCACGTTCCATCGCCTCCCGTGTGGTTGGTCCACGATCGTACCAGTACACTCCGAACGTGCCGCGCGGAACATTGAGAGAGTTGTCGACGTCGTTGGACCACGTGAATCCAGTGTCAGCGGCGGCGGCACGGACCATCTTCATCTGTGCGTCTTGCAAGTAGTGTTTCGTGCCGCCAAAAGAAACGAGCGCGGTGTACTCCTTTTCGCGACGTTTATCCTGGACCACCATGGCCGGCTTGGCGCGAAGTTGATCGATGATGGCGCCACGATCGTCAACCAGCTCACCGCTGACAAGGGCAAACTTCCCGAGAAAATCTTTCAAGGGAAAGGTGAACGTCCGCTCGCCACGAGCGGGAGCAGAAATGCTGCCGAGCACGCGGCCCAGGTCGTCTGACACCTGCATCCGCATCTGCAAGCCGTTTAGATTGCCGGACGCGCGCAACACCGCACTCAACGTCTCGCCGCGCTTGTACACGTCGACCGCAGTCTTAGTGCTCGTCATCATCGCGCGCTTTGGCGTGGTGAACGTGGCGCTGCCCCAGTTGAGGGTTGCGTTGTCTCGTGTATCGCGAATGATGACGTCGAATATCTGTCGTCCTCCGGGCCATCCACTCGCAGGTTTCGCCGCCGGAATCGCGATCGAATTTGATCCAGCATTGAGAGTTTGCTCAACGCTCGTCGAACCAAGCGATTGTCCAAACTCATTTCGCCCATTCACTTCGACTCGTACAGTCTGTTGACTTGAAGCATTTAGCGTGAGTTTCAAACCAGTTTCAGTCGCCACGAATGACTCAATATGAACAGCAACATTTCTTCCGGCCGCCCACAGCACAGCACGAGCCAGCAGCGAATATTGGTACTCCCAGTAGTTCCAGTAGATCTTATTGTCGATCGGGTCGATGCTTTGAGGAGTGAAGCCCTCCTCAACATACGCCATCGCCACGACGCGTCCTTTGCCATAATTGCGCACACTGACAATCGGGTTATTTCCGGATTTGATCAGAACGTCGCCTTTCGGCTGGTACCGGTAAAAAGATCCGCCGATCGTTCCTTCCGGAAGAAGCTCGAGGGGAAGCCCTTCAGTGATGAAGTGAGCATCGCCCGACTCCCATTTGCCTTTCGTAACGGCGTCGCGATTGACTTCCGGATAGCCGCGTTCGTTGACCGTGTCGTCCGCAACTCCAACCAGCGGCGAGAGCTCCCAGATGCGCTCGTCGCCAACAGCTTCATCGCCCTTAAATGGATGGCCCTTCACGTCTCCAACGAACGGGTGCAGGAGAACAAGACCGGCGCCGTCTTGCACTCTGCGCAAGATCGCATCGCGCGTCGCGCGAGTCAGGCGCGACCAGCCGTTGATGCCTGGAATCAGCATCACTTCGTAACGCGCGTTCCCGGTCAGATCCTTTTCGACATAGCCGTAGACAGTGCGAAAGTCGTCGCGATCGCCGCGGTATTCGTGACCGTAGTAATCGCCGATGCCCCAGCAGCTGATGTCCCAACTGCTGTCGATCGAATCCGTTGTTGGCTCGAGCGCGATGCGTTGCATCAGCTCAACCATGTCGCGGCCATATTGAATCGAGGGAATGAAGAAGCCTTTGATCGGACCTTGCGGCAACTTTGTCGCCCACGGCACGTGAGGAGTGACGACGGCCGTGGAATAAGTGATGTCATTTTTGACGAATGTGCTTCCGCCAACACCCTTTTGTTCTTGTGCTGACGCGTGAAACAGCACCAGGAGACATGTAGCGCCGAAGGCGCGCAATATAAAAGCCAGGGGCAAGCGCGAAGCGAAGCGGAGCGCGTCGCCCCTGGGTAGCACAAATAAGGAGCCCCTTGAGCCCTGAAAGGGCGTGATACCTGTGATCATATTTCGGCCTTTCAGGCCTTCACCCCGATTGGGGTGACTTGGACCAGGGGCGACGCGTGCCGCTGCGCGTCACGCTTGCCCCTGGCTATCATATTTCGCGCCTTCGGCGCTGGCGCTCGCGTCGGGCTCATATTCGCGCCTTCGGCGCAACTAAGTCAGCAATCGCAAAACTGATTCGCGCGGATGGCAGGATGTCGTCGATGCACGGTTGTGGTCGGGTTCCCGTTTGCAAAGCGCGAACAAACTCCTCCACTTCCTGATAAGCGCCGTTGCGAAGATCTTCAGGTTGTTCGTCCGTGGCCTGCGACTCGATCACGAGTTCGCCGTCCTTCCAACACTGGAGCAAACGTTGCGGCCCTGAACCGGCGGTAACGCGCGCTCGACACCCTTCTGCAAAAAACTCGTAAGACTCTTCAACCATGCCGGCTGTCGGCATGACCTCAACCTGTCCAACTATTCCACTTTCAAAGCGTAGCGAGATCACATACCACGCGGTCTGACCGTTTCCTGGTTGCGTGACGTCAAATGTCTTGACCTCGCCCGCGATATACCGCAGCGCATCAAGCGCATGAATCGCCGTCGACCAAACAAAATCCGCTTCATCTCGTTGGTGGCGAACTTGTGACGCTCGCACATAACGCAGTGGTCCATGCTCGCGCATAAACGAACGCGCCTGGTTCAGATACGGCATGAAGCGACGGTTAACCGAGACCATGTGCGGAGTTTGTGTATCGCGCGCCACCTGTCCCAACTTCTCAATTTCCGCCAGCGACGTTCCCAGTGGCTTTTCAATCACACACGGCATGCGTCGTTCGAGAAGCTTGATTCCGACCTCGACGATCTTGTCGATCGGCATCACCGACACGCACGCGTCGGGCCTCTCGTCACTCAACATCTGGTCGAGATCTTTATACGGCCGAACAAAACCGAACAACCGGCAAAACTCGACTGCTTTGTCTAAATTCAGATCGCACGCAGCTACGAGCTCGATCTCATTCGGGTGCGCCGCGGCGTATCTCGCGAGCGGTGCGGCATGGCTGGCCCTCGAATGCTCGCCACAACCGGCAATCGCTATGCGAATCATTGCGCCTCCACGGTCGCTGATCGCAAAAAATCACAAGCAACAATCCGTCGCACACGGATCTCCCGCACAAGCCGCGAGACATCGTCACGATCAACTCTTCCCGGCGCATCCGCCAGGCAGTTTGCAGAGCCGCATGCGGTCGCCAGGCGTAGCGTCTCTTCATCACTCAGCCCACGCTCATGCGCCACGGCAAATCCGGCTAACGCAGCATCGCCACAACCAACCGGCGAGCAGTTTGCGAGCGGCGAAGGTTGGGAAACAAACAGATCGCCGTCAGATGTACGTTGCCAGATCATTCCATTCGCGCCGAGCGAGATCGCTACACTCCTCGCTCCAGCCGCAAAGAATTTCTGCGTCGCTTCTGCGGAGTTGTCGGCGCTGTCGATCGCATACCCGGCAAAGTCTGACGCTTCATTACGGTTCGGTTTCACAAAGTCAGGCGCCGCGTTGAGTCCCTGCCGCAAAGCCTCGCCGCTTGTATCAAGCAGAGTTCGACAACCATAGAGATGGGCGAGTCGTATCAACTCGGCATACAGATCCGTTGGCGCACCCGGCGGCAGACTACCGGACAAGGCGACTTGTGTTCCTCGTTCACTCTCCGCAAAGAGATCTCGACAGGTCGTGAGCAAGCGCTCAACCTCACCTTCAGTAACCATCCCACCCGGTTCAAGAATCTCAGTCACTTTGCCGTCGGCAGAAACCAGTTCGAGATTTGCACGCGTTTCGCTTTCTGTTTGAATCACAGTCAACGGAACTCCGAACGCAGACAAACCTGATTCACACTGCTCTCCGGCGGCGCCACCAAGAAATCCGACCCACATCACGTCGACACCAAGCGCCTTCGCCACCATCGCGACATGTGCTGCTTTTCCACCGGGAAAAGGTTGAGCCGACAACGCGCGATTAATCTCTCCGACTGCGATATGCTCGAGTCGCAGTCGACGATCGATGGCGGGATTAGCACTGATGCAGACGAGCATAAAAACTGGCCTCCAGCAGTTTGAACTTACGACTCCTCGGGTTTCCTGTCTTTTCCGAGACGAGCAAGCATGTTCCTGATATCGCTCGCGCCTTTGATCGCCACATAGATCGCGATCGTCGAATACCAGATCACGCATGCCATACTTAGCGCCCACCAAAACCAGTGCTTAGACATTGGCTGGTATCCTTTCTACGTGACTTGCGGGTTTGATCAGCGACCCGACAAGCATTGCTGCGCCTGACAGCAGGTACGTGGCGATTCCCGAATAGTATGGACCAATGGATTTTGCGAGCGCGGCAGTGGCAGGTACCTGTTCCATCACCAGGTAAGAGACTGGAATAATCGCGCTCACGATGATCGATGCCGCCGCTCCCCAACTATTTGCTCGCCGCCAATAACAACAGGCGATGAGCAGCACCGAAATGCTCGCCAGGTAGATCGTTCCGGTCACGCCGAGATAAGTCCAAAGATCGCCTTTGAGTGGGTACCAAAGTCCGTACAGCAGAAGAAAGATCCCGATGAGCGCGATGATGGTTCGGTTCCAAAACAGACCTTTACGTTGGGACCACGGTTGCTTGCGAAGCGGCGCCAGGATGTCGTTGTAGATCACGCTGCACCACGTCAGCATGTACGATGAATCGGTTGACATATCCGCCGCCAACATCGCGGCGATCAGGATTCCCATCAGTCCAGCAGGAACCGCAGTGGCCAGGAAAGTAGGCATTGCTTCGAGCGTGTTCGCGACTGGACCAAGAGTCGCAAGCGCTGCGATACCCCAGATGCCTGGAATCAAAAAACGACAGACAAAAAAGAAACTGGTTCGCGTGTAGACCTTTCGACCCGTGCGCGTGTCCTTTGCCGCTAACACTCGCGCGATGATCGTCTGCCAGGTGAGGACGGACGCTAAATTCAACATGAGATTGAACAGGACGTACTGCCAGCCCATCGTTGAATTCACAAAAGGATTAAAGCCGCCCGCGCCGTACTGTGTCTCGACGGTCGTGACGAGTTTTTCCCAACCGACATTCATCAGGATGAGAATCGTCACCAGTATCAATCCGACGCTCATCACGACGAATTGCAGGAAGTCAGTGACCAGCACCGATAACATGCCGCCGAGGATCGTGTAGACCGAAACACCGATCAACAGCACAGTCATCATGATCTCGAGATAGCGCACATCCAGACCCGCGACGAGCACGAGAAACTGTCCACCGGTTCGCAGAAAGACGCCCATGTTCAGCAGCCCGCCGAGCACGATCACGACGCCGGCAGCCCAACGAATGCGTCCGCCGAAACGCTGTTCGAGCAACTCAGGAATCGTGATGACACCTGAATCACGCAACGGTTTGATTACGAATCCAGTCAGACCGACTCCGGCCATCGCCAACGCCATCAGGATACCGGGCGTGGAACCGGCAAATCCTTTTTCATAACCATTCTGGGCCGTGTACATGCAGGTGACGATGCCAAACTCGGTGGCAGCAAGCGAAGCGATTCCGAGGTAAACGTCCATCTCTCGGCCCGCAACCAAAAAGTCTTCGACGTTGCCCACATACTTTCTGACCATCAATCCGGCAATCATGGTCGCCAGCAGGTAAACACCGACGATGCTGCCGTCGAGCAGCCAATTGAAATTTGTCATGAAGTAGACGTCTGCCTTTCGTAAGCGACGCTGGAGCAAACTTGGATTTTAGATCTTGATATTTCTTCAACTGCCGAAATCGCCGGCGCAAAAGTTCGTCGCAGATCGATGTCGTCACTGGACGAAAGCGAACTTTTTACAGCCTTGGTAAATGCATTTTTTAATTCAGTTCCGAAGTTCACTTTGCGAATGCCGCAGGCAATGGCTTTCCGCAACAACTCTGCCGAAACCCCCGAACCACCATGAAGTACCAGTGGCGTGTTTGGGACGGCGCCAGCGATTTCCTGTAACCGGCCAAAGTCGAGCTTTACCTCTCCCTTGTAAAAACCGTGCGCCGTGCCAACGGCAACTGCAAGCGCGTCCACCTCGGTTTCACTCACAAATCGCGCGGCGTCGCTGGGTTCGGTTAGAAACTGCTTGTCGCCTGCTGTTGGCTCACTGTTTTGGCCCACGTGGCCCAACTCGCCTTCAACCGACACGCCGGCGGAATGCGCCAGGTCAACGACGCGGCGCGACAGCGTGCAGTTATCAGCGAAAGACAACTTCGAACCATCGATCATCACCGATGTGTAACCATTGTCGATGCAGCGTGCTGCCAGGTCGTAACTGCTGCCATGGTCCAGGTGCAGCGCAACCGGCTGTTCGAGTTCATCGGCTGCGGCCGTCGCCATGCCTCGAATCATTCGCAAACCAAGATAGTTGATGGTTGCTTCGGTGGTTTGGAGAATGATCGATGCGTTAAGCGTGTTCGCCGCACGCACGTGCGCGATCAGTGTTTCCGCGTTGTAGAAGTTCAGGGCTGCAATAGCTTTGCGTTCGCGCGTTGCGGCGTCGAGCAAAACACGGCTTGGACAAAGCTTTGGCATCGCAAGATCACTTAGACCGTTTCGGATTCGCTGTGTTTGAGCGAAGAAATGCTTGTAACTCGGGTTCGGTTGGTTGTCCGGCTGTGCCTCCGACGCGCGTGGCGGACAGGGCGCCGCAGGCATTTCCGATTCTGACGCATTCAGCGAGTGGCGCGTGGCGCAAGTATGCAGACAAGAAGCCCGCGTCAAACGAGTCACCCGCGCCTGTGGTATCGACTGCCCTGATTTTGAAACCGGAGTCAACTGCGGTTGCTTCTTGTTGAATTGCCATCGCGCCGCGTGGTCCACGTTTGATCACCGCACACTGGACGTTCGTTCCCAAAATTTTTAATGCCGCTTTCGGCGCGCTTGAACGTGTCAGTTGCGAAGCTTCGCGTTCGTTTACAAACAGCACGTCCGTGTAGCGCAGAACGCCGTCGATACTTCTGCTCCACTTGTTACTCGGGTCGGAATTCGGATCAAAGGAAGTCGTCAATCCCAGCGCTTTGGCGCGGCGAAAGATGTCTGCAAACGACGGCTTTAATGCCTTTTGTAAGTAGTAAGAAGTTAAATGGAGATGATCGTGTCGTTTCATCAGCGAGTCGTCGATCGAGTCCGAGGTAAGCGTGGCGACGGCGCCGCTATGAGTCACGAGAGCGCGATCGTGCTTTCCGCTGAGCGCGATTGTGACGCCGGTTTTTTCATCTGCCTTGCGTGCCACGTGTCGTGTCGATACTTCCAGTTGCTGCAACGCCCTGATGCAAAAATCTCCGAAGTAATCCCGGCCCACCTGGCTAACGAACGTTACGTTGTGGCCCAGCTTTGTTACGCCTGCGGCAAAGATTGCCGAGGCACTGCCCAGAGTTAACTCACACTCTTCGACCAGGATCTCGGCCCCCATTTCGGGCGCCGACCGCAGACCCGTGGCCACGATGTCCACATTCAACTCGCCGATGACGAGAATCTTAGGTTCCTTTAACCCACTCATCTTGATCCGGCCAGCGGCTTTCAACTACTATCGATTAAACTTTTGATTGCTTTCGAATGCTTTTGGATTCTAATATAGCGTCAATTGGAATTGCAAAAGAAATTTCGTTTATCTCGATGACTGCGTCTCCCAAACTTCTTGAGCTCTCCACCGCTGAACGTGAGTCGCTTGGCCTGGTTCACACCTTACGTGAAATCCTCCAGCAACCACAAACGTGGCGCCAGACGTACGAGAAGGTCAAACAATTCTCGACACAGATCGAAGATTTTCTAACCAGGGCCGGGGTCGGTGCACAGCGTCCGCTCAACGTTCTGCTCGTCGGCGCCGGGACTTCAGACTACATTGGCAAGTCTGTCTGCTCGTTGTTGCAGAAGGAGTGGTCGTGTAATGTCCAGGCTGTTCCGAGTACGGATCTGTTAACGAACATGGAAGATCACATCCTGCCGGATGTCGATTACCTGTGGATCTCGTTTTCAAGGTCCGGCGACAGCTCGGAAGGCGTGGCAGTGTTGGAAAAGGCACTCGCTGCGCATCCTCGCATCAAGCATCTCGTAGTGACCTGCAACGAAAATGGAAAGATGGCGCGACTCGGAAATCGAGACAACGTCTTGAGTCTGGTGCTTGACGATGCCGTGAACGATCACGGTTTGGCGATGACGAGTTCTTTCTCAAACATGGTGATCGTCGCGCAGGCGCTGGCGCACATACGCACGCTCGGCGCGTATGGCTCGGTCGTCGAGGGTTTGGCGACGTCTGCATCGATGGTGTTGCCCACCGTCGCGACAATTTGCGAGCGCCTGGTTGAAGAAGGTTTTTCAAGAGTCTGCTTTCTCGGTACTGGTCCACTGAAAGCCGCGGCGATCGAATCGGGCTTGAAAGTGATGGAGCTGACCGGCGGCCGCGTTGTTGCTCTGACCGAATCGTTTCTCGGCTTACGACATGGTCCACTATCAGCCATCGATCGCGACACGCTCGTGGTTGGATTTTTATCGGCGAATGCCAGGCGCCGGGCCTTCGAGCTGGACTTGGTTCAGGAGATTTGCGGCAAAAAACTAACGGAAAAGTACCTAGTCGTCACACCGACCGCCTTCGCAGACGATGCGCATTCTTTTGAAAACAAGCTTTGTCTCGAGCTGCCTGAAGCAATCTCTGACTTGTACTTGCCACCGTTATTTGTTTTGGTCGGACAGTTGTTGGGGGTGTGTGCTTCGCTCCGGGAAGGGCTGCGACCTGATGAACCGAGTCCTGATGGAGCCATCAGCCGCGTTGTGACGCACGTCACGATTCACTAAACCAGCACCAGTTTCAGCTCGCGTGCGCGCAACTCGTTTTGAATCTCGGACGGTAGTCCTCGATCCGTAACAATCACATCGATGTCGGAAAGAGGAATGATCCGGGAAAGACTTCTCTTTCCAAACTTACTCGAATCAGCCACCAAAATCTTTTCCTTAGCGATGCGCGCCATTGCCTGGTTCACCTGCGACTCTTCTACATTCGGCGTGCTCAAACCAAAATCCAAATCGCAGGCATCGACTGCCAGGAACACTTTGTCCGCCGACAGTTGGTCCAGGATGTCTTCGGCGAAGTGGCCGACTGCGGACAATGAATTCTGACGGATGACTCCGCCGAGAAAGATCAGTTGAATGTTCTCGGCGCCGAATAGCTCCATCGCGATGTTGAGACCGTTGGTGATGACCTTCAGATCTTTTTTGTGTTTGATCTGGCGGGCAATCTGGTGCGTGGTGGTGCCGGAATCGAGAATGACGGAGTCGCCGTCGTTGATCATCTCGGCTGCGGCGGCGCCGATTCTTCGTTTCTCATCTGCGTGGAGTTCGGCTTTGATCTTGAGTGACGGATCCATGCTCACCGTCGTGACCTTGACAGCGCCACCGTGTGCGCGACGAATAAGACCGCGGTCGTGCAGGGCTTTCAGGTCATTGCGGATCGTTACCTCGGACGTCTTGAAGCGTCTGCTCAGATCCACGACGGTGATCTGTCCATGCTTTTCCAGCAGCTCGAGGATTTTGGTTCTGCGTTCGAGGTTCAGCATCGGGTACGCAATCGTAGCGGAACTTACGAACGAAAGTAAACGAAAGGTAGCAGCGTCGACTCAAAGCCGAACGAGCAGTAACACCAATAGGTCAAGCGTAGCTTGGCAACACGAGTCGGAGCGCCAAAGGCGCGGAATATGAAAGCCAGGGGCAAGCGGCGAACAACGTGAGGCGCGTCGCCCCTGGTACCAGCGCAAAATTAGTCATGAAGCTCTGAAAGAGCGGAATAATTGGCGTCGATATTTCGCACTTTCAGTGCTCCGTTGAAAACTATTTTTCGTACCAGGGGCGACGCGCTTCGCGCTTGCCCCTGGCTTTCATATTTCGCGCCTTTGGCGCTGGGTTCCGACTTTTGTGCAACTCGAAAGGGTGGCAGGAACTAACCTGCGGCTTCCAAGATCACATAATGCGCGGCGCCGATGGCGCCGGCTTTTTCACCGAGCGCGGCGGGTATGACCTGGACCTGATGGCCCATCGGGCGCCACTCGAAACGGTCCAACTCTTTGCGCAATGGCTCAAACAGAGCGGCGCCCGCCTGAGCTATGCCGCCGCCGATAATTACGATCTCGGGGTCGAAGGCGTTGATGAACGATGCGACTGCGGCTGCCAAATGAAAGATCGAACGCAGCCAGATAGCTGTGGCATCGTCATCACCCGCAAGGTGTGCTTCGACGAGCTTTCGCGTGGAAGTAAATCTACCTCCGGATCGTTCCGCAACGTTGTAGTTGCCAATCATCTGTTCGAGACTTCCGGGAGTATTCACGATGTCCGGAGCACCGTCCGAGTTAACTGACACGTGACCAAGATGCCCGGCGCGCCCGATCTGGCCCTTGATCAGACGGCCCTCAACGAGCACCGCACCACCAACACCCGTTCCCAACGTCAAAAGGATAACGTTGCGAAAACCTTTGGCCGCACCTTGCCAAACCTCGCCCAGCAGAGCTGCATGTGCATCGTTCAGCACAACAACCGGCGCTTCTAAAAAATCCTGCCACACGAATCCTTCGAGTCCCTGGAGCCGCCCCTGCATGTACGCGATGGAGCGACCATCTCGCGCCGCCAGTCCAGGCGCCGCGAGCCCGATGTGACAAGGTGAGCTGCCGCGTTTGCTCCGGATCGATTCGAGCTGAGATTTGATCGTTTGGGCCCACGAACCCTCGGCGTCGGCAGTATCACAGGTCAGGTAATCAAGCACGTCGCCTTCAGTGGAAATGACCACGATCTTGATATTTGTTCCGCCGAGATCAACGCCGATTGAGTAGCTCATCGATTGGATCAAACGCCCTTTCTCCACTTGGGATCATCGCGCCGCAGCAACTGAAAACTGATCGAGCCATCCGGCTTGGTTGCTTGCGCGGTGGCCCAGTTAACCGGCCGCCGAACGCCACCCTTGGTTTCAATCTCCGCGCGAATTTTGAATCTCATTCCATCACTGTTCTTTGGCAGGAGAAATGAGGCCTGCCGGATCTTGCCCGCGTGTGGATGACCAGCGTCGAGCGATCCGCTAAGTTGAATCCTTCCATCAACGCTCTCGAGATAGAGACGCAGCACTCCGGGAACACCCGCCACGCCGTCATTCGAAACGGCAACGATAATTTCGTCAGTGCCGTATCGTTTTCTTTGCCAGATCCACGAAGGACGTACGCGATAACCAAGTCGCCGGCGCAGAGAGTCGAAGCCGTTCGGATAGCGCTCGTAATAACGTCGCAGATTGCCAGACTCTGTCCACAGCGACCAGTAGTTCGCGCCCAGATCGACCGCATGAAGCATCCAGTTCTCGAGTACATTGATTCCCGCTTCGTCAACCGCCAGGTAGTCTCGATCGATTTTGTATTGGCGGTAATAACCATCCTCCATGATCGCCGGCAACCATGGCGGCCGGTTTGCCAACTCTTCGATCTGAATCGGTTCTTCGATGACGATGCTGTCCGAGCGCAACCAGCAACCGGCTCTGACACAAAGATCCTGGACTTCACGATTACCGACGTTGCTGATATCAGGCTGAGTGTTCACTGCCAGCGGCACCTTCTTCCAAAGATCCAACTGGAGTTTCGTCATGCCGAGAAAAGTTTTCGATGCAGTGACATAGTCAGGAAACGGGTTGGGAAGATTGCTCGTGTGACCTTCGCCCCAGAAGCCGTACATCATCAGATCGACGAATTCCATCAGCGCGTTGTTATCAAACTCATGGACCAGCAGTTCGTTCAGTTCCTTGAACGCACTCTGAAATCGCGGATGGTCGTAGCGAGGCTCTATAAAATCTGACTTGGCTCCGTAAGTCTTTCCGATCTTCACGAGCGGAACTTGTTTCTGGAGAAAGTCAGGTAAGGCGAGCCGACCGGGCTGGCCTTCTGTGTTCGACATTTGAATACGAAACGCCACTCGCAAGTTGTGACGCTGAGCGGCATCGAGTGTTAAGGCAAACACGGGATGCAGGTGAAGTTTGCCAGGCGCTGTCTGCACGTCGCGCCAGTCACAACGAATGTAAAGGAGATCGACGAACGGAAGCGACGCCATCTTCTCAACATGTTGCTCGAGCGTCTCGGTGCCCGCGCGCGCGGCAAGCGACGGTCCGCCTTCTTCCCACGTGTAACCCATCAGACCGAGACCGTAATTTCTTACCGGCTTGGTTGATTGAGAAGTCACAAGAATCGTGTACCAGCCTGCGTCCTGCTCGATGCCGAATGGTCCCTGGTTCAAACGGTCGGTGACCTGCGGCCCTGGTCCAAAATCATAGTTCTCCCAGTTGTGCGTAGCGACTTCCTGTGCCTTGAGTGGTGGCAAAGCACTGGCAACGCCAAGAGTCGCTCCGGCTTTGATAAAACTACGCCTGCGCATGATTTGAGACCTTCTGTCGAATCAAGATCAGCACCAATATCATTCCGAGAAACGGAATGAAGCTCGCCGTAATCAAAATCGGTTTAAAGGAGTAATTGTCTGAAACATAGCCGATGAGAAACGTCGAGACGATCGTGCCCAAACCCGCGCCGGTGCCGCTCATCCCACTGACAGTCGCCACTGAATTACTGTGATAAAGATCTGACGGAAGCACCAGGGCCATCGTGGAGAAAGCAGCATACGCAAACGTCGAAACTGCGAACAGTCCAGCGAGTGCAAGCAAGCTTGACGTGAAAAGCGTCGGAATCAGAAGCGTCATTCCGACGCCGCCAAAGACAACGACGGCTTTGCGGGCTTTGATTACCGGCCAGCCACGCCGGATCAACCAACTCGAAAGTCCACCACCGAAGAAGTTGCCGAGGTCGGCAGCCACAAACGGAATCCAGAACGCGAGCAATCCCTGCTCCGGGTTGATTCCCTTGGTCAACAAATAAATGGGAAACCAGTCGGTGATAAAAAACCAGACTGGATCGGTCATCGTCCGCGCGGCGATGATGGCCCACGTTTGCGGGAGTTTGATCAGATCACGCCAGCGGGCTCTGTGCTCGGTGGGTTGATCCGCCTGCGCCAGCTCGATGCGATCTCGCAGGATCAGTTCACGTTCAGCTTCACTGATGCGCGGATGCGACTCCGGCGGGTGATAAAGCATTCGCCAGGCGCCGAGCCACAAGAAACCGAGTGTGCCCGTGATGACAAAAGCGGGTTGCCAACCACCGAAGTATTTGTAGAGGCCGATCACGAGTATCGGCGCGATAGCTCCGCCGATCGACGAGCCACTGTCAAACAACGCGACGGCCCAACCGCGTTCCTTTTTCGGAAACCACTCCGCAACGGCTTTGGTCGCGGCGGGCCAGTTTGCGGATTCGCCCGCGCCCAGCAGGAAGCGAAAGAACGCGAAGCTGCGCAATCCCCCGGCAAGCGACGTCAGCATTGCGGCGATCGAGTACCAGATGACCGTTACCGTGAGACCCCTTCTCGTGCCGATACGATCGATCAAACGGCCGGCGAGAGTCTGTCCAACGGAATAAGCAACGCGAAACGCGATCACGATCGCAGCAAAGTTTTGGTTGTTCCAGTGGTATTGCTGTTTGAGGTATGGGGCCAGCACCGAGAGTGTCTGACGATCGAGGTAGTTGATGACTGTCGAGGCAAACAGCAACCCGCCGATCCACCAGCGCAGGTTTGAGATCGGTCTGGCGGTCATGCGTGGGCTGTTTACGGTCGTTGTCATAGTTGAGAGTCAAACCCGAGCGCCGAAGGCGCGCAATATGAAAGCCAGGGGCAAGCGCGAAGCGAAGCAGAGCGCGTCGCCCCTGGTTAACAATCCCAAAAACATGGCCCAGGCCTGAAGGGCCGAAATAGTGACCGCCGTATTACGCCCTTTCAGGGCTACAGGCGCTTCTTATTTTCCTTTACCAGGGGCGACGCGCTTTGCGCTTGCCCCTGGCTTTCATATTCCGCGCCTTCGGCGCTTAGCGCGCCCGGGATTCTTTTGTTCTGCGCCTTTGGTGCTCTGTCGACTCCTCGGCTTTCAGTTCGGACAGGAACTGCTCGCAACGCGACACGTCTTCGAACCGCTTGATGCCTTGTTCTTCGCGCGGGTCGGCGAAGGGGCTTCCGAAGACGCCGAACTCTTGCGGCGCGAGTGCGTTGATGAGTTCGTTGGGAAAACCCAACTCTCCGCGAGCGCGGTTGTAATGGCCGGTCGACTCGTCCCAGTAGCAGCTCCGTAGCACTCCCAGCAGCCGAAACATCGGCTGGTTCTTCAAGACGAACAGCGCGATGTTTGTTTCGCCGAACTCGATCGCTTCGGCGCTTTCAAGGTGCGTTTCGGTGGCTGACTCGATCTCACCGGATTCCTTGCGCCGGATCGGTGCGTAGGGATGTTTCATGAAAGCTGTCGGCAGGACCATGTCGTAAGACTCAAACAGGCGGGCAAGCTTCACTGCGCGTGCAAACGTTTGCGGACGAATCACCGGTTGTGTGCTCCACGTGACCAGCGTTAATCCTGCGAAGTCATGCATCAAGTCGTGCGCTTTCAAAACAGCATCGCCAGTTCCGAGTGCGTGAGGTTGAGTGACGAAAAACACGCTTTCTCGCCGGAACGCTTCGCGGATGCCAGCTTCGTTACTTGGCGAGACGATGATCACCGGCGGA
>Ga0126376_10000685_pt1 | contig 17133 bp, 17 predicted proteins | sample PanSoiMetPlot_15_FD_92760 | JGI IMG/M metagenome (GOLD analysis project Ga0126376, IMG submission 92760) | Tropical forest soil microbial communities from Panama - MetaG Plot_15 | ecosystem: Environmental > Terrestrial > Soil > Tropical forest > Bulk soil | place: Panama | collected 2016-02-17
GCGCAGAGGGGCGCGGAGTTCTTCTTTGGCACCCGCTGACATGCCTGCGATGATTTTGCCCTGCGGTCTTGACTTCGGCATGATCACGATTTTTCTGGATGAAACACCGTCATTTTCGGGGCCGGCTCCTTAAAGCCCAATTCCGTCCAGCGCTCCCGAACACGGTCGTGGACAGATTTACGCAGCAGCGTGGACTGCGGAAAATCTGTCAAATACTGGTGCGGCTTGCAGGCATTGATCAGCACCTTTGAGCCGTAGGGCCGCATCTCGGGAGGAAACCGGCTGGGATCGAGTCCGGTCGACCAGGTGTTGCGCAGGATGTCGATGTCTTCCGAGGGGTAACAACGCGTGCTCAGCGCCCAAAGCACATCATTAAAGTCGCTCGGGTCGACATCTTCGTCTACGACGATAACCCACTTTGTGTAATAGGCGGCGGCCGGACATTGCGCCGTAAGCGCAAGGACCTGCGCCGAATGTCCCGCATATTTCTGTTGCATCGAGACCACGACCATGCCCCAGCCTGATGCCGCGGCCGGATGCGAGTAGACTCCAATCACCCCCGGCACGCCAATGCGTTCGAGGTCATCCAGAATTCGGGCCGAGCGCATGATCGCGTAATAAGCGCCGATTTCGCAGGACGGATAACGCGCCATTAGAGCATGGGTGAAGATCGGCGACTTCCGGTGATGCACAGCCAGCACTTCCATGACCGGTTGCGGCGAGCGCTCGCGTCCGTAGTATCCAGTGAATTCGCCGAGCGGCCCTTCCGGCATCACATCGCCCTGGCGCAACACGCCTTCGATCACGAATTCCGCATTTGCAGGGATCGGCAGGCTGACGAACTCAGCCTGTGTGAGTTCTACCGGCCGACCCGTGATGCCACCGGCCACGCCGAGCTCGGATTCATCGAGGGCAAAGCTCTGCGCCGCTAGCATGAACAGCACGGGATCGATGCCGTACGCGGCAACCACCTCGCACGGCTCGCCGCGTGCCCACCAGCCTTCACAGTCGAGCAGCCCATGTTTGCCGGGCGAGCAATACAGGCCGACGCGGTTAGGACCCTGCAGCATCTGCCGGTAGCAGCCCACATTAATGCGTCCTGTGTCCGGTGAGGCGGTGAAGGTGACGTCACCCGTTCCGATGAACGGGCCGCCATCGCCGGGCCAGAATGTCGGGACCGGGAATTTCGTGAGATCGATATCTTTGCCGGTCAGCACTACTTCGTTCACCGGGGCGCGATCCTTTGGGATCATCACCGGCGGGATGGGCTGGTTCATGATCGAGCGGGTGGCCTGGACCATCTCAGGCGTGCTTGTCGAAGGATCGAGCCCTACCGCCAGCGCGTAACGCTCTCTGCTGGCGCCAAGCATGTTTGTAAGGATGCGCGAGCCCGTCGTATCACCCTGCATCTTTTCGAAGATCAGTGCAGGCGATTTGTCCTGCCGGCTCGCGAGCAGCGTCACCGCGGCAAGCTCTTCATGGGGATCTATTATTGCGGTGACCCGCGCCAGCTCGCCGTGCTGTTCGATTTGGGCTATCCAATCGCGCAGATCGCGCCAGGCAAGTGCGCTATCGCGCGGCGGGCGTGCTGTTGCGGGTTGCCTTCGACCTGCAGCTTGGGCTTCCATGAATGTCTCCTCCAAAGTCAGCCCTCGACGATGAGGTGCCTGCTCCAATTGGATTCCGACTCGCGCAGAACTAAGCGAATAACGCGCAGCTTGCTCGATGCAATTTCACTTACCTAATTAGGCGCGAACGATCGTGCGGCGCTAGTTCAACGTCTGCAGAAAGGCTCGGACAGCCGCATTGAACTCTGTCGGCTTTTCCCAATGGACGAACCGGCCCGCCCCCCGGATCTGCGGAGCTTCTTTGAAACGCTTCATTCCGTGCAGCACCTCCGGTCGGTCGGGATAGGGATCTTTGTCGCCGCAAATGCCGAGCACGGGTACGTCGAGCTTGCGAAATTTCGGGACAAGGTCCGGAACGGATAGCCCGAATTCGAGCATGCCTCGCCTGTATTCTTCGAGCGGATGGCTTGCGAACATCTGGATAACGCTCTCCCGCACCGGAGAGTCCACTGGAATCACCCGATAGATCGACTTACCGCCGTGTTCGCGCAGCAGCGCCACCAGGCCGTCGCGGCCTTCGCGTTCGAGCACGGCGGCAGCCTGCGCCGAATATCGCTCCCAGCGCTCGAAATATTGCAAGGCATCATGCATCTCGCTCCAAGCACCCAGCACGAGTCCGCGCACCTGTCCCGGATTCCGGATCGCATAATTGGCGGCAATCGTGGTGCCGAAGGCAAGCGCGATGATAACAGGACGCTCGATGCCAAGGCGTTCGATTAATTTCTCCAAATCGCGGGTCTGGTTCACCAGCGAGAAGCCGTAATCGGTCCAACCCGTCTTGGCATGTCCACGCCGGTTATAGGCAAAGCAGCGGTGGTCGGTCCCAAACTCCGCAAACTGGTGCTCCCAATAGTCGAGCCCATGAATCTCGCCGTGGATGAAGACGATGTCAGGTCCCCGGCCTTGCATCTGGTAATAGAAGTCGCAGCCATTGGCATTGATAACGGGCATGCTTTGCTCACCGAGTCGGACGCGTTAATGTCAATTGCGTCGCTAGGCCGGGTCTCACGAGTGATCGGGCGTCACGATCGCGTGTCCCGATCGGTTTGCTTCGCGGTGCGTGAGCCGGGCCGATCGGAGCGCGTTCTGGCCCTTCGGTCTGTGCGCCGACGGAAAACTGAAGAGGTTCCGATGGCGACCTGGACGATCGGAGACGTGGCGGTAATCCGGATCGAGGAGCAGATTGGCTTCGCCAGCCGAGCGCCGGAAGACTATTTCGATGGTTTCGAGCGGGAGGTGCTGGCGCGCCATCTCGAGTGGCTGGTGCCGCATCATTATTCGCCGCCCGACGACCGGTTGGTCAGCAGCGTCCATTCGTGGCTGATCCGCACCGGGCGCCACACCGTGCTGTTGGACAGCTGTGCCGGCAATCACAAAAGCCGACCGGGCTTTCCCCGCTTCCATCAGCTCGATATCCCCTTCCTGCACCGCCTGCGCGCAGCGGGCGTGCAACCGGAGGAGGTCGATGTCGTTCTGTGCACCCACTTGCATTCCGATCACGTCGGCTGGAATACGATGCTGGTAGACGGACGTTGGGTGCCGACATTTCCCAATGCCAAATACCTTTTTTCGCGAACCGAGAACGAGATCGGCGATCCGCGCCGGAATCCCGCTGCGGAGGCTGATATTCAGCGCGGCTTCGCGTATTGCGACAGCGTCTTGCCAGTGATCGAGGCCGGCCAGGCGGTTCTGGTCGACGGCGAGCACGCGATCGATGATAGCCTGACGGTCGTGCCGGCGCCCGGGCACACGCGCGGTCATGTCGCGCTGTGGCTCACGAATACCGCCGGCCGTGCGTTGTTCTCCGGCGATGTGATGCATCATCCGCTGCAAATCCATGCACCGCATTGGAATTCGAAATTCTGCGAACTTCCGGACGTCGCGCGGGCAACGCGCCGGCGGTTGATCGAGCAGTGCGTGGAGCACCGCGCCACCCTATTTCCGGCGCATTTCGGCGCGCCGCATGTGACGCGCATTCGCGCCGTGCCGCAAGGTTTCTCCCCCGAGTTCGTCGGAGCTGATAGGAATTGAGCGCATTGCTTGCTGTCAATTCTCGATCCCAATCACCCGCGCCGGCGAGCCGTCCATGCCTTGTAGGCGTAGCGGCAGCGCCGTCATCGTAAAGCGCCGTGCGATCCGGTCGAGAGCAGTAAGCATCTGGATCATCGGAATCCCTGCTTTGAGCCAGCGTTTGTGGTTGGCGCCGCGCTCGGGCGGTGTTAGCGCCATCAGCCAGAACGGCTTTTCCGGAAAGCAATCCATCGCAACGGCGGCAACGCTGCAGCCTTCGATCCACGCGCCCACGCTCGGCTCGAGGTGGATCGTGTTGTTCCAGAACTCGGGCTTGCCGAAGGCGCGATCGGTCCAGAGCGTCTTGATAACCGCGATTTGGCCGGGCTGGGGTCGCACGCCGGTGCGTTCCAGATCATCCGCCGTAACCCCTTGTCCCGCGGCTTTCCAGCTCACGTCTAGAACAACGGCGTCGCGCATCACGATGCGATCGAGCTGAATGTCGCTGACCGAGGTGCCATCAGGATAGAAATGCCGCGGCGCGTCGATGTGGGTGCCAATGTGGCTGTTAAGTGTGAACACCGTGTTCATGCTGCCGATGGCGGGCGCGCCTGGGAGAACATCCACGCCCTCGGATACCAGCGTGGCGCGCTGATCATCGTTCACGACCGTGACCGCCTGAACGCGCGTCGGATTTTGTTCGTAGAACGCGATTTTCGGAATTCCGGCCATCCCCGACGTCACGGCTAATGTCAAATCGACGATGCGAGCCATGAGGCTTCAGCTCCGCTGCTGGGTGTAGCCGTAGTGCCAAGCCAGAACGCGATTCTCGATCAGGAGGAACAGTCTGTTGAGGATGTAGCCGAGCAGCGCCAGCGTCAAAACGCCGGCGAACATATCTCGAATCTTGAAGCCTCGTTGAGCGCTCAGGATGAAATAGCCGATGCCGCTCGACGCGGCGACCATTTCGCTGATCACCATGACAATTAGCGCCACGGCAAGGCTGATCCGCATTCCCGTGAAGATGTAGGGAGACGATGCTGGCAGCACGATCTGCGTCAGCAGCTTGTGTCCCGAAACTCCGAATGTGCGCGCGGTCTGCAACTGGATGGGGTCGACGCTGCGAACGCCGCTGTACGTATTGAGAAGCACAGGGAATACCGAAGCGAATGCAATCATGAAAATCTTCATTTCGTCGTCGATGCCGAGGAAAAGGATCATTATCGGCAGATAGGCCGGACTCGGGATGGGACGCAGTACCTCTGTAATTGGCTCCAGCAGGTTATAGAAAAAGCGCACATAACCCATCAGCAGCCCAAATGCCACGCCCAGCACCACTCCAATGAAATAGCCGGCGAACATCCGCCAGAGGCTCGGCAACAGTTCTCCCGGCAGCTCGCCCGAAACGACGAGTTGCCACCACGTCGAGAGAATCGAGCTCATCCGCGGGAAGCTCATCGGAGGAAAGATCGCGTTGGCCGCAGCTATTTCCCACAAGACCAGCAGCGAGCCTATGAACACGACGCCCACAATGCGGGTATTCCAGAGCGGGCCAAGCGTTCCCCGACCTTTCCCAGATGGTGGAACGCTCTCGGGCGAACTAGTGTGCACTATATCTGCCACGCGGCCTCCGCGCTTTTCAGACCTTCATCGGCAAAGAGCTGTGCCAGCAACTGCGCGCGATAATCGAGGTACGCAGACAGCGCCCGAGTCGCGATCTGATCGCGGGGCGACGGCAATTCGATGGGGATGTCGATGGCGATGGTCCCTGGCGTGCGGCTTAATGCTACAACGCGGGTGGACAGATACACCCCTTCGTCAACGTCATGAGTGACGAAGATGACGGTCAGGTTCAGCTCCCGCCAAAGCGAGCGGATCAGCTCCTGCAGGCCAACCCGGGTCAGAGCGTCCACTGCACTGAAAGGTTCGTCCATCAGCAGGACCGCCGGACGGCAGGCCAGGGCCCGCGCGATCGCGACGCGCTGCTGCATGCCCCCCGACAACTGCCAAGGGTAATGACGCTCAAACCCGGTGAGCTTTACCACCCCGATCAGCTCGCGCGTGCGCGCGGCGATCTGGTCGCCCGACATCGTTCCATTGTTCTCTAGTCCAAACGAGACGTTCCGTTCTACCGTTTTCCAGGGAAACAACGAGCGCGTGTACTGCTGGAACACGTAGAGCACGCCCGCGGGCGGTCCCTCTACGAGTTGTTGTTCATAAAAGACGGAGCCCTCAGTCGGCATTGCAAGGCCAGCCATGATCTGCAGCAGGGTAGACTTGCCGCAACCTGACGGTCCTATTATTGAAACGAAACTGCCCCTTTCAACTTCCAGATCGACGCCATTAAGCGCCACGGTCCTCCCGCCCGCGGCGGGGAAGCTCTTGTGCACGCAGCGGACACCCAGGATCATCCTGCCTGGATGGTTCATGGCGCCGTCAAGGCGTGAAGACACGCTTGGAAAGGTCAACCGGCGTCTTCAGAAGACCGTATTTCTGCATCATCTGTATCGTGTGGTTCATTTCCTTTAGGTTGATCGCAGTGCCAAGCCGCGGCAGCAGGACCTTGTCCTTTAGGGCCGGATTGAGATTAGTGAATTGCTGATTGATGTCGCGGGTTATAGCTTCGTTCGTCTCCGCGAATTTCGCCCCCTTCGTGAGCGCGCGCACGAACTTAGCTGCAGTGGCACGATTCTTATCGACCCATGAGGTAAGCGCAATGTATTGCGTGATGTCAGAATTCGGCGCCGTCTCGATGTAGGTCCAGCTCATGATTTCCGCTTTGCCGGTCGCCATCAACGCCGAACGGAACGGTTCGACTTGACCGATCGCATCAAGCTGTCCGTTTAACAGCGGATCATTCATTTGAGGGAATGGAACTTCCGAGAAGCGGACCTTGGTCCAGTCCACGCCGTGCTTATCGAGCGTCGCCACCATATGCAGCCACGCCGAACTGTTGATGACGTTGACGGCGATCCGTTTGCCTTCGAGGTCTTTCAACGATTTGATCGAGTCTTTGCGCACGATCAGGGCCGTCGTCGTGTCGGGTGGAGAGGACCTGACGATCGCTCCTGGCGCAATCACGATGGCATCTAGCCCTTGTTCGATCGCCTGCAGTGTCGATACCGTATTGCTGAGCACGATATCCATCCTGCCCGATTGCAACACCGGCACTGCAATCGCGCCGCTGTCAAACTTTGAAATTTCGGCCTCGATGCCTTCTTCTTTGAAGAAGCCCTGCTTGTCCGCAATGATCGCGGCCAATGATTCCGAGAAGGGCAACACGCCCAGCCTGACTTTTTCTTGAGCGGACGCCGCAAACGGTGATAGCAGCGCGCCCGCTATTAAGGCGATGATGCAAGATAACCGTCGAATGTTAGTCACAACACCCTCCATTACCGCGTATTGGACCTGCAACAGACGAGCAGCAAACTCTCCATCGGCTGCTCGCCAATCGTCACCTGCCGTGCGCAGAAATTGGTACTTTGTCACCCTTGGCGTTCTCTCCCAGAACGGCCGACTGCAGCGCAGTACAGACCGCATCCGTGCTGCTGACCCAGCCGAGAAACGTCTCTACATTGTAAATGACTGCATCCTGTATGAAAGCAGGGCCACTCTGCTGTGTTGCGTCGTCTACGAAGACGCAGAAATATTCCCGGAAAAACGCATCGCGGATCGTGGATTCGACGCAAACATTGGATGCGATCCCGGTTACGATCAGTGTCCGAATGTTCCGTTCGCGTAAAAGCGAATCAAGGTTCGTACCCGTGAAGCCGCTGTAACGCGTCTTCGGCACAACCAAATCCGTCGGCTCAACCGATAGCGAGTCGACAAGCTGAAAGTCCCAGCTTCCTTTGGTCAGGATCTTGTCGCGCAACTGCGGCCGCTCGCGCATCAGGCGCAGCGGGTTGGATTTGTACCAGTTGGGCGACTCGATGCCGCCGGCACTGCGCTGTCCTGGCTCCCACCCGTTCTGCAGTAGCGCGACCGTACAGCCTACAGCTCGCGCAGCCTTCAGGACTCGGTTCGTGTTTGCGACGACTTTGTCCGACCCGGAGATGTCGCGGCCGCGTAGGTCCCGGTAACCGCCCTTCGAGACGTATCCGTTCTGCAGGTCGACGACGATGATCGCGGTCCGCGCGGGGGCCAGGATCAGCGGCTCCGGACGCGCCTCAAGCTTGATCCGCTCGTTCTCGCCGGCGCTCATCGTGACATCTGAAAGTACTCGACCAAGGGGGGATCGTCGCGCCGCGCGACCTCGCTGTCGAGGACCAGTCCGCAGGCCGGACAGGCGAATTCACGCAGGAGGGCGTCAGGCCCGGTCGTATACACTGCGGCAAGTTCGCGCAGCGGCCGTTCCAGGATCCGCGCGTGGTCCTTCCAGCGCTCCGTGACCGCACAAAGCTCGTGACCACATCTCCGACAGCCAATCCGGCCGCCATCTTTCCCGGGGGCATACGACAGCGAAGTCGATAATTGGGTCATGCGGCCTCTCCACGTCCAGCACGGGCTCGCTGCATCGCGGCGCGGCTTGCAGTAGTGCCCGGCAGGTCAACGACGTCACCGCTCATCATCACGCCATAAAGATTACGCGCAACGTCCCGCGAGACGGTGCCCTCGCGCACATCCCTGGCAACAGCCTCCGGTTCGCGTTCCAGCGGGTCGCCATATCCGCCTCCGCCGTTCCAGCGGACGTAGAAGGCATCCCGCGGCCCGACTTCGTACACGCCCCAGGAAACCGGTTCATGCCGGCCGTTCATGTCGTGGAGGTCCTTCGACGCGTTATTGCCGCCGGAATCCATGTCGCGGATCACGACATAGCGTCCGGGTGCACCCGGGTAGCCGCCTGACAACCCATGGGCCATCGGAAAATCGATGCCTTTCCCGCTGACAACGAATCCAAAGCGCCCTTCGGGCGCATCGTGCAGCACCCAGGCATACTCTCCGCCGGTACCCCCGCGAAAGCGGCCGGCGCCCCCGGAATCACGCAGGCGCCGACGAAAAAGATAACGGATCGGCATCACCGCTTCGTTGGTCTCAACATTGGCCATGCGGGAAATCGGATTGGGAATTTCGCCCCCGATGTCGATGCCATCCCGCAGATAACGCCCGCCGCCGGCGCCGCCAAAGGTCTCAGTCGTGGACCCGATAATATCGTGACCGTGTTGGTTTTTCCCGAATTGGTACAAACAAAGGTGGCTGCCGTGCCAAACGGCGGTGGATTCCGGCCGGAAGCGGTCGCTTGCAGCAAGCATCTTGGACAAGCAGAGCAGCGACGCATTGTTGACCGCCTGCACGGCGGCCGTGGTGGCTATCGACACTGGTGCTGGCCGCAGACAATTGACGACCAGTCCTGGGTCGGCCTTCATCTCAATCGGACGCAACAGCCCCTCGTTCCACGTGATGTCGTGACACAACAGCGGAAACACAGGGGCCATTAGCCCGCCCCAGGCCGCCCACCGGGTGCAGTTCACCCCATACTTTGATTGCGGGCTTGAACCCTCGAAGTCGAAAACAAGCCGCGTATCGATCTTCCGCAGGGTCAGCATGATAATGAGGGGTTCGCCTTCCACGTCCATGTATTGTCGCGCCTGCCAGCAACCGTCGGGCAGCGCGTTCAATCGTTCTTCCAAGAGCTGTTGCGATTTCCGGATAAGCACGGTCGACACCGTCTCGAAGGCATCGCGGCCGTAGCGGTCGATCAAGACAAGCAGGCGCTCGCGCGCGACATTGTTGCACGCGATCATCGAGCGGATATCGAGCGCGACCATCTCCGGCGAACGCACCATATTGAGGAGCGTATCGATCACGTCGCGACAGACCCGACCCCGGGAAACGATCCTGATCCCGGGCGACGAAAAGCCTTCGGAGAAAATATCGCGCGCCTGAGGCGAGAAGCCGCCGGGGTTGATCGCGCCGATATCGTTGACGTGGACGAAACAGGCGGACCAAGCCACCAGTTCGCCGCGATCATGGATGGGTGATACTAGGTAGACGTCTGACGTATGCAAGGCGGCGGTATAGGGATCGTTGAGCAGGTAGATATCGCCCGGCGCGACCTCGCCGGCGAAGCGACGGATGATCGCCTTGCACGCCTCCGCCGCACTGGTGAGGTGATGCAGGAAACCAACTCCGCCCATCAGAAGATCGCCGTCCCGGGTGTAGAGCGAGACCATGAGGTCGTGGCCCTCGTTGGTGGTCGCGCTGCCGGATACTTGCTTTAGCGTGATGACGGCCTCCTCGATCGTGCGGAACAGCCGGTGCCGAATGATTTCGAAGGTGATCGGGTCGTCTTGGGTCATCACCAGCCTTCCACGACGAGGTTGCGGTAGCCGTCCATTCGCGCCGATTGTTCGCCTTGCACGACTATGGTCGTGATCGGGGTGTGAATGACCGTCGGACCCGTCACGATCATGCCGGGACGCAACCGGCCGTAGTCGTAGATCGGCGCTTCGATCATTGCGTCCGCGGTATCGGCGTAGATCCGACGGCGTCCACTCAGGGCGAATGACGGGTCTTTGGAGCCGAGCGGCTCCGGATCGGATGCCGGCCGAACGAGTCTGCCGATTGCCCTCAGCCTGACCGTGGTGATCTCGATTCCGGCGTGACGATAAGCAGACCCCTTCCCGTAGCGGCGTTCATAGAGCGCCTCAAAATCGTCCGACAGTCGCGCGATGCTTTCGGAATCGGGTGGGTCGGAGCCCGTGTACGGGGTTGTGAGTTGATGCACCTGTCGCCGGTAGCGGAGATCGAACGACCAATCGAAACGCATCTCCTCGGCGCGAAACCCCGATTGGAAGAGCTTGCGTGCGGCGTCGCCGCGTAACTGCGCCATCACCGGATTTATGCTCTCTGGTGGCGCAGGCATGGCAACGGAGAGCGCAACAGAATAGTCTTGGGCAAAATCCGCCGAAACAAGTCCGAACGCGCAATTGACCGACGCAGTAGCCGGAATTACCAGAGTGCATACGCCAAGGTCTTTTGCAAATTTCGAGGCGAACAGGCCGCCGGATCCGCCGAACGCGTATAGCGCAAAGTCGCGCGGGTCGAGGCCGCGCTCAATCGTGACTTCGCGGATTAGGTCGGCCATTTGCGCAGCTGCGATCTTGTAGATACCTACCGCCGCCTTCTCCGTTTCCAGCCCGAGTGGCCGCGCGATGCGACTTTCGAAAATGGCGGCGGCTTTCTCAAAATCGAGCGGGACCGAGCCCCCCAAAAATGTGCCTGGGTCCATGTAGCCCAACAGGCCTGCGACATCGGTCAAAGTCGGTTCCGAGCCGCCAAGCCCGTAGCAGATCGGCCCCGGGCGCGAACCGGCGCTTTTCGGACCAATCTTGGGCGCGCCATCGAGTGGATCAATGTGCACGATGCTGCCACCCCCCGCGCCAATCGAAGCGATCTCGATTTTGGGTACGCTGTAATGGTACCGATCAACAATCGGTTCGCGCGCATAGTCGAGTTGGCCGTCTTGGACGATGCCGACCTTAAAGGTCGTACCGCCCATGTCGGCGGCGATGATATTAGTGTGCCCGAGCCTACTCCCGAGCTGCTGACTGCCCACGACGCCAGCAACGGGCCCGCATTCGAGCATGGTGACCGGGCGACGGGCGGCATCGACTGCATCAACCAAACCGCCATAGCCCTGCATCACGAGAAGCGAGCCCCGGAACCCATCGCCGGAGAGTTTCGCGGAAAGATTATCCAAATAGGCCTGCGCCATTTCGCCCGCATAGGCATTGATTACCGTGGTTGATGTGCGCTCGTACTCCCCCGGAACCGGTGCAACTTCACAAGACAGCGACACATGCAGTCCCGGATAAAGATCCTGAACAATATCGCGTACCGCATGTTCGTGAGTCTTGTTGCGGAATGACCAGAGCAGTGAGACCGCGATGGTTTCGATCTTGCCCCTCTCGACCAGATCCCGGACCGCCTGACGCACCTGAGCGAAATCAAGCGGTTCGACGATGTGTCCTTTCCAGTCAACGCGCTCCCGCACCCCCCTGATGCAGTCGGCGGCCACCAGGGGCGGCGGACGGTCGGTGTCTACAGGATGTTTGATACGGTCTTCGGTCAGTCCTGCCCATCGGCCATAGGCGCCGCGGGTGATCAGAAGGGTGTCCTCGAAGCCAGCGGTGGTGATGAGGCCTATGCGGGCGCCCTCGCGTGCAAGGATCACGTTGTCGACCACGGTCGAACCGTGGAGAAACAGATCCGTCTCCGCCAACAGTTTCGATAGTGTGGTACCAGCGGTCTTGGCCGCAGCCGACACGGCGTCAAGGACCCCTTGTTCGAAGTTCGAAGGCGTCGACAGTGCTTTCCCAATGTGGACGCCTTCGCCGGGCCGGAACATGACGCAGTCAGTGCAGGTCCCGCCGACATCGACACCAATGACCATGCGCCCGCCGGCTCGAGCCTGCGTTGCGCGGAAGCCCTTAACAACTGGAGGCACCAGCGTTCCGCATTTCAGAACTAGAATTATGCTTCAAGACTGGTACGGACCGGAGACGGCAGTCAAGCTTGGCTCCATGATCCGGGCCGTTATGCCCGCGATGAAACCGATTGGCTGCTCAGCTATCGCGAGATTGACGCTGCCGCATCGACGACCATCGGAACGAACCGCCTCGTGGCAGCCGGTCCAGTTTGAGAGACCTGACAATCCGATTGAGCCGACGATGGTGCGGGACGCCCCCAAGGATCATCCAAAACCCTAACGAGTTGCGCCGAATTGCTAGGCCTTTGAAAAGGCCGGCCTGACCAAGGGCAGCGAGGGCCCCGCGAAACTCGCGAACTAGCAGTCGGCAGTTACAACCGAACTGCGTTCCATAACCGCTCATTCTGCGAACCGCGGTCCAGGGACCTAGCCCCGTAGTGGCTATTCGTGGGGTTAGCGGCAGGCTGACCGCTTCGTTTGGGCAATGGGATGCAACCCGCCAGCCATTTCCATCGTTGTCTTGTCGGCCGCACCTTTGAGTAGGTGCTAAATTAGTCGCTCGACCCTCTGGGCATTATTTCACGAGGTTCTTGGTCGTCAAGCATGTTGTATCGAACGCTCGTAAGCGGCTGCCACCACTCAGCCCGCCAACGCCACGCACTCGATCTCGCAGCCGTTGCCGAACCGAAGCTGCATGGACCACGCCGTGCGTGCCGGCGGGTCAACCGGAAAAAATTCACGATATACTCGATCCATTTCCGCCATATGCGAAATGTCAGCCAGCACCACATGCACCCGCACGACACGTTCAAGCGACGAGCCGGCAGACTCCAGCATGTGCCGCATATTGGATAATGTTACACGAACCTGTTCGGCAATCGGCCCGTGGCTGCGCTCACCGGTCTGGGGATCGACCGGCACCATGCCTGACAGGAATATGTAGTCGCCGATACGGATGCCGGGAACGTGCGGCAGGTTGGAGTTGCGCGAGGCATTGAGTAGCGGGTTCTCTGGCTCGATCACCGAGCGTTGAAGCTTTTCGGTCATCGGATCATGCCAGCGCGGTGCATTCGACGATCACTTTCACGCCATCGGGAAGGCGTGCGCCGCAGACGGTCCGCGCCGGCGGCTGATCAGGAAAGAAGCGGGCATAGACCTCGTTCATGTTAGGCTCTTCAAGCATGCTGCGCAGCAGCACGTTCACTTTCACGACCTTGTCGAGCGAGGAACCTGCCGCATCCAGTAATTGCTTGAGGTTGATAAGAATCTGACGAGTCTCATTCGCCGTCGTCCCTAGCATGCGCTCCCCGGACTGCAGATCAGCCGCCGTGAGGCCGGACACGAACAGAAAATCCCCACCCCTTACCACCATCGACGCCGGTGGGCCGGAACCGCTCGCCGTATCAGGCGCGCGCACCGGTAGAGGAATGACTTCACGCTTAGCGCTCATCAGATGCTCTTCGCGCACGTTCAGGCGGCGGCCACCACATCGAGTTGGATCTTGAAGCCTGCTTCGATCTGCACTGTCCACACCGTCCGCGCCGGCGGCCCGTTAGCCACGTATTGCCGATAGACGCGGTTAAGTACATCGTACTCGATGCTGTCATAGATCAGCGCATGCACCTGCACGAGCCGTTCGAGCGATGAGCCGGCCGACTCCAGCAACAACTTCAGATTTCCAAGAACGACGTGCGCCTCGCTTGTGAGGGTCCCGTGGCGCCGCTCCCCCGTATGCGGATCGACCGGTAGCATGCCGGAGCAGAAGATCAGACCGCCAGCGCGCACCGCCGGCGACTGGTGGTGTCCGTAGTGCTTTCGCAGATCGAGCCCAGCAAGCGGCGCCGCGATGATTTCGCGCACGACCCGTCTGCCCTGATCAGTCCGACAGCTCCGCTACACCTGGCAGCAAAAACCGTTCGATGTTGCCGCGCGCCCGCAGATCGCCCAAGCCGACCATCGCGTCGATGAGCGCATTCATCTTCACCCGCGAAATCTTGCCGGTGCGGTCGAAGAAGTTGTTCTTGTGGAAGAAGTCATAGGCTTTCTCGACGTCATCGGCCTTCTGGCCGCTGACCCGGACGAGAAGCGCAACCGTTTCGGCGCGGTTGCGCTCGTCATAGAAGAATTCGGTACTCTTGCTTTGCGCTGCAAGCACGCGCCTGAGCACGTCGGGATTCCGGGCAGCCCACGTTTTGTTGGCCATCGTGCCTGAGAAAGCCAGCTCCGGCGCATATTCGATCGTCAGACCGAGATCGTTGAAGCCTTGATTCTGAAGCTGAAAGTTGGACGGGGGCAACAGGATCGCGGCATCGACCGCGCCGCTCAACAGCGCCTGAGCACGGGCGGTGGTTGCACCAGCATAGACGTAGTCGTAATCGCCGGTTTTGAGCCCATTTGGCGCCAGCATACGATCGACATAAATGCGAGTGATGTCCTTCGGGCCGCCGACCGAGATCACTTTGTCCTTGAGGTCTTTGAGGCTCTTGATGACCGATTTCGCGATCAAGGCATAGGGTGGCGCCTGGATTTCGAAGCGCGCGATGCCGAGGCCCGCACCTTGCTCGGCGGCCCGGATCGGATCGACCAGTCCGGTGGAGAACGACATATCGAGCGCGCCTGCCGCGAGTTGCTGGATCGCGTTGGCGCTTGCGGGGATATAGATCAGATCAACCTTGACGTTTGCGGCGGTGAAAAAGCCTTTGTCGATCCCGATGAAGAGCGGCCAGAGGTTGGCTGAAGGCGACCCGACGGTTCCAATGATGACGGTATCCATGGCGCGCACGGGCGCCACAGACATCAGTATGGCCGCAACCAGACCCAGTGCCGCACGACCGAGCGTTTTCATCATTCGCATGATTCACCCTCTGTGATCCGTTCCATGCAGCCCAATCGAGAACAGCTGACCGCGAAACCGATCCGTTAATCGGTCACCGGCATGATCTCCCGTCTATTTCTTCCTCGGCGCGTCTTTTTTGGCGGTGTGCCGCCCGCTAGCTGCGCACGATAGTGCCGGGCAATTTCCGAACCAGTCGCCTTCCAGACCTTCTTATGCTTGCAGATGTACTTGAGTGCAGCGTCGAGCGCAGCGATACGATATGGCAGGCCCGCGAGATAGGGATGGACGGCAATATGCATGACGCGCCCGGATGTGGCATCTTCACGATAGAGGGTATCGAACTGCCGGCATATCGCGTCCTGGAAATCAGCCGGGGTCATATTGGCGCTCTCGAAGGCTTGCTTGTCGTTAATGTTATAGCTGTACGGCAATGACGTGATTGTCTTGTCCCCGCCGAGCGTCATCGCGTAGGGCTGATCGTCGTTGGGGCCCCAATCTGCGACATATTCGCAACCTGCCTCCACCAAGAGATCGAGCGTGTTCCAAGTCTCCTGCAGTCCCGCGCCCAGCCAGCCGACAGGACGTGTGCCGCTCACTCTTGCGATGGTATCGAGCGTGTCGCGGATGATCGTGGGCTCCTCTTCGACTGGCACTTCGTTGAGGCGGCGGGAGTTGCTCTGGTTGTGTCCCATCCATTCCCAGCGACGCTTCTCGCCTTCCTCGATGATTTCCGGATGGTGGACACAGATATCGCTGTTGAGCGCGGCGGTTGCGCGCACGCCGTAACGGTCGAGAACCTCCATCAGCCTGAACACACCGACGCGGTTGCCGTAGTCACGCATGGCCCAGATCGGGATGTCCGGAATCTTGCCCGGACCGAGGCCGCCGGGGCGCGTTTCCAGAGAGAAAAACTCGATATTGGGAACGACCCATAGGGCCACGCGTGCATCGTCAGGCCATTCGAGCGGCGGCCGTCGGATGATGGGCGAGTACGGGAATGGGCCGTAGGGACTGGGTTTCATGAAGCCTCCCCAGAGCGCGCCGCTCAGGCCGTAACCAGGCGGAAACGTTCCCACACCGTAGGCGCTTTTGCCAACACACTTGACCAACCGCCGTTCTTCTCGTGCTGGCCCGGCTCAATCGGGCGGCCTGCAAAGGCATACTCCGCCGAATGGGCCGCGAAAGGATTGGGCGAGAGTTCATAGACGCCAGGACCGCGCGGGCGAACCACAATGGTTGTGTCCTGCTCGCCGCTTAATGGCACATGCTCGAACTTCACTTCACCGCGCTCGCGTGGATGCGTCCGATTGAAATAGAGCGCGAGCGTATCGAAGAACTGGAGCTGCTTGTAGTTCTGGAACAGCCGCTTGTCCTCGATCCAGGCCGACGTCTTGGGGCCTTGGGCGAGTTCAGCCTTGAGCCGCTTCTGACGATCGATCTCGCCGTCGAGCATTCGCTGCACCAGCGGGCGGTCGTGCGGCGGGATCTTGTCGATCAGCACCATGCTCGAGAGTCCGTAGCGCCCGTTGTAGAGCCCCCAACTATGCATGCTCGAAATCAGCCCGCAGAACGGGTGTTGCCGCTGGTTGAACTCGGGCGAACCGTGGCTCGTCACAGTGATGTATTCTGCCGGCGTGTCGACGAGGTTATATGGCAGACCGGTGGCCTGATCCGTCACCGGATCGCGGTCGAACTCGGCCCAGCCAGCGTCATGGTGCAGGACGACGTGGAACATCAGGTCGTTCGGCTCAGCTCCCTGAAATCGATCGTTACCGAAGGCGCGGGCGAATTGATGCGACAGCGCCGTGTGCTCGTACATCATGATCGCCAAACGCGGCTGACCGGCAGGCACCGTCTGAATAATCATGCTGCTATCCTCGCAAATCGTCGACGCGCTTGAGCGGCCCAGTTGGAATGATATTTGAGAGGGGACCAGCGCGCCAGCATGGTTCGCGGTGTCGATTGGTGAGAGCGTAGTGAGCTGCGTCGCCGCCCGGCTGTGAGCATCACTGTTGTCAACGGTCGCCAACCGGCTGGCCTAAATCCATCGCTGGCACGGTGATTTTGCTCTCGCATGGACCCGCGTTTGCGGCATTATTGAACGGCAAGCAGTTGCTTAGAGGAAACCATGATGCGCCCCATCGTAAGTGCCCTTCTCATTGCTACCATCGCTATCGTCTGCGGCAAAGCTGCCTCGGCGCAAACGCCAGCGGATATCGTGCTGCTGA
>Ga0126376_10000686_pt1 | contig 17130 bp, 16 predicted proteins | sample PanSoiMetPlot_15_FD_92760 | JGI IMG/M metagenome (GOLD analysis project Ga0126376, IMG submission 92760) | Tropical forest soil microbial communities from Panama - MetaG Plot_15 | ecosystem: Environmental > Terrestrial > Soil > Tropical forest > Bulk soil | place: Panama | collected 2016-02-17
ACGTCGGACCGCGACAGGATCAGCGTCATGACGCGCCCCTCCGGGGCGTGGTGGCGTACAGGCCCTCGAACAGCGCCATGCCCTGCGCGAGGACCTGGTGATCGTCGGCCGAGGCGGCGAGCAGGGCGCGCACCGCGACATCGATGCCGCGCGCCTCTTCGTGCGGATACTTCCCGTCGCGCAGGTCCGCCTCATGGACGATCTCGGAAAGCCGCTTGAGGCGCCGATCGCGCAGGCTGGCTCGCTTCACCAGGGTCTCGAACGTGCAGTCCTCGCCCTGATGGCTCAGCTCCACGCCCGGCGCGTCGAACGCAATCGCATCGTGTGGAAACTCGGCGGGCGGCGCGAACAGAAACTGCGCGTCGGCGTCGATGAATCGCTTGATCAGCCACGCCGACGCGATGCGGTCGATGTGCGGCCGCGGGCGCGTCACCCATCGACGGCCTTTGAGTTTCGTGAGATCGAGGGTGGGTTGTTTCTCGCGCCGCTCCGGCTCCGGACGCCGAGTCCGCATGGCGACGACCTCCTCGAGACGCCGGACCTCGGCTCCGCCCGGAGCCCCGAAGAAGTCGACGTCACGAATGCGTTGGTGATCCTTGGCCAGACGTGCCAGCTCTTCTTGCACCCGCGCGCTCTTGGCGGATGACTTCTGCTCCAGCCTCTTGAGGACTTTTCGATAGCGCGCGGCCAGCAGTCGATAGTCGTGATCGCGGGGCTCGTGGAACAGACGAAGGACGTCGCCCTGGGTCACGTTCTCGATCTGCTGGACCCGAATGAGCGTCGCGTCCCCGCCCTCCCGCTGGATCTCCTGCGCGAGCCACTGGAAGTCTTCGTACCGCTCCGGCGTGTCGGGCAGGAGATAGGCGGAGCGTTTGAGCGGCACGGCGCCAAGCGAGCGCAACCGGCGCCATACCCGCACGCGGAGGCTCGACGGCGTGGGCGGGACTCCGACCAGCAGCAGGAGCAGGGTGGTGGGGTCCATGGTGGAGAATGAAACACTAGTTTCATCGGCGTGTCAAGTGCTGCATTGCACGGCGATCTCTTGACAAGATGAGAAACTACTGTTTCATGTAGTAACACAAGACTTCGTAGTGGAGGAAGGAGACGCCGATGGAAGCAGACGTGTACCTCGCCGAGCACATCATTCGCGAGCGACGCGCAGAAGCCCAGGCGAGAGCCGAGCTGGCTCGCCTCTTTGGCGAGGCGAGCCAGGGCTCGCCACGCGTACGCGGGTTGCGGCAGCGGCTTGTCGAGCTCGGTCGATCGCTCGTAAACAGGCGCGGACGGAGGGCGGTCGGCGCTCGACGTCCGCTGGAAGGAGGAACGCTCGATGACCTACACGGCGAAACCACTGTCCTGTGACCCGACGAAGCTGAGAGGGCTCTCGGAGAAGCTCATTCTCAGCCACTGGGAGAACAACTACGGAGGCGCCGTGCGACGGCTCAACGCCATCGCGGCGCAGCTCGCGGAGCTCGACTTCGCCAAGGCGCCGGTCTTCGTGCTCAACGGCCTCAAGCGTGAGGAGCTGATCGCCGCCAATTCGATGATCCTGCACGAGCTGTACTTCGACGGCCTCGGGGGGGACGGCATTTCTGGCGGCGCCATCGACGAGGCGCTGAAACGCGACTTCGGGAGCGTCGATCGGTGGCGGGCCGAGTTCGTCGGCACGGGGAGGGCCCTCCGAGGTGGATCGGGTTGGGTGCTTCTGAGCTACTCACACCGCGATCGGCGCCTGATGAATCAATGGGCGGCGGATCACACGCACGCGCTGGCCGGCGCAACGCCGATCCTGGCGCTCGACATGTACGAGCACTCCTATCAGCTCGACTACGGCGCCTCCGCGGAGCGTTACGTCGACGCGTTCATGGAGAACATCAGCTGGGCACACGTCGCACGGCTTTACCAGGCTCACGCGTCCAGCGAAGCCGAATCCGAGTTTCAGGTTTGGAGGGCCATCCGATGACCTCGACCGAATCGACCGTAGTCGAGCAGAGCACGATCAGACGCCGAGGTGTCGGCTTGCGGGCGGTCGATCCCGAGCGGGCCTCTCCGGGGTTCACCCTGTTTTCACCACTCATCTTTGGAGACGGAAAGGTCTATCTCGTCGACCTGCAGGGCGACGTGGTCCACACCTGGAGCCTGCCATACCCGCCGGGCCTGTCCGGCTATCTCACCGAGCGGGGCACGCTGTTCTACAACGGACGCACGCCCGAGGAGAGCTTTCTCAGTCGCTTCCCGTTCAAAGGCGGCGTGGTGCTCGAAGCGGACTGGAACGGCAAGGTGCTGTGGGAAGTGCGCCATCCGGACCATCATCACCACGGCATCCTGTTGCGGAACGGAAACGTGTTGCTGAATTGCATGGGCCGAGTTCCCGACGACATCGTCCGGCGCGTCAAGGGAGGGGTGGAGGAGGACCGCTTTCCTTCGGGCCAGTATGCGCCTCGGTCGAGGGACGACGCGGGCAAGATGTACTCGGACTACCTGGCGGAGGTCACGCCTTCGGGCCAGACGGTCTGGGAATGGCGTACCTGGGAGCATCTCGATCCCGTCGAAGACGGCATCACCGAGATCCAGGCGCCTCGGACGTTGTGGGCTCAGGGCAACAGTGTGCTGGAGCTGCCTGACGGCGACATCCTCACAAGCTACCGACCGACGTCGACAGTGCTCCGCATCTCCCGTCAGACCGGCAAGATCTTGTGGAAGCTCAGCGCCCCCACGGTCGCTGGTCAGCATGCGCCGACTCTGCTGGCGAACGGCAACATTCTCATCTTCGACAACGGCCCCCACCGCCTCGATGACTCGATGCCGTTTTCGCGGGCGATCGAGGTCAACCCGGCGACGAACGACATCGTATGGAAGTATCAAGACCGACCGGCGTGGAACTTCTTCTCGCCGCGCATGGGCAATGCGCAACGCCTGCCCAACGGCAACACACTGCTCTGTGAGTCTTCGTTCGGCCGGTTCTTCGAAGTCACCAAGGACGGAGAGATCGTCTGGGAGTACGTCAATCCGTTTTTTGGTCGGCCCTTTTTCGCCGGATCGCCAGACACGCAGGGCAACCTGGTCTTCCGGGCCCTCCGCTACAGCGCCGAGGAGATCGCGCGGGCCAAGGCTACGGCGAGCCGCACGCGATGAGCATGAGACCCGACGGAAGAACGACCATGCCGCAGCAGATCGCCCCGATCGCGGTGCGCCCCTCGACGCTCACCGGAATTTCCGAATGGATGATCGTCAGTCACTACGAGAACAACTACGGCAACGCCGTGCGCACGCTGAACGCCGTCCGCCGCGAGCTGGCCGCGCTGGACGCGGGTGCGCCGCCGTACCGCCTGCGCGGGCTCAAGAGCGACGAGCTGTCGCTGATGGGCTCGGTCGCTCTGCACGAGCTCTACTTCGGCAACCTTGGCGGCTTCCGCCGCGCCGGACCCAACTCGGGCCTCGGTCGCCCCGACTGGCACGAAGTGCCGGACGAGCTCGCCGCGGAGATCGCGACGGACTTCGGCAGCGCCAGCGCGTGGCGTCGCGAGTTCGTCGGAATGGCGCAGTCGCTGGCGGGCGGCTCGGGATGGGTGCTCCTCACCTACTCGCGCCGGCAGAAGCGGTTCTGGAACCAGATCGCGACGGACCACACGCAGGCGGCCGTCGACGCCGCGCCCGTGCTCGTTCTGGACATGTACGAGCACGCCTACCAGATGGACTTCGACGTGAACGCGACCGCGTACATCGACACGTTCTTCCGAAACATCAACTGGGTGGCCGTGCTGAAGCGGATCGAGGCCGCACGGAACCATCTGCCGCCGCCGACCGAAGACCCATCGTCGACGACGGACATGCCGTCGCTCTCCGTCGAGGAGCTCACCGCGCAGATCGCCAACGGCAGCGGCGTACAGATCGTCGACGCGCGGCAGCGGGACCACATGTCGCGCCACGTGGATCTGATGGCGGGCGCGACGTGGCGCGATCCGGATCGCGTCGAGGAGTGGATCGCCCAGCTGATGCCGGACAAGCCGGTGGCCGTCTACTGCGCCTACGGCTTCGACGTCGGGCGCAACGTGACGAAGACCCTCATCGAGCGTGGCTTCGACGCGCGCTTCGTCCGCGGCGGCATCGCGGCGTGGTACGCCTCGGGCGGCGCGCGCGCGCTCAGACCGACGGCCGGATAGTACCGAGCATGTCGAGCCGCGCCGAAGTCTCAAACCACGAATACAAGACGAGAAGGGAGACGCCCATGCAGCGGGAGATCGCGCCGATCGCGGTACGCCCCTGGACGCTGAACGGAATCTCCGAGCGAATGATCGTGAGCCACTACGAGAAGAACTACGGCGAGTCCGTGCGGACGCTGAATGCGGTACGCGCCGAGCTTGCCGCGCTGGATGCGCGGGCGCCGGCCCATCGGCTGCGTGCGCTCAAGCGCGAGGAGCTGATCGCGGCGGGCTCGGTCACGCTCCACGAGCTGTACTTCGGCAATTTGGGTGGCCAGGGCAACCAGATTCCCGACCCGGCCCGCGCCATGCTCGAGGAGCACTTTGGAAGCGTGGGAGCATGGCGCCGGGAATTCGTGGGCGCCGCGCGGTCGCTCGCGGGTGGTTCGGGCTGGGTCCTGCTCACGTATTCGCGCCAGGACAGGCGGTTCTGGAACCAGGTTGCCATGGACTGCTCCCAGGCCGCGGTCGACGCAGCGCCGGTCCTCGCGCTCGACATGTACGAGCACGCCTACCACATGGACTTCGGCGCGAACGCGACGGCCTACGTGGACGCCTTCATGCGCAACGTCGACTGGACGGCCGTCAGCCACCGTATCGATGCCGTTCGAGGGGATCGCGCGTTGCCGCTCGAGGATCCGTCCGACACGAGCTTGCCGTCACTCTCGGTCGAAGAGCTCACGGCGCAGCTCGCGAAGGGCGACCCGGTCCAGGTGCTCGATGCCAGACCGAGGCATCATATTTCGCGCACGGTCGATCTCATGGAGGGCGCGATCTGGCGCGATCCTGACCGCGTAGACGAATGGATCGGCGATCTCGCTCCCGACCGTCCGGTCGCCGTGTACTGTGCGTACGGCTTTCACGTCGGCTGCAGCGTGACCAAGACGCTCCGCGAGCGTGGCTTCGACGCGCGTTACATCCGCGGCGGCGTCTCCGCCTGGTACGCGACCGGTGGGCCGCGTGCGTTGCGGCCGGATGCCGGCTAGTGTAGCGCAGCGCGATGAGCCGGGACGCACGACGGCTCACCGCGTGGGCGCGGGAAGGCGACGGGCAGGGCGCTGCCGAAACGAGTCGACCGCCGCAGGGGAGTGAGCGAATGATGGACGCCATGGAGCTCTTGCTCGCCCGCTCCGCGGATGATCTGATCATCGGCTTCATGGACTGCTGGACCGGCGACGGGCGAAAGCCGTCGGTGTCTTAGGGATCAGCGGCGTGCAGTGTGCGCGGTGCCGCGCCGAGAATCGTGAGGGTCGCCGTTTCTGCGGCGAATGCGGCCTACCGCTTTCCACGACGTGCCCGTTCTGCGCGTTCTCCAACGAGGGCAGCGAGAAATTCTGCGGCGGATGCGGGCGTGCACTGACCGCGGCGCCCGAGGAGATCAAGCTACCGCAGTACCTGGCCGAAAAGATTCTCGGCTCGCGGAGCGCGCTGGAAGGCGAGCGCAAGCAGGTCACGGTGCTCTTCGCGGACTTGAAGGGCTCGATGGAGCTCCTGGCCGATCGCGACCCAGAGGAGGCGCGCAAGCTCCTGGACCCGGTTCTCGAGCGGATGATGGAATCGGTGCACCGCTACGAGGGAACGGTCAACCAGGTGATGGGCGACGGGATCATGGCGCTCTTCGGGGCTCCCGTAGCCCATGAAGACCATGCCGTGCGCGCCTGCTACGCGGCCTTGCGGATGCAGGAACTCGTGAAGGCCTACGCCGATCAGGCGTTCCGCATCCACGGCATCACAGTCAGAATTCGAGTGGGACTGAACTCGGGAGAAGTGGTCGTCCGCTCCATTCGCTCGGACCTCCGCCTGGACTACTCGGCGATCGGCCAGACCACGCATCTGGCAGCGCGGATGGAACAGCTGGCGTCGCCCGGGACCGTCTGGATGACCGCCCAGACCTTCCGTCTCGCCGAGAGCTTCGTGCAGGTCCAGCCGCTCGGGCCCGTACCGGTTCATGGTCTCGACACGCGGATCGAAGTGTTCGAATTGATCGGTGCGGGCCTGGCCCGGACTCGGTTTCAGGCTTCCGCCCTTCGAGGCTTGAGCCGCTTCGTTGGCCGTGCCGCCGAGATGGAGCAGCTTCAGACGGCATTGGAAAGGGTGCGACGGGGTCACGGCGAAGTCGTGGGCGTTATGGGCGACCCGGGTGTGGGAAAGTCGCGCCTGTTTCATGAGCTGACCCACTCCCATCGTGCCGCTGGTTGTCGAATCCTCCAGGCCAGTGCGGCTTCCTACGCCCGGGCGATCGCCTATTCGCCTGTCATCGATCTTCTGAAAGCGTTGTTCCGCATCGACGAGCGTGACGACGTCCGCTCGATTCGCGCGAAGGCCACCGGGCATTTGCTGACCCTCGATGAGGCGCTCAGGAATCTGCTTCCTCCTCTTCTCTGGCTCCTGGACGCCTTGCCCGAAGGGGATCGCCTGTGGGATCTGGAGCCGCCACAACGCCGCCAGCTCACCCTCGATGCGATCAAGCGCCTGCTGTGCCGCGAAAGCCAGGTCCAGCCGCTCATCGTCATGCTCGAGGACCTTCACTGGATCGACCCGGAGACGCAAGCGGTGCTGGACAGCCTCGTGGAGAGCTTGGCCGGAGCGCCAGTCCTGCTGCTCGTCAACTACCGACCCGAGTACGATCACGCCTGGACGGGCAAGACTGACTATCGGCAGCTCCGGATCGATCCGCTCCGCCCGGAGAGCGCCGAGGAGCTGTTACAGGCGCTGATAGGCGACGGTGCCGAGCTCGCTCCGCTCAAGCGTTTACTCATCGATCGGACCGAGGGTAACCCCTTCTTCCTTGAGGAAGCCGTGCGGACTCTGGTGGAGACAGGGGCTCTCGTCGGCGAACGCGGGGCGTACCGCCTGATGGCCGATGCGCCAGCGATCCGAGTGCCGGCGACGGTGCAGTCGCTGCTGGCCGGGCGGATCGATCGACTCTCGCCCGAGGCAAAGCGCTTGTTGCAGGCGGCCGCGGTGGTCGGAAAGGACGTGCCGGTCGCGCTGCTCGAGACCCTCGCGGGTCGGGACGATCTCCGCCGAGATCTCGCCGATCTCCAGGACGCCGAATTCCTCTATGAGGCCCGCCTGTTCCCAGAGCTCGAGTACACGTTCAAGCATGTGCTCACGCACGAGGTCGCATACGCGAGCCTTCTGCACGATCAGCGACGGGCACTGCACCAGCGAGTTCTGGGAACGCTGGAGCGTCGGCAGCCAAACCGGCTCGAAGAGACCGAGAGTCTGGCCCGTCACGCTGTCGGCGCCGAGGCGTGGGACAAGGCCGCCGACTACCTGCAGCAGGCCGCACGACGGGCCATCGCTCGATCTTCGTACGCATCCGCGGCGGAGCTACTCCATCAGGCGCTTCGGGCTCTCGAGCAGCTGCCGGACACACCCCAAACACTCACGCAGGCGATCGACACACGCCTCGATCTGCGCGAGGCGCTGATCCCGCTCGGGCGCTACCACGACGTCCTGAGTGTGATGCGCGAGGCCGAGGCCCTGACGACTCGCCTCGGCGATCGCGCGCGCCTGGGACGGGTCCTCGCGGACATCTCGGCGAGATTGCGGAACGTCACCGGCGAGCACCGCCGGGCGATCGAGGTCGGACAGCGCGCGCTTGCGATCGCCACGGAGACTGGTGACCGAGGGCTCGAAATCGAGGCCCTGTACCGCACCGGGCAGGCCCATTTCGCCGTCGGCGACTATCGGCGGGCCCTCGACTTGCTGTCGCGGTGTGCGGAAGGCGCCGCCGAGAACCTCCCGCAGCTGTCGCCGCTGTTCACGCCGTGGTCATTGACCTGGCTGGCTCTGACGCTCACGAGCCTGGGGCGATTCGACGAGGCGCACGCCCATGCGCGGCGGGCGCTCGACATCGCCGAGCGGACCGATCATCCGTTCACGGTTGCCGAGACCCTCACGGGCATCGGAGGCGTATCGATCGCGCAGGGTGAATTCGACGCCGCCATCGAGGCGCTGGAGCGTGCGCGCGGCGTCGTCCGCACGTGGAAGCTTCAGCCCTGGGCCGTCCTCGGGCGACTCGGCTATGCCCGCGCGCTCTCAGGACGTCTGCAGGAGGGCCGCGAGCTCCTCGAGGAAGTCGTGCGGTCGGCGACCACGATGAGCTCGATGGGCGTCGGACGGGCGATGCAGCTGGCGTGGCTCGGCGAAGCGTACCTGCTCGAAGAGCGGTTCGACGATGCTGTCCGCTACGGCCGCGAGGCCTTGACCCTGGCGCGGAATCTGCAAGAGCGCGGTCACGAGGCGTGGAGCGTCCACCTCCTCGGCGAGATCGCGTCGCGTCGCGACCCCGGTGATCTCGAGCAGGCGGAGGGCTGGTACCGCGAAGCCCTCGCCCTGGCGGGCGAGCTCGGCATGCGCCCTCTCGCCGCGCACTGTCATTTCCATCTCGCCGGGCTCCTGGGGAAGGCGCAACGCCCGGAGCAGGCTCGGCAGCATCAGACCGCGGCCACGACGATGTACCGCGAAATGGCGATGCGAATCAGAACGGACGCGTGAGCAGCGAGGCCGGCAGCCAACTGCGGACGACGCCGAGCACGGCCCCGCCGAGCATGAGCTTGAATGCCCCGACCCGGAAGCTCAAGGCGGCGACGATCGTCCCGATCAGGATCAACAGCGCGAGCGGATCGGGAAGCGCCGCCGGCGCCAGCCGGACCAGCGAGACGGCCAGCACGCCGATGACCGCCGGCGACATGCCCCGCATCGAGGCCTTCATCCAGGCCATCTGTCTGACGCGATCGAGTACGGGGAGAATCGCGAGCATGATGACGAACGACGGAAGAAACGCCGCCGCAGCGGCCACGGCAGCGCCGGCGAGGCCGGCCAGCTTGTAGCCGACGTAGGCCGCGATCATCAGGACGGGGCCGGGCGTCAGCTGCCCGAGGGCCAGGCCGTCGATGAACTCGCGCGGCGTCAGCCATCCGAACTGTCCGACGACCTGATCCTGGATGAAGGCAATCATCGTCAAGCCGCCGCCGATCGTGAAGGCACCCACCTTGAGGAAGAACAGGCCGAGATGACCGAGGTTCTTCGGGTCCGGCGTCCAGCCGGCGGACGCGGCGACGGAAGGAGACGTCGACGTCCACACGGCGATGGCGAGCGTGCCGACAGAGAGCAGCACAGCGATCCAACGCACGCGGACGGCGGAGGCGCCGCGATGAAAGACGAGCAGACCGGCGCAGCCAGCGAGGATCAGGATGGCGACGATCCCCAGCCGCGTCGTCGACAACGCCGCGGCGGCCGCGAGACCGATGATCGCGTCGGGCATGGCCGTCACCGCGGTCTTGCCCAGCCGATAGAGGGCGATCGCAAACAGCGCGATGACGACCGGGCCGAGACCATACAGGGCGCTGCGCGCCAGCGGCGTCACGCCGAGCGCCGCGTAGGCGACTGTCAGGGCCAGCATGATGACGAATGCCGGTAGCACGAAGGCGGTTCCGCCAAGGAGACCGCCCCACCAACCGCCGCGCGCGTAGGCGAGGAAGATTCCCAGCTGCGTCGCGGTCGCGCCGGGCACCATGTTGGCCACGGCAAGCCCCTCGAGGAAGCGCTCCTTCGACACCCACTTCCGTCGGTCCTGGAGCTCGACCTGCATGATGCCCATGATCGCGGGGCCGCCGTATGACGTCGCCCCGAGCTGGAAGAGCGTGGCCGCGATTTCTTTCGGCTCGCCGGCATGCGTCGCATCGATCATCCGAGTGGCCATAGCCTCTCTCCTTGTTGAAAAGGAGTCTAGCCACGCGCGGGCTTTCAGGAACCTGACGTTTCTGTCAGGAACGAGGGAGGACGACCCGGAACAGCGATCCCCGCGAAGCCGCGCTCTCGACCTCGATGCGCCCGCCATTCGCTTCCACCGCCCAGCGGGCGATCGCCAGACCGAGCCCGGTGCCGCCCGTATCTCTCGACCGGGCCGGGTCCACGCGATAGAAGCGCTCGAAGACCCGCTGCTGGTCGGCCGAGGGGATACCGGGGCCCGAGTCCTGGACTTCGACCACGGCGTCCCCGGCGACTGTCGAGGTCGCTGCGACGCGGATGACGCCCTTGGCCGGCGTGTATTTGATGGCGTTGTGCAGGAGGTTGGTGATGCCCTGGCGCAGGACGGTGGCGTCACAGTCCACCGCAACCCGCTCCGGCAGCTCGACGAGCAATTCCTGGTTCTTCTCCTCGACGAGCACCCTCAGACTGTCCGACACGCTTGCGACGAGCTCACAGAGATCGACGGGGGCTCGAGTCAGCGGAATTCGGCCGGCCTCGGCCCGCGTCAGCAGCAGCAGATTCTCGACCAGGCGCGCGAGACGGTCGACCTCCTCGAGCATGCTTCCGATCACTTCGCGATAGCCGTCGGTGGTCAGCGATCGCTGGAGCGCGACCTCTCCCACGCTCCGGATGGCCGTCAGAGGCGTGCGGAGCTCGTGCGAAGCATCCGCCGTGAAGCGCCGCAGCTGCTCGAAGGCCGCGTCGAGACGCGCCAGTGTCTCGTTGAACACGCCGCCGAGACGGCCGAACTCGTCGGCCGAATTCGACACGGGCAGGCGGGCATCGAGGGAGTCCGCCGTGATGCGGCGCGCCGTGTCCGCCATGGCCCCGACCGGCGCCAGCACGCGCCCGGCGAGGAGATAGCCCCCGATCATGGACAGGCCCAGGGCGCACGGAGCCGCCGTCGCCATGATGACGGCGAGCGTCCACAGCGTCTGCCGAACCGGCTTCTCGTCGCGAGCGGCGATGATCCGATGGGTGGACTCGTCGATCGCGCCCCGGCGAAACGGCATCGCGCCGGTGGGGGGCCAGCCCGCGGTGCGATAGATGACCGTCGAGCCTTCGGTGACCTCGAATTGCATGCCCGTGCGCGACGCGAGCTCGCCCAGATCGCCCGTCTCCTCGCGGTAGACCTTGTCGATGGTCGCCAGGTCTTCCTGGATCTGCTGGTCGAGCGCTCGATAGAGGCTCATCCGGACGAAAATGAAGACGCCGACGGCGAAAAGACAGACGACGAGCGTCAATGCGGCCGCGTGCCACAGCGTGAGGCGGGCGCGTACCGTGGAGACGGCGATCCTCATCCACGTTCTCGGCGAAGGACGAAGCCGACGCCACGCACGGTATGGAGCAGCTTCACCGGGAATGGATCGTCGATCTTGCGGCGGAGGCGGGCGATCGACACGTCGATGACGTTGTCGAGCGGAGTGGCCCGCGCCGCGACGCGCCACACGTCCCGTGTGAGCATCTCGCGGGAGACGACTCGACCGACGTGACGCAAGAGGTATTCCAGGATCTCGAACTCCTTCGCCGTCAGCTCCAGCGCCTGGCCGGCCCGCACCACCCGGCGCGTGACCAGATCCATGTCGAGATCCTCGTGGTGGAGCTTGAGGATCTGATCCGAGCGCCCGCGGCGGAGCAGCGCGCGGATCCGGGCGAGCAGCTCCGGGACGGCGAACGGCTTGACCAGATAGTCGTCCGCTCCGCTGTCGAGCCCGCGCACGCGGTCACTGACGGTGTCCTTGGCGGTGAGGATCAGGACGGGAGTCTGCAGGCCGCGCTTGCGCAGTGTCGTCAGGATCTCCAGCCCGTCGCGATGGGGAAGCATCAGGTCGAGCACGACGCAATCGAACGTCTCGTGGTTGGCGAGAAAGAAGCCTTCCTCTCCCGACGCGGCCACGCGAACGTCGTAGCGCTCGGCCTCGAGCCCTTCGCGGAGCGCCTTCGCGACCTTCTTCTCGTCCTCGACGACCAGTACGCGCATCCCGCATAGGACTATATCGGCTGCGTGAGGCCGACGCATCTGACATGAATGTCAGGAAGTCTTCAGTGGCGCCTTCTTCGCACCGTGTCGATCATCCACACCAAGCAGTCCGATTCGTGCTGGTAAGGAGGCGCGGCATGAGACAGTGCATGGGGATCGCGGCGGTCGTTGTGTCCAGTCTGGTTGTGTCCAGCCTCGTGGCGGCGAGCGCAGGCCCGGCTCGGGCGGAGACGAGCTCGGTGGACGGCCGACAGACCCTGACGCGGGCGCTGCAGGGCGCGTGGCTGCCGCTCGAGAGCGGCCTCATCGTCAGCGCGCGTGAGGGGACACCGTTGTCGGCCAAGTACGAGATCGATGATGGCGCGTTCCAGCTGTCGGTCTACACGTCGAAGGACGGATCATCGTCGGGTGACGCGTTCGCGGAGGTCATCGTCGATTACAGCTCCGGCATCGTGCTCAAGAGCGCATCCATCAGCGATGACGGGGACCTCGCCGCGGCCCGCGCCCAGAAGGAAGCGATGGACAGGGCGAAGCGGTCGCTCGCCGAGGCGACGGCCTCGGCGGTCCGAGCCAATGCGGGATATCGCGCGGTGAGTGCCACACCGCGTCTCGACAATGGTCGCCCCATGGCGGAGATCGCACTGGTGCGCGGCGACGAGTGGAAAATCGTCAGCGAGTACCTGGATTGAATCGAGGAGGAGGAGGATCCATGAAGATCATGGTCGCGGCGCTGCTGCTCGCGACGGTAGCGTTCGCCTGGGCCGCGGAAGAGAGGACAGCCATGAAATACGATCTCGGCGTCGAGAATCCGAAGTGGAAGTTCGTGGCGGGCCAGTGGGTACGGCGCGCGTCAGGCGGACGCCAGGTCTTGGCCCAGACTGCTGAAACCCAGCCGTGGGCCATCGCCCTGCTCGAGGACCAGAAGTTCGCCGACGTCGACGTCTCGGTGCGCTTCCGGCCGATCTCCGGCAAGGAAGACGCCAGCGGGGGCATCATCTTTCGCGCTCGAGATGGCCGCAACTACTTCCTGATTCGGGCCAACGCACTGGAGAACAACTTTCGGCTCTACGCGATCGTCAACGGCAAGCGCAGCACGATCGCGTCCGCCAGGGTGACGGAGCCGAGTCTCGGGGCCTGGCACGCGATTCGCGTGGTGGCGACCGGCGCGAAGATCCAGGGCTACCTCGACGGCGCGGCACTGCTCAACCACGAGGACAAGACGTTCGGGGACGGCTGGATTGGACTGTGGACGAAGGCCGATTCCGTCACCGAGTTTGCCGATCTGGAGATCTCGGGAACGCCCGTGAAGTGACGCGGTCGTGCCCTCGCGTGAAGCGCGTCGGCCGCGGTCGCAAACCGCAGCCGACGCGCTTGGCGTCGTCCTCACGCAAGACTCAGGATGAGCGCGGCCGTCTCGAGCCCCGAAGACCCCGGATTCAATTTCTGACGATCGCCCTCGATACGCGGCAATTCTAGGGATGACGCCCGAGCCCACGGCCCTGCGCCCGGCCGTCGGCGCCGCCCGGTGCCGGAGTGTAACGTTTGACTCAAGGTGTATCAAAGATTACGAGAGACCACGATGCGCGACTTCGGCTGAGTCGCGACCGTGTGCGATCACATGCAGCGGCCAGCCCGGATAACCACCAGCGGTTCGGCGAGCGGACCACACGGAGGTGGGCGGATGAAAACGGCAACGATCGCGGCAGCGATTCTGGCGGCGCTCACGTTCGCACTGCCGGCCGCTCGAGCGCAGCAGCCTGACAAAGAGCACGAGGAGCTGGCGAAGGCGCTCAGCGCCGCAAAGATCCCGCTCCAGCGCGGCCTCACCGCCAGCGCCAAGGAGGGCAAGCCGATCTCTGGAAAGTACGAGGTCGAGCACGGCCAGTTGCAGCTCTCGGTCTATACGATGAAGGGCGACAAGTTCTCCGAGGTCATCGTGGATCACAAGACGGGAAAGGTCGCCAAAACAGAGCCGATCACTGGAGGCGACGATCTCACAGCGGCGAAGTCTCAGAGTGAAGCGATGGCCAAGGCGAAGAAGTCGCTCGAGGCCGCGGCGTCCGAGGCCGTGAAGGAGAACAAGGGGTTCCGCGCGGTGAGCGTCATGCCGGCTCTGAAGGACGGCCATCCCATGGCCGACGTCACGTTGGTGAAGGGCTTCGAATGGAAGACCGTATCGGAGAAGCTGGATTAAGCGTCAGAGCTGAACTGGTTCGTCAGCTGGCAAGTGCGAGCGTCAAGGCGCCATGACCCGCGGTTCAAGTCCGGTCGAGTGGGACTGTGGACGAAGGCCGATGCGATCACGGCATTCAACGACCTGACGGTTCGCGGCGTAGTGGGAGGCCGCTAGCGATGCCATACGACATCCAATCCTTTCGTCGATCACTCAATTCGACGCTGGCTGTGTCCTACCGCACTCCAGAGCTCGCGTGAGTCCCGCGAAGCAGCTCGGCCGCGGGGGCCGGACTTGTCGTCGGGGATGACGTGGCAAAGCCGAACGTGATTCCCAGTGTGAATTGCCAGTCGGGGACGGCACTCGTGATGCCTCGCCGGATGCCCGCGTCGAGCCATAGGTTCTTCTCGGACCAGGGTTGCCAGATGAGGCCGAGGAGTACCGAATCGCGCTGATCCTCCCGCCGCGGTTTTTCTCCATTCACTTCACCGACGAGCCGAACACCCTTTCCGACCGGAAGCTCACCGATCACTCCCCATATCCCGACCAGGTCGCCGGTCGATCGTTCGATACCGAGCCCGCCGTTGACGTGGAACGTGAACGGCCCGAGCTTGTCGCTCAGGATGCCGATGCCCTCGAACCCGAACCTTCCTTCTCCCTTTTCGCTCGACGGCAGGAGTGCGCTCGCCTCCATCGCGAACCCGAATCCGTCTTTGTCCTGCAGGACTCCTTCCCTCAGCACGCCTTTCAAGGAAATCGCCGGGTCGATGACGTCCAGCTCGGCATCGGGCGCTCGCTGGATCGCGAATTCGGCCACGGCTTCCCAGTTCCTGAACAGCCCATAGTTGAGGACGGCCCGGGGAATGACGAACGTGTTCTCGTCTTTCTTTCGCTCGAGCGTGAAGTAGCCGAGCTCGATCTCGATCTCCTTCGGATCGGCGACCGCGGCGTCGGTGGAGACGAACGGGCGATATCCGAAGGCCGCTGACGACCATGCCAGGACGGAGGCACCGACGGCAAAGCTCAGGAAGCGGCGGAGGCCCGGCATGGCGGTACCGCCATTTCACTTTCCGCCGGCGCCGGCTCCCGGAACCGCCTCGAAGACCAGCATCTTCGCAACGGGCCGGCCGTCTTCCTCCTCGGCCGGCGCGTAGACACGATGCGTCCGCACGTCGACCACCAAGCTATGAACCTTCTTCGGGACCCGAACGTCCTCGACCTTGTGGAATCGATCGGGATCGTCCATCTGAAAGACCGAGATCGCTCCGCTGCTGCAGGCCACGTAGATGCGGCCCAGTCCCGGATCGAACTGGACGACGTCCGCCCCCTTCGCCATCGGAAGCGTCGCGACCACCTTGTTCGTCTCGAGATTGAACACGGCCAGTACGTCGTTGCCCTCGCACGACAAGAACGCCCGCCGTCGCTCCGGGTCGATGGCCATCCCGTGGTTGCCCCGACAGCCCGCAACCGGATAACGACCGACGACGCTATCCTTCTCCGGATCGACGACGGCGAGAATGTTCTTATCTTGAAGATTGACGTAGACCTTTCGCGCGACATGATCGTACTGCGGCACCCCCGTTTCGCTGTCGAAACGCAACGTCGTGATCGCGCGATCCTCTCGCGTGTCGATCACGGCAACGGCCTTGGCGCGCTCGTCCGAGACGTACGCCTTGTGGAAGGGAGCGGCATACGCGATCCCGTCTGGCTTGTCCTCGGTGGGGATCTTCTTGACGACCTTCATCTGGCCGAGGTCGACGACGCCAATCTTGTTCTCGTACCAGTTCGACGTATAGACCTTGCGGCCTTCGGCGATGTAGGCGACGCCTTCGACTCCGGGTACGTCGGGGACAGTCGCCACGACCGCGTTGCTCCGGAGATCGATCACATAGAGAAGCCCGGCAGCGAGATGCGCGGAGAACAGCTGCCGCCGTTCGTCATCGGTCGCAAGGTAATCGAAACGACGCCCCGGGGGGCCAGGAAGATCGATCGTCCCGACCTGTCGCAACGTTCGTCCGGCGATCGGCGTCGGCTGGGCGGCGCCGTGTCGCACGAGCGGAGGCGCGAAGACGGTTATCGCGCCAAAGACGACACTCACCGCAGCGACGCGTCTCAGCACGTGGGCTCTCGCCATGTGATCCTCCTACGACGTCACTGATCGGGTCTCGGCCGAGCGTTCCTTCACAAGCCAATCTACCAAGAAGCGCACTGTCGAAGTCCTGAAGTTCCTGTCAGGCAGCGTCTCTGAAGGGAAGGCCGGCACTGCGCGGGCACGGCCGATCGCCCGCGTCGACCCCTTGCCGAGCGATCGATGAAGTGACAACGTGCTTCGCGAAGGGAGGGGTCATGAGATGAGCGAGCGCGTCGAGTAGCGGTGATGTTTGCCGGAGATCCGAGCAACCGTGCGACGGTGAAGCTCGAGGAAACGCGGTTCGGCAACATCGCGAAGGCACTACGCGTCGTCGGCCTCGACGTCGAGGCTGCGAGCTACGCCGACGAGGTGGCCGACGAAGTGCGCGAGCAGTTGCTGGGGGTCGACGGTGTGCTCGTCTGGGTCGATCCGGTCCGCAAGGACGGCAATCGCGCGAAGCTCGATCCGATCCTGCGTGACGTGGCAAGCCACGGTGTGATCGTGAGCTCGCATCCGGACTTGATTCTGAAGATGGGTACGAAGGAAGTGCTCTATCGGACGCGCAACATGGGCTGGGGCACCGACACACGTCTCTATACGACGTTGGAGCAGTTCCGCCGTGAGTTGCCACAGTGCCTCGCCGAATGCAAGCCGCGCGTGCTGAAGCAAAACCGTGGCAACGGCGGCATCGGTGTCTGGAAGGTGGAAGCGGTCGACCCGCGCGCACCCGTCGCGCGTGTTCGCGTACGCCACGCGCTGCGTGGCAGCCAGGAATCCGAAGAGTCGTTGGATGAGTTCGTCACGCGCTGCGCGCAATATTTCCAGGGCGACGGCCGCATCATCGACCAGGTTTATCAGCCGCGGCTTGCCGATGGAATCG